>Ga0308419_1001337_pt1 | contig 16409 bp, 14 predicted proteins | sample HotsprSampleMS50_FD_203674 | JGI IMG/M metagenome (GOLD analysis project Ga0308419, IMG submission 203674) | Hot spring phototrophic mat microbial communities from Mushroom Spring, Yellowstone National Park, Wyoming, United States - 20090730_MS50 ... | reverse complement strand
CGAGTAGTCCCTCCATTTTCCTTGCCGCCGTCGCTTTGCCTGCGATTTGACGCACATAGTCTGGCGGTCCGCGGCTCATTGTCGCCTTTTCGGCAATAGGCTAAAATATGAGGTTTTGGGGCCGCCGAGCTGACCGGGGCGTTCCGCCTGGCACCGGTCCGTAACGGGATATGCTGCTAAACCAGTCCGTTTTGTTGGCGATGAACGCTCGCGTGAACGATATATCCATCAAAATTGCATAAAATAACAGCGATTCTCGATCCATTGTGTATTGTATGTGATTGCTAGGTAATAAAAATGGCCCCTTGTGGGGATATATGTGTTGGATACACCGATCGCGATGATGGTATGACCTTTGAGGAGGTTGATCATTATGAAAGAGGGAATTCATCCCAAGTATGTCGAGTGTAAGGTGACTTGCGGTTGCGGAAACAGCTTTATGACGCGGAGCATCAAGCCGGAATTGAAGGTGGATATCTGCAATGTCTGCCATCCTTTTTTTACCGGTAAACTAAAGTACGTGGACACGACCGGGCGAATTGAGAAGTTCAAGTCGAAGTTCGCAGAAGGCTATTCCAGCGTCGCCAAGAAAAAGAAGTAACGCGGACAAAGTCCTTACTTGAAAATCGTGAACCGTCCCCGCAGCCGAGCTTAAGCGCAGGGGACAGGCATCGGTGTATGTTATTCTGGGTAAAGATTTTGCGACGGGAATAGATGGGCAAGATGGATTGCCGTGGTTGTCTTGCCCGCTGAGCTGGGTTGAATTGTCAAACGTAATTTCCGGACGCGACAAGCGTGTCCCTCCAAAGCGGCGGAATCGGAGAGGCACGTTCGTCGTGCCCGCTGAAACGGGACGGATGATCCAATTGTTGCGCAGCGGACTTGACAAGCAGGTCCCTCCGAAGGGGTGGACGCCTTCGGCGTAACTCGCACTAAGGTCAGGAGACTTGCTGACAAACAAGATGCAGACGCGGCACTGTTTTTTGCGAGATGATTAGCCGCCGGGCCGAGTGTGCCCAGGTTCCAAATGTATAACCGGTATGCGAAAAGAGCTTGACGAGAAACTTGCACGATTCGAGGAACTGGAGCGGCTTCTCCATGATCCTGCCGTCTTGTCCGATCCTACGCGGATGGCAGCGATTGTTCGTGAACATGGCTCCCTGGCCAAGGTGGCGGTCAAGTATCGAAAGTTTAAGGAGATCAATCTTCAAATCCTCGAGCTTCGTGAATGGATCGAGGGGAATGATGCCGAGTTGCGGGAGTTGGCGGAGGAAGAACTGCCCCGATTGCGTGAGGAACGGGAAGCCCTGTGGGACGAATTGCTTGATCTGACGCTGGGCGGTGAAGATGCCAATCGAACCCGTTGCATTGTTGAGATTCGGGCGGGAACGGGGGGCGAAGAGGCGGCCTTATTTGCCCGCGATTTGTTCGAAATGTACCGCCGATATGCCGAATCGAAGGGGTGGAAATTGGAAATCCTCGGCATGAATCCGACAGAACTCGGTGGTTTCAAAGAGGTCAGTTTCGGTCTCGAGGGGGAAGAGGTCTTTCGTAGGCTTCAATATGAAAGCGGCGGCCATCGGGTGCAGCGGGTTCCAGAGACCGAAGCTAAAGGGCGAATCCACACCTCGCTGGCCACTGTGGCCGTTCTCCCGGAACCGGAGGACATCGAAATTGACATCAAACCCGAGGACTACCGTCGCGATACTTATCATGCTAGTGGACCGGGCGGGCAGCACGTCAATAAGACCTCATCGGCGATCCGCCTGACACACTATGCCACGGGAATTGTTGTTCAGTGTCAGGATGAAAAAAGCCAGCACAAAAATTTTGCCAAGGCGCTGCGGGTCCTTAAGACGCGGGTCTATGAGTATTACCGTCGGGCGAAAGATGCCGAGCGCGCTCAAGAGCGCCGCAGCAAAATTGGTTCTGGCGATCGCAGTGAGCGGATTCGGACTTACAATTTTCCTGAGAATCGGGTGACTGATCACCGTATCAATCTGACACTATATCAGCTGGATCAAATCATCGAAGGGAACCTGGATCCGATTATTGAGGCACTGTTGGATTACGAACGGAACGAGCTGCGTTTGACGTTCGGGGCCTTGGATTGACGGGTTGTTTTGCAGGTTACGACTTGTTCTGGGGCGAGTCACTTTCGACAATCAAACCGGTGGTGTCGTTGGCGAGATTGTGTTCTGGAATGAGTAAGGATGCCGGGCATGACGCAGGCCGAAGTTTGGACAATTGGCCGGCTCCTTAATTGGACAACGGACTTCCTCCGGCGGCATGGTTCGGAAACCCCGCGGCTGGATGCGGAAGTTTTGCTGGCTCACGCCCATGGTTGGGAGCGGATTCAACTTTATACGCATTACGGCGACATCCCCAACGAAGACGTCCGTAGCCGATTTCGCGAGATGATCCGCCGTCGTGCGGAGGGAGTTCCCGTTGCTTATCTGGTGGGCGAGCGGGAGTTCTTTTCCCTGAAGTTTCATGTGACGCCTGATGTCCTGATCCCGCGACCAGAAACAGAATTCGTGATCGTGACATTGCTCGAACGGGTGAGAGGCCAGGATCCCCAGAAATCCTGGCGGATTTGCGATGTTGGCACGGGTTCGGGAGTTCTTGCCGTTTGTGCTGCCAAACACTTGCCGGGTTGTCAGGTTGTGGCCATCGACAGGAGTCCTCAGGCACTGGTTGTTGCTCGTCAAAACGCGGTGCGTCATCAGGTGGCGGACCGGATTCAATGGCTGGAGAGTGATCTTTTTGGAGAGATTTCGCTGGATATGACCTTTGATTTCATCCTCTCCAATCCACCTTATGTCAGTGAGGCGGAGTATTCAAACCTCTCGCCCACGGTGCGAAGTTTTGAACCTTACCAGGCCCTTGTTGCCGGAGCGCGGGGCACTGAAGTGATCGAGCGGCTGATACCCCAGGCGGCTGAACATCTGGTGCCCGGCGGATGGCTGATCTTCGAGATTTCGCCTATGATTTGCGAGCAGGTGTGTGAGTTGATGAAGGCGGAGCCACGTTTCGAGCTGGGACCGGTCGTCCGCGATTTGGCGCGTTTGCCGCGGGTCATTCAGTCGCGGCGTTTGTGAGACAGACAGCATCTGGCTAGTCTGACGGGCCGTCATTCGGTCCCTTCCAGCCACGAAAGATGGCGTTTCGCAAGGGGTTGCGATCGCTCGTCAACGGGCCGTCCTTCGAGTCATCACGGAGTGCCTTCCAGAACATATGAAACTTTGCATCCAGATCGTCGGCGAAATGGACGATCAGGGCCTCCGGCGTCATCGGTGGACGCGGTGATCCCCATTCGGGCAACCGCTGATGGGCAATGATGAGGTGTTCCAGGCGGAGTTGCCGCTCGCGGTCAAGTCCCGCATCTGGGGCGAATTCGCGGACGAAATCCCGGCCCAGGACGATGTGTCCGAGCAAGGCCCCTTCTGCCGAATACTCCGTCGTTGTGGTGAGGCACTCCAGCTCACGCAGCTTGCCAATATCGTGCAGGATGGCCCCCGCAATCACCAGGTCCCGATCCAAGGGCGGGGTCATGTCGGGATAAAGCTGGAGGTACTTGTCGGCAAGAAAAACGCACGTTTCGGTCACCGAAAGCGTGTGCTCCAACCATCCGCCGACATAAGCATGATGGTGATTTCGCGCCGCCGGCAGCGTGAGTAGCGACAACCGGTATTGGGTCAGGATATGGGAAAGGAGATTGCGAACGGAATCCGTTTTGATTTCATTTTGAATCAACGTCTCGAGACGGCGGAAAAGCTCCTCGGGTGGGAACCGCGATTGAGGTAAACACATCAGGGGATCAAACCCGTCCTCGCAATCCTGCTCTGCCACTTCGCGGATGCGGTGGATCTCGAGTTGTGGGCCGTATCTTGTCTCGCGGCGAACGACTCGCATTTTATAGAACGTTCCCACGACCCACTGGTCCCGGCAGGCATCGGCCCACACAGAATCACACCAGATGGGAAACGTGAATTCGATTTGAGCATCGCGAAAGGTAACCATCCAGTAGGGTTTACCGTCGCGCGTGGTCAGTTGCTCTTTATTGCTCAATAGGGCGAATGTGTCACTCTCTTCATCAGTCACCAATTCAGATAGTGCCCTCAGAGGTATCCGTGCCGACATTTCGGTAGCCTCTCAGATGCGCGCTGATTCTGCCTTCTCAAACATTCGGTGTTGTCATCTGTGCAGGACAAGAAACCTGTTGATCCTTGCGACGAGTTTACGAAAGCAGGATTGCCCTGAAAAGAGGGCAATCGCACAGAGCAGCTTCGCCTTGCCTTGTCGTGCGTGCCATGGCGAAAGGATTGCCATAAAAAAAAGACGTGCATCAGCACGTCCTGAAAGATGGTTCGATCTGGTTACGCAGTGGCTTACGGTTTCTGCATGCTCTCAAGGAACCTGCGTCATGGTTCAATCAAGTAGGCTTGATTGTTGATGTTAATGAGTGTTGGCTCATTGAACACGAGATATTGTGCCACCTGTCGGCCATATTGCCGAACCAGGTTGAAGTACTCTTCACTGAATTGTTTGATGCGAACAGGGTTCTTTTGCTGCTCCGGCTTCAATGTCCCATCGACCCATTGTCCTTGCCTTCGGTAGAAGACGCGATTGCCCACATATTGCATTGTTTGCCCTGTTGTAGCACGCGCGACTTCATCCTGAGCCGGTGACAATGCCGGTGGAGTGGCGGCGCCTCCCCCCATCGCGCCTGCCGGACCTGGCAAAGAAGCTCCGGGGGCAGACTCGGCCATTATGTTCATCGAACGCATGCCAAAAGCCGCGTCGGCTGCCGTTGCCTGCTGCATGCGTCCTTTAAAATCACGCTGGGCAAATCCCCCGTAGCCCTCGGCAGTCTCCAGGGCCCTCAATCGCGACTCCGTCTCGCGTCGAGACTGCGTGACGTCGTGGAGCGGTACGTTCTCGTTGGCAATGAAAGAGGTGTACGGTGTCAGGATCCCGTGCTTGATCGCTAATCGCGTCAGTTCGTCAACCAGCTCCGGGTTCTTGCCATGCAAATCGATTTCGTCGAGGATGTCGCCCACTCGCCGGATGGCCCAGAGCTTTTCGACGAAGGCCTTCGATTCGTCGCCGCTTCTGCTCACGAAGTCAACCGGGAATGTGAACTTCTTTTCCTCCTCTCCAATGCGACCTTTCAGAACAATGTTCGCACGTCCCGATTTGCGATAACGCCCGACCAATGCGAGTTGTTCACCGGCAAACAAATCGAACGGCGGCTGGGGATTGAGACGATAAACCGGAGGAGGACCCAACGGTTCGTCGAAGACGACATCAACCGTGACGTCGGTCATAACGGGGGCCTCGATCCGGCGGTAAAACCGGCTGATCCGCGATTCCAGGTCTTCATCGGGGCGGACGTATTCGGTGTAACCATGCCCGGTCCTCGCCAGCTTATCAAGCAATCGGCTGTTCACGTCGTAACCGACGCCGAAGCAAAAAACGCGGGCCTGAACGAGATTGGCCTTTTTCGCGTTCTCGACAATCTGCATTTCGTTGGTCACGCCCGTGGTGGGCAATCCATCCGTCATGAAGACGATGTAGGTGGGGCGCTTATCATCCTGCAATTGCGAGAACGCGGTTCGCAGGGCCGCGTCGATGTTTGTGCTCCCGCCTGCGACAAGCCCTTCCACAAAGGCCAGGGCCTCACGTCGCGTCGAATCATTGAAGCGTTGCAATTCCGGGCGAAATGACTCTACATCGCTGTCGTAAGCAATGATGTTGAAAAGGTCCCCCTCACGGAGATTATTGAGAACAAATTTCATTGCGTCTCGAAGCTGTTCGATCTTCTTGCCACTCATGCTGCCGGAGCGATCGAGAACGAAGAGCACCGTCTTCGGTAACGGTTTGTCATCTGCCGCCGTAATCTGCGGGGCTGCCAAAAGGAGGAAAAAGCCGTCCTCTTCGTCGGGGGCCTTATAGCTGAGGAGCTTGGCACTCAACGGCCCTCTCGCCACGTCATAAAGAAGACGGAAATCGGTCAGTGGGACAACGTCTTTTACCACGTAAGTTACGGTCACCGTCCGCGAATCGAGTCGCTTCACCTCCACATCGTGGCTGGGACAATAGATGTTCTTGATCTCCTCCTCTTCACGGAGATTGAGGCGGATTTCCAGTTCCCGCACCGGTTTGGATGTGTATTTCGCTGTGCTCAACGGAAAGAGGAAATCAACCATCCCATCTTGCTGACGGCAGAGTTGGGTATAACGAAGCGAGACCGTCCGCTTCTGCCCCGGCGGGATTGGAAACACACTGGTCTTGAACATCCCGGTTCCGACCCACTCCAGTAAAGCGGGGTCACGATTACGGCGAACGATGGATTCATATTCACGGCGGGCTTCATCGGCCTTGAGAAGGCGTGCCGGGATTTCCCGCCCGTCAACCATGAGTGTCATGCGATCGATCGCCCCATCGTATGGCAATGGAAAGACAAAGGAGGCCTCCAGCGTCCGACTCCCCGTGTTGACAAATGTTTGCGAGACCTCAACCTGGGCAACCTGGTTGTTGACCCTTCCGTTGATGGAAAGGGATTCCACGGAGTAGGTAATCTCGGGAGGTGGCGGTACAGGTCGCGGCGGAGGGATAGGAATAGGAATCGGTGGATGCGGCGGCCTTGGTGGCCAAATGATGATCGGACGAGGAAGTGGCACCCCCGGCTCTTCGATGACCAGGACTCCTTGACCCCATGCCAAACTCCCGGAGGCCAGGAAAAGGGCCACCAATCCCGTCGCTTTCAAAATGCTACGAGCCACATGCGTGACGGTCCATCGAAACATAGTCCACCTCTCATCTCTTAAGAGACCATCTCCAAAGGTCAACGCGATACAACCTCAAGACCGGTATTGTTACAGACGAGGAAGCGATACAAACCGGTGATGCAGAATCTGAGGAAAGTTTCAAATTAATTGACGTCCCCGGTGGTGGGAAAGTTCCCTTTAGGTCAGGCGAACCAATGTTTGCCGAGCGATCTCCTAATCAATTGTTGACTTGCCCGGACATTGTAGCGTATTCTTTTATCGGGAGTCGATCTGGTTGCTGGCTAGGGCTGAACCGACTCCCAATCGTCGGTGAGGAGGATTCGGCGTTACTTGTCCATAAGGGATGTCGTTGGCCAACCCAGTTTTTCAATGAAAGGGAGAAGCAATGGAAACGGCCAAGCAGATCTCTGTCAAGCTCGTCAACAAACCCGGACGTCTCGCACAGTTGCTGGATGCGATGGCAAAGGCTAAGGTTCGCTGTCGGGCCTTGGTCGTGATGGACTCAGGCGATCGCGGAATCATCCGCTTCGTCCCCACGGAATGGGAACGTGCCCGCAAGGTCCTGGAAGGACTGAACCTGCCCTACGAATTGGCAGATGTGCTACTCGTGGATGTGCCCAAGCAACCGGGCGGATTCCGGAAAATCTGTGAGCGATTGGCCGAACACCACTTAAATATCGATTACGCTTACCACTCGTTTGGGAATGAAGTCGGCGCCAAAGGAGGGGGGGTGGCCGTCATCAAAGTTAATGACCTCAGCAAGGCGCAGCGCGTTTTATCGACGAACGATACAGCGGGAAAGCAGCGGACCTCGGTCCGCCGTCCGGTCTATGCCCGGTAAGTTGAAATGCTTTTGTCGGGGATATGCCCCCTAGTGTGAGGGGATGTCTCATTCCGGATGTTTAATTGGCTGGAGGCGGGTCCAGACGGTCGCCACCCGGCGTGGCTGTGACTCGCTTCTGGTTTCGTTTGCTGTCGGTCTGTGCACCGGCGACTGGAACGAGCAAAGGGAAATGGTGGGGCACTTGGTTGTCGTGCCCGAAGACTGGAAATGGGCGGCAAATGGCATGCCACGGAGGCGACAGGTGTATCCCTCCAAAGCGGACTTGACATCCAGGTTCCCCCAGGGTTCCCTTCACGCCTTTGGCCACCGTAAAACAAAATGCCCTTGTCCGGTTTGGGGTATTTAAGGACACTTCCGGCAATTGGCAAGGATCGCGTGGATACGGACGTTCGCTCGGTGTCGCCCCCTATGGTGTCGTGCTTTGGTCGTTTTGCGAGATGTTTGGTCGTGGGCATCCTGGTCCTCGTGTCCTCAGGATGCTTCCGGCCGTGGTTTTTGACACCGTCACCGGTGCTCAGTTGCTATTATCCAAATCCCATCTTCGTTCGGGCAAAGAACCCGCAGGCCTTCTGGGAAAACCTGGTGGATATTATCGATGACGATTTCGAGATCGAAAGAGAAGAGCCGGTGCGGCAGTTCGAGACGGTCTTGACCTCGGGACGAATTGAGACCCGTCCCAAGATCGGTGCGACACTCTTCGAGCCCTGGCATCAAGATTCACCCGACCGTTATGCCCGCTGGGAAGCGACCTTCCAGAGTATCCGTCGCCGGGTTGAAGTGCGTGTTGACCCGAGGGATGGCGGCTATTGGGTGGCCGTCCTGGTCTTCAAAGAGCTTGAGGACGTGAATCAGCCCCTGGCAGCTACGACAAGCTCGGCAACGTTTCGCAATGATAGCTCGTTAACTCGCGTCGTCAGCCCAATTGGTGAGCAGCAGGTCAATGCCGGTTGGATTCCGGCAGGAAGGGACACCGTGTTGGAGCAGCGCCTGATTGAGAAGATTGTCCTCCGATTCGGGTTAGCACCATCCGCGCAGCCGACACCCCCGCTTGTGGACATCCCTATCGGACCAACGGGGGTGAATCAAAATCCGTAAGAGACCGCGTGTGTTGCGCCCATATCGGAGGGGCACGCCTGTCGTGCCCGTATGGAGGGGCATGCTTGTCATGCCCGCCGAATCGCAATGGATCATTCAGCGTAGCGCTGCGGACGCGACAAGCGCATCCCTCCGAAGGGTGGTTTAGAGATTAATCGAACGCGAGCTATTTGCGGACAAGACGCCGACACATGCTCCGCTAACCGAGGGGCATCCCTTGCGTGGGACAGTGCGGCTGGGGCGTCTCTGCGAGCGAGAAAACGGGTGCAGCAGGGGAAGACGCACTGGCTTTGCTTGGCTCTTCTTCAGATGGCCGAGGTTCAGCATGATCGGCACGGGACATCACCGGCAGACGAATCGTAAAACACGTTCCTTTTCCGACGGCACTTTCGACACGAATGCGACCGTTATGAGCCTCGATGATGTCGCGACATGCGGACAAACCAAGACCTGAACCGCCTTTGCCGCTGGCGTCCGGTCCAGTTTTGGTTGTGAAAAATGGGTCAAAGATTCTGGGGAGTATCTCCGGGGGGATTCCCGTGCCGAAATCGCGGATTTGCAGATCGACGAACGGGGAATCGGGATCATGCTGCAATCGAATGACGATTCGACCCCCACGTGGCATAGCCTGTCGGGCATTCACAAGCATATTGAGAAGCACCTGCTGAATCTGGTTGCCATCTGCCAGAACAGGTGGCACAGCTTGGGCGAAGACCTCCACGCGGATATGGTACTTGTTCATTTCCCGCTCGAGCAGAAGCAGGGTATCAGTGAGAAGTTGCTTAAGGTCGGTCGGCTCGAGCGAGTTCTGTCTTTTCCGCGCCATCCCGAGAATGGTTTGCGTGATTTTCGCTCCCCGCAGGGCTGAATTCAGGATTGCTTCAAAGGCCTTGTCTCTGGTGGCCTCATCTTTGTGTCGTAACCCGTGTTTGGCCCAGTTGATGATCGTGGTGAGCACGTTGTTGAACTCGTGGGTTGTTGTGCCCACCAGTTCACCCAGAGCGGTGTAGCGCTGGGCATGGGCCAACCGTTCCTTTAAAACGGCAAGTTGTTGTTGCAGGGGGACATCGGAAGAATTCTGGTCCACAGGAGCACCCTTGCAGTTTTGCATGGCGACGAATACACTTCTGTAGCCATGACGTCAAATGATGGAATCGCGATCCGCATTTGTGGCGCGAACGAGTCGATCCGCGGCTTTCCCGGTCGAAAGTGACCACTGCGGATGATCAAAGCTAAAAGGAATATCGACGGAAGGCCCGGCATTACTCGACTTGCCATTGGTACAATCGTCAGAGCTTTTGCAGATTCTCTCTTTTAGACTGGGAGACCGGTCATGGAAGGCCAGGATATTATCGTTCGGGTGGAGCATCTCAAGAAAGAGCTTCAAAGCATGGGTTGTGAAATCCGGGAAGATTGGCTTGGTGGCAAAGACTGCACAGTTTGTGAAGTTCGAGGAAAAAGAGTTGTTTTTGTTGATTTGGGCAACTCGCCCTCGGAACTGGCGGGATCGCTTCAACGGATCATCGACCAGTTACAGGGCCAATGGCAGGAGCGGACTCTCAATGCGGGGCATAGATGATCCCCCGACACCGGGAATTTCCTAGTTTGGGGGCCTTTTGCGTTCGTCTTATTGACAGCCATTGCGATTCGTTTCGCCACTGACGTTCTCTCCCACGGAATCGCGGTACAGGCCGTGAGTGAGGATGTACTGCTCTACGGCCTTCGGCACCCGAAAACGAATGCTTTGTTGCTGTCGGACACGACGGCGAATTTCCGAGGATGACAGGGCGACTTCGGGCATATCGACGTGGGTGTTTTTCAGCCATTCCAGCCGCTCAGGCGGAAGTAATGGAGTCAATCGCTCGAAGGACGGGGGAGCCGATCCCCCGCGTCGCACCCCGACTGGTTGCGCCAGCCGGCAGATTTCGCCTGCCTCACGCCAGTTGGGGAGGTCGTTGAGCATATCGGCGCCGAGGAGTAGAAACAATTCTGCTTGTTGAAATTGTGTCCGAAACCACCGCAGTGTTTCCACCGTGTAGCTGGTTTCCTGCCGATCAATCTCAAAACGGCAAATTTCAAAACCTGGCTCTCCTCCGATCGCCAGTTCAAGCATCGCCAAGCGATGGATGGCCGGTGTGAGCTTGGCCCCCCGTTTATGCGGAGGCAAGCCTGCCGGGACAAAAAAAACCTTGTCCAGATTCAGTTGTTCCCGACAGGACTCGGCCAGCAGCAAATGGCCGTAATGAACGGGGTCAAAACTACCGCCAAAGATTCCTAGTTTCATTATTTAATTTAAAAACGAGAACTTTATGGTCGAAATGTGTTAGCGCCCAAAGACATCAAACGTTATCCGGCGTCGTCGGTGGACATGTCACGTTCGTCCTTCGGCGGGACGCCCTTATCGCGTCCGCTGAACCGGGGTCGATGATCCAAGGTTATTCGGCGGACCCGACAAGCGGGTCCCTCCGAAAAGTGGGCGTGACAAGCACGCGCCTCCGATTGCTGGCGGGACCTGCTGGTCAGGTCCGCCGCACAATGTTGGATGATCCATTCCGATACATCGGGCACGACAAGCGTGCCCCTCCGATTTGCTAATCGCCTCATCTATGAATGTAACGCATTCACGGGCGAGGTGGAAATCACCCAATCAAAAGGGCATGTTTTGTGTCGAATGTGGCAACCACTCGGGAAGGCCACGTGTCTTGTCGTTGCATCGATTCTGGTCAAGGCTGCGGAAGCTGCCAAAGGGTTAACGTTTCCGCGTCCTTGATGTAGATTCGATTCCCCGCGATGACAGGAGTGGCGTACACTGGTCCGGAAGAGACCTGAAATGTTGCCAGCGACTGAAAGGTATCGGAATCTGGCGCAAAGACAATCAGTCCGGAACGTTCTGTCATTACAAACAATGCCCGGGGGCTCCCAAGAATGGCCCCGAAACCACTGTAACGATTTTCATCGACCCAAAGTGTCTTACCAGTTGCGGCGTCCAAACAGTAGAGATTTCCGCGCTGGGAGAGTCCGAAAAGTCTCCCGTTTAATAAAACAGGTGAATTAAACTGGGGGGCTAGGTCTGGATTGTTCCACAAATCTTTGACAGAAAATGAGTCGCCATTCTTTTCCAGGCGGATGGCCCGGCTTCCTCTTCCGGCCCCTGCGAAGTAGATCACGGAACCATCAACGATGGGAGTGGCAGCGTTGTAATTCATACCGCTGGGTATGAACTCGATGTTCCAAAGGCGTTGACCGTTGCGAACATCCAAACCAATGAGGTTCCTGTCCGTCAGCATCACCAGTTGTCGGCTACCTTCGACTGTGGCGAGCACGGGTGAGGCGTAGGCTGGTCCATCACCGTCCCATCGCCACTGAATTCTTCCTGTAGCCAGGTCAAACGCCACAACCGATCCTGTGTTCGGTCCGTCGAGGTGGAAAATAGCCAAGTCGTCCACGACGATGGGTGACATGGATGTAAAGAATCGCGGGACGCCCTTGAACGAGTCGTTTCGCTAGAGCGTGCTGCCATTGGTGGCATCGATGCAGGAAACGATCCCTGTCGCGCCCAGAGTCACGATCTTGCCTTGAGCCACAGCCGGGGAGCTCCTCGGTCCAGGATGACGTGCTGCCGGGCCGGTGACGGGAGGACTTGGGTATTTGTTTGTCCAGATAACCTTTCCACTATCGGCGTCTAAACAGAGAATGACCTCTTCCTCACCCTGCCGCGTGTGCAAGTAAAGTCGTCCGTCAACGAGGGCAGGGGTTGAATCGCCAGCACCGACCGTCACCTGCCAGACCTGCTTCAGAGTATCTGGCCATTTCTCCGGTGCCACAAAATCTGCAAGGATCCCGTCTCGGTTTGGTCCGCGCCACTGCGGCCAGTCAACGGGCGATGCAGCGCCTGCGTGATGAGGGAGCACAACTGCTCCCAATAACAGGGTCATAGCAAAGAGAGAAAGTTTTCCTGACATGGCGTGCCGACCTCCTTACATCATGGGTTGAAAAAGGAATACCGATACAGTCCTATATAGTCGAGATGGTTGACATTCGTGCCATGCCGTACAGATCAACCAATGGTCGTCATCGATTAGCCGCGGTAGCATTTCGTGCGCGACTCAGTGTATTACAAGAGTGACCTTCGGTCAACGCTGCTGACAGCAGTATCGGCCCGAGTTACTCGAGGCTTGGTTTCTTGCAAAGACCCGGACCAATTGGTTGCATTCTTTTTAGCAATTCCCATAGAATATCGATAGGCAAGACGTGAACTGCTGTTTGGGGGTTGTGGGGCGATCGGATGCCGTATCCCGAATCGGTTATTTTATTGGCAGCACTGGCAGCGTTGGCTGCCGCAACATTGTGGCGGCCGGTGGTACGGTTCTGGCATGGTCTCCAATTTGAGAAGGCCCGGGCACTTTTCCATCGAGAGCGCGAACGGCTGGAGGCACGGCTCGTCAAACAGATTGCCGTCCCTGTCGTCACAGGGGAGGTAGAATGGCTCGATTGCGATTTCGATGATCAGGTTACTTTTCTCAGGGATCGACGGACCGGGGAATTGCTGGCGCTCGTCGTTGTGACCCTTGGTCCAGAGACCCCGTGGGCCGTGGAATTGGACGGTACATCGCGTGGTCACGGCGTAGCTGTGTTCCGTTTCGATGCGAAACACTGGACGACTGATCCCAAGGTTCACATGAATCTAACGCCGGACGAAATGATCCGCGGGTTTTCGGGGACAGTGGAAGTTATTCGGCGAGAGACGGCTCGGCAGCCCGAATGACATGGCCTCCGTGTGCGTTCGAGCAAAACTGCGACCAACGTCATGTGATGGAATTCATGTCGCCGGCTTCTGACGTGACGCGAGGAGCTTCACAAGTTGTTCAACCTCGGCGGGGTTGAGATAGACCTGAATCAGTCGTTGCATTTCGGAAAACATCAGGTCGATCTGCTTCTGACCAACAGGATCGGGACAGAAGATCCTTTGCTGTTGCCGGGTCAATTCGCTGGAGAAAATCTCGCGGGGTTTCAGTCTGAGCAATTGGTCGCGAATCCGCTGGGCGGCCTGCCAGTCTTGGGCAATCATCCGTGCTCGCATCCGGGCAACCATGATCGTTCTCGCTGTGACGAGGTCAACAAGCTCATCCTGGATACCCGACAGGTAGGTCTCCGCAGTGAGCCGAGCTTCATCATCGGGAAGAGCCACCTCAGCAGGGCTGTCCTGGCCAGGGACGAGGGGGACTCGTGCCAATAACCGTTGGCCATGCTTGATCGAGATGAGGTACCAGGGATCGGTCCCGGGGACCGTGATTTCGCCTGCAACATCTGTGCGTCCCAAGAAGACAGTGGGGCCGTCGCCCGCGGCTTGAAGATAGACCTCGTACCCGACAAGAGGTTTTTGCCCCTCTTGACGGCTTCGCAGCCATAATCTGGTGGGCGTTTCGGGGGTGGGCTGCGCAGCATAGGCATAGATCCGTACACGACCACGCCGCCGGGCACTCAAGGGGTTACGAAGGCCAGAAATGACCTGACACTCGATTCCCAAAAATGGCTGACTTTTATCAGGAGAAAGCGGTTTAAGGACAGTCCAGGGAATCGGGATAATAGCCCTTGCATTTCCTTCCCGGTCTTCGTATCTGGCAGCAGCCAGGAACAGTTGGGGCATGGTCCGGGTCGCAAGGTTTTCTCCTGGTTCACCGAGAAGACTTCCCCGGAGAGCAACGCGAACAATTTGTTCCTCGGTGATTTGAATCTCTCCGACAGGGACGTGGGCACTCAGGATCGCTTGGGCCATAGCATCGCTTAGCCCAGCCATTCCCGGAGTTGCGAGGATGACAAGTTGGCCCCACTGTTCCAATCGCACGTCCCATTCACGGACGCGAACAGACCAGCCGACACCGCAATTGGTTGCCCTGACTAGCATGACCTTATCGTATTTTGCCACATTCTTCCATTCGGACGGTAACCGCTCTCGCGAGGGGGGATTTCCCAAATCCAAAGACAGCGGTGGAATTTCTGTTGGGAAATGATCGACGCTCAGGTTCCAGCGATGGCCGACCATGCCGCGGAGTCTTGTGGCAAGTTGCGCGTGAAATTGGGCAAGGCCGTCCTCGGTCATCGGCGGGCCTGGCTCAAGATCGACAAAGACCTGCACACGATAGGGCGAAAATAGCCATGTCGCCTGGGCGTAACCGACAGAGGAACAAACAAGCAGAGCGGCAAAAAATAAACCGAGCCGGATTCCGACGGACGACAGTCCCCCGAGAGGACAGGCGAGACGGTATTGCCGTGTCCAACACACGTCAGACCATGCTCTGATTGTTCTCAGGAAGGTTGCCATCGTTTCGAGACAAAGACGGAATCGATTATCTCCGGAATGCGCTCGGCTGTGCCGTGTCACCGGACCGGAAGCGTTGGGAATCCCGAAAGTTCCATTTTTTGATACTGGATTGGTCATCATTCCGATGATTTGTTTATTCGCCAGGACTCGACATTCTGGTACAGAGTGACCCGCGGGCTTTCTAACCCTTGGAGACCCTTTCGGAACGCATAATAGTCGGTCAATTGCCAGAGCGGCAAAACGGTTGTGTCTTCGTAGATTCGGCGATGTAACGTTGCTAACCGATTGGACGCGTCGGGCCAGTCAACGGCTTGTCCCAATACTTGCAGTAAGGTGTCAACCTGAGTTGGAAAGAACTCGCTTTTGCGAATCCCTGTAAAACATCGAGAAAGATCAGTAATCGGATCCCAGATGGCGGCCTCAACGTAAAGGAAGTCACAATCAGGGGGCATCGCGGCCTTGCCCGGAGGGACCTCCACCAGGGTTGTTTCCCATCCAATGAGTTGCCATTGTCGCCGAATCTGCGAGCAGGCTTCGCGGGCAATCTCATGGGGAGGATGAACAAGCGTCAGCTTGTGTTGCGGGGGGGCAGGTAAACCACGTTTCTTGGCGAATTCAATCGATTGCCGATAGGCTAGCTCCGCCAGCGCCAACCCAAGAGATAACTGATACGGACGAGGCTGGATCTGCGAGTCGTAGCCATATCCAAGGGGATCATCAAATCGACGGCCGGTGGGCATTGGTCCGCTGATGACCTGACAGCCCGGCAGATCACGTTGATTGAGAAGGGCCTGGAGGATCTTCTTCCGATCGGTTGCATAGAGCAAAGCGCGTCGAAAATCACGATTGGCAGGCAGCGCACGCGACAAATTGGGGACCAGCATGTGGACCAGCGGGACACGATACGGCTTGATGACAACCGCAGGCTCATTTTCGAGGAGTTGCAACTCCCAGGGATTGACCCGATCAATCACATCCACATCACCTTGCTTGAGTGCTCGGATGGCATCTCGGCCTCGGGCAAAAGCAGTCTCTTCGATCTCGGCCAATTCGGCTGACGGTCTTCCCGATTCCGAGATGCGAAGATAAACGGTGGTCCTATCGTCTGATTCCTGCTGGGATCGGGTGAAGGCACCGTTTTCTGGCGGATTGCTAAGCTCTTGACCGGTTAGCGTCCAAGCTGCGGTTGGCAGCCAACGCAAGATTCCCTCAGGACGGACATGGGAATGTCGTAACTCGACGACAACCGTGTCTGGCGAAAGAATCCGGACACGATCGACGATTGCTGCCCAGTCGGCGTGATATTCCGGTCGTTGGGGATCGGCCGCATTCACCAATTGCTGAGCCAAATCAT
>Ga0308419_1001336_pt1 | contig 16410 bp, 15 predicted proteins | sample HotsprSampleMS50_FD_203674 | JGI IMG/M metagenome (GOLD analysis project Ga0308419, IMG submission 203674) | Hot spring phototrophic mat microbial communities from Mushroom Spring, Yellowstone National Park, Wyoming, United States - 20090730_MS50 ... | reverse complement strand
ATTGGATAGAACCTTCAGGGCTTTTCCTTTTTCTTATAATCTCACAATGTTCAAAAATCAGGAAAACGAAATCCTTATGTTCTATAAAATCTATCACATCCCCAAACTTCTTTGCAATCTTGTTGACAAGCTCATTTTCCATCAATATCCGGAAATGCTTTACCGTTTCTGGGTCGAAATATTTAAGCTTTTCCCCATAACGCACAAGCACGTCCCTCTCCTCCACTGAACATCTTGTCCATATTTATCCACTCCATCTGACATTCCCAATCATAAACTGCAACAGGTCTGATATTAACCTCATCCAACGATAAACACTTAACAAACATAGAAATATCAAAATACACCTGAATCTGCTTTTTCAAATCCCCTAAATCATTGGTCCCTTTCCCCACGAACACCCTTTCTGCAATAGTCCTACCTGTAGCCCGATTTTTTACTATAACCTTAAAAGATTCATCAAAAATATCGAGCATTAGTAAACTTTTCCTAAAATCTCCTATACAAACTACAAACGATCCTTCTTCAAATGGATCCCTTGAAACAGTTACAAATCCCTTCCCTATACCATCAACCACTACAGGGATAATATTTGGTTCTGATGCATCAAAATAGATAGGTCCTTGACTATGATAGAAATTGAGCCTAATCCGATCATTACCCAATTCCTCTATTGGCACTTTCCCATAAATCTCACGACCTATAAAAAGCAAATCATTTTCCGCTTGTACCACATAAAAATCCCGAAAGTGAATCCGGTTAATATCGTCCGTACAAACTGCGACCTTAATATCCTCTTTATTATCCAAGCTTATTCTTACTATTTCCCTTCTTTGAAAGAACATGAATAGAAATTTCGAAGAACTTGCAATTTCAATAAGCTTTCCAAATGGATTCCCTAAGCTTTCTAATTTCACCAGGACTCGCGATATAATATCCCTTACCCTTTTATTGCCATTCGTATTAACATATTTAATTTCTCCCCGTGTCCTTATAAACACCTTCCCTCCTCCCAACAGAACTCCTAATCATCCTACTAATAACTATTGTGTTCCTTCCAATCGTAAAAACCCTCATTTAAATCGACCCAACTTATTCCACAATTCCAATTAGAAGTTGCAAGACATCTAACCGTAACATTATCCAGTGATGTCAATTTAATGGTTATAAATCCATCGGCAACCACATCAAAAGCATTCATTCCGGGATCAAACAGTTTAGCTGTCGCATCCCTAATAATCAATCTTCGACTTATAATTTCGTCCTCTTCAGCATCTACTGCCGAAATGCTAAAATTCGACACATCCCTTAGCATAAATGTCGTCAAATCCCTCTTAAAATCCCCTACAGAAACCAAAAACATATTATCTTCCATAGGCACTCTGGATACGGCAGCAAATCCAGATAATCTTCTACCTTCTACTAATGGAACAATTTCCAATCCAGATTCCGGAAAATAAAATGGAAGTTCCGTTTTGCGCAGATTACATGTAGTATTATAACCACATAGAGCATTAATCGGAATCTCACCATAAACTGTGCGACCAATCACTAAAATCTTTTCATCTACCATTTTCAAATAGATGTCCTTTAATTGTGCCTTTTGTTGCTCATTCATATATTTTGCCATTTCCATCTTGCAACTATCGTCTAACTTCACCCTGATAATATCTGCATCCCGAAAGAAAATAAATAAAAATCCTGAATAGCTAGCAATTTCAATAATTTCCCCAAACGGATTTTTATCTTCCTCTAATTTCCCAAAAAATCTCGACAAAACCTTCTCCGCCTTTTCACTATCCCCTGTAGGAACATATGCAAACTCATTACGTACCTTAAGAAACATACCCTACTCCTCCTCTTCCAAAGCAACCACAACCTTCCCTATTACCAAATAAACCCCAATTAGCCTTGCTTTATTAACCTATTTCATATCTGCATATCTAAAAACTACCAACCTGCAATTCCAACTTCAAATAAATGATCGCCCTCATCTTGGAAATATTTTTCTTATTCCTTCAACAATTCCTTTTGACCATAACTTCTTCTTCAACAATAACGAATTTATCCGTTGCCTCTTCCTATATCACTTATCCCATAGCTAACAAATCAATCCAAATCCCAGCAAATATTAATGCCTAAAAATCCCCCATACTTCACTAATCCCATCACCAATCCTACCTAAACCTTCCCTGCCCCTCCTACCTTCTTACTTTTACTTGTCGCCTTATTATCTTTCTTATTCCCTCTCTTATTATCCCTTTTATTGCCTTCCTATTGCCCTTATAAGCTTCTTATCCCTCTCGACCCCTTATCGACCCTTATTGACCCTATCTGACCCTTCTATGGCCTTCCTAGTGGCTTTATTGCCCTTTTATTGCCCGTCTTATTCCTCCTCTTATTTCCCTCCTATTTCTCTTCGAACCTTCTTGACATCCCAATAAATTTCCAATATAACATATATAAACCGCCTTTGTCAAGGTGGTAGTAAGGGTTTTTTCCGGATTTTTCTTCCCTTAACCCAGGCTAAAATAATCCGGTCAGAAAATGGGCTAGACCCATTTTCGGTTCCCCTAACGGCGGAGGGTTGGGATAGGCTACTCGAAACCGTTGTTCTCCACTGTCGCGATGATAGAGGAGTTTTCCAGGCAACGGGTAGGTAGTTGATCCTACATAAAACGGCTACGTCCTGGTCCACATGGGATAAGCTCTATGCTCTTTCCAAAAACAACGGGTCATAAGAGTAGCTCCTATTCCATAAAACCAATCCATTCCTGGGACCACCTTGAATTTTACATCACTTGGGATCTTACCTTTAAACACCACCACCAAACTCAACAATACCCCCCTTTTGGCAGTATGAATAATCTCTTTTTGGGTAAACATTATTAAACCATAAAACCTACCTCTTACAATTAAACATTACCCTAACAAAGAGAATTCATAGTGCTATAAACTAATCCTTAAAGGTGGTTCTTTAAAGATAAGATCCCATGGGAAGCCGTATTATGCCTGAAAGAAAGTTATAATTCTAAAGAAGAATAGTTATTAGTGAAAACATATTGTCATAGCAATAGAGGTATAATCCTGTGGGTTTTGTAGAAGAGAAGTTAAAGAGTGTATTGGTTAAGCTAGATGATCCTGAATCAGTAATGAAATTTCAGGAGAGTTTTCAGAAGATAGGAAGGTCAGATTTATTTGCTGATAGGGTAAATGTTTTCTTTAATGGGAAGAGGTATGATAACATTCCTATAAGGCAGCTAGTATCGGCCCTTCATGGAAATGAGCCTATTATTAATAGCGGTTTTAATAATAATGGCCAAATAAAAGAGGAGTTGCCCGAGGAGGAACCGGAACCTGAAGAAAAGGAGGAAGATGTGGTCAGAAAGGTGGAAAAAGTTGAAAATCCTGCCCCTACTGAGGAGGTTAATATTCGCTTTCCGGAGGCAGGACTGTCTATCTCGGCTTATTATCATGGCGTTATTTTTTCTAATCCCTATGTTATTTTGGTCTGGGATACGAGGGCATCTGGTTATCCCAAGATCATCCCTGAGAAGCAAAGAAAGCTTAGAATATCAGTGCAGCGATGGGGATTAGAAGATTTTTTGGTTATGTCTTTAGGGACCATATTTAAGCATAATAACTATGAATATTCAATTCTGGTTTCGATTCCAGAAAACCTAGAAGAACGCATTAAGCAAGTCAAACAAAATCAGGAACAATCTCCATCACAGGATCAACCGCAACTAGAAGAATCAATCAACGAGAATTCCTAATAAATGCTTGATCCTCTTGCACGATCTCTTTATTCTCATTACATTCCTGCTCCGTGGCATGATCCGATCAAAAGAGTTGCGCCACGAAGCATCCGAGATACATTTTATTGGTGTGAACATGTTGTCTTATCGAATCAACTTCTCAATGCTGCTCTTCAACGATTAGTCTCTTATTTTATCACGGACATTGAGGTTCTTGATGTGGAAATGGATGAAGCTGAAAGGATTAAACAATATTTATATGACAGACTTTCCATCGATACAGTCCTCTTCAGCATTGGAATGGATTATTTAACTTATGGAAATGTTTTTATAAGCGTTCATTTTCCTATCGAAAAAGATGTACTTTGTCCTAAATGCAAATTCGGGACTAACTTTGAGCCTTATGCTTCAGATCCTCAACATGAATTTCAACTTGGAGAAGGTTTTGAAATTATTCTGAAATGTGAACGTTGTAAATATAAAGGTCCTTGGGAAGTAACGGAAAAGCTTGTTACTCGTGAAGATGCTATTTCTATTATTCGTTGGAATGTGCATGATATTGACATAATTTATGAGCCTCTTTCCGGGACAACTGATTTTGTTTGGACAATTCCTGGAGAATTAAAGAGCCAAATCGAAAAAGGGTCCGTAATTCACATTAATCGTGCTCCGAATGATATTATTATGGCAATTAAGGAAAATATAGGAAAAATTAAATTAGATCGTGATAATGTTTTGCATCTTAAAGAGGATAATCTTTGTGGGGTTAGGTTAAATGGTTGGGGATTAAGTCCGATTATTTCATGCTTCAGTCAGAGTTGGTTAGTTGAATCCTTAAGAAGAGCATTACAGGCTGTTGCATTAGATTATGTAGTCCCTATTCGGATTCTTTCTCCTCAGGCTCGTCAAGCCCCTGGCGTTTTTGGGGATGCTGCTTTAAGTTTGGGCTTAGATGTTGTTGAAGAAAAATTAAGACAAATTATTCATGATTGGCGGCGAAATCCCTACGGTTGGTACACTTCTCCTTTCCCGATTTTATATACTCCTTTAGGTGGTGAAGCAAATAGAATCTTACCTTCTCAGATAATCGAACAAGCTAATTTGGATCTTATTAATGGTCTTAATATTCCTATGGAATTTTTCCGTGGTACTTTATCCGCCCAAGGTGCTCCTCTTGCCCTTCGAATTTTGGAAGGAATTTGGGGAAGATTATTAAAAGCCTATAATCGATTTTTATCTTTCTTGGCCGGGAAGCTATCTACTCATTTTCGGTGGGATGCCTTTAGGCTTCGAATGGCTAAACCTACTCATATTGATGATCTCAGCCGTCAGATGGCCCGGTTGCAGCTAGCGATGAGTGGTGGAATTAGCATGACGACCGGATTGAAAGCTCTTGGGTTGGATTATATGGAAGAACTCCGCAGACAGCTTGCAGAACAAAAAATGCAAGCTCTTGAATATCAAAAGCTCCAGGATGAGATGGCAGAAAGTAGTCTCAAATATCAGCTAGCTCAACCGGTGCAGCAACAAGGTGGGGATATGATGTCGATGCTAATGGGAATGATGGGTGGCGGTGGAGGGGATATGGCAGCTATGATGGGCGGAGGTGGTGGCGGGGGAGCTGCTCCAATGGGCGCACCACAATCTCCGATGACCATAATTGATCAATTTGTTGCCCAAATCGCTGGAAAAGGTGGAGAGCCGGTTAGTTTGGATTCATTAAGACAGGCGGCTCACCAACTAGCTCAGCAACTTATGGCAATGCACCCATCTGAAAGAAAGTCGGCTATGTTAAGATTAAAACAGAAGCATGATGTTTTACATGCTTTAACAAAACAAGCAATGGAAGAAATATATCAACAGACTGAGCTACAAGCACGAGTTCAAGCACAACAGCAAGCACAACAACAAACAGCAGGTCAAGTAAATCTTCCTATTTAATAAATAGAGAGGTGAAACTATGCCACGTTATGGTATTCCCGATCTTGATGCCCGTGTTGCATATTTAGAAAGTTTAATGGAAGCTCAAAAACAAGTTGAGGCAGAAGAGCAGCAACAAAGCCAGCCTCAAGCAGAAAATCAAGAAGAGGCTACTGTTTTTAATCCTCAAGTACAGATGCAACAATTTTCTATGTTTCAAATTCCGGAAAATTTAATTCATCCTAATGTTCAAGAATCACCAGTAGAAGAGGAAGTAACAACTGAAAGTGTTGTCGAGATTCAGGAAGAGGAACAAGGAGAAAAATCACCGAAAGAAGAGGAAGTAACAACTGAAAGTGTTGTTGAGGCTCGGGAAGAGGAGCAAGAAGAAAAATCACAAAAACGTGTAAGTCGTAGGAGAAAGAAGACCGATGCCGAATCCGAACAACCCGAAACCACAACTACCGTTCCTCCAGCAGCCTTTGATTTCCCCGTTTCCGAAACCACAAACACAACCCCAGAACCCGTTGCTCCAGACACCACTTTTGAATCAGCAGAAAATGAGTAACGAAAAAGATAATGCAATATTTCCTGAAATTTTACCGGATGAAAAAGGCAAATTGTTGGGGCATAACTGGTTGAAGGTCCCGAAGAAAAAAAGAATAGGAGATGAGTCGTTAGCTACGCCCAACAGCACAAAAACTGCCGGGTATGATCGGTTTATTTTTGAGGAGTATATAGATAAGGACGGTTTGGTGAAAGAGGGGGTTATTCTTCCGTCGGCACCAGGCAGGCTTTTTCAAAGAGCACGTGCGGCGCTTTCTGGAATTGGAAATATTCTTTCAGCTCCAAAACCAAAGAAAAAAAATAGGTATCCCGGTATGGCGCATGATTGGGGTGAAATTGTTGAAAATGCGCAATATTACGAGAAGAAAACGGAAGAAATGGAAGAGGATCAGCCGCAACAAGTCCAGCAACAGGAGGTTTCTTCGCCACAGGGACAACCACAGGCTGGTCCAATGCCGCAAGAGCAACCACCGCAACAGCCTCAAGGACAAGTCTCGGGAATTCAACAACCTCAAGAAACGGCACCTGAAGGTCAAGGAGCACAAGGTGGCATCGATTCATCTAATGAGGTTGTTCAGAAGATTTTGGCATCTCTTGAAAATGTGATAAATACTCCTGATTCGACACCTAAAGGTCAAAGGGCACTAAGTGGCATTGATGTATCTAATGAGGTTGTTCAGAGGTTTTTGCCGGTCCTTGAAAATATGATAAATACTCTTGGTTCGACACCTAAAGGTCAAAGGGCACTAGGTGGAATTGATTTATCTAATGTGGATGTTCAGGCGCTTTCGTCATTCATTAGAAATGTGATAAATACTCCTGATTCGACACCTAAAGGTCAAAGGGCACTAGGTGGAATTGATTTATCTAATGTGGATGTTCAGAGGATTTTGCCGGCCCTTGAAAATGTGATAAATACTCTTCGTTCGACACCTAAAGGTCAAGGAGCACAAGGTGGCATTGATTTATCTAATGTTGATGTTCGGGAGCTTTCGTCATTCATTAGAAATGTGATAAATACTCCTGGTTCGACGTCTGGGGAATTTTTGCGTAGCGACACTCCAGCTTCAATGATTACTTATAACGATTTATTAAGAAAACCTAGGGTTAATATTTCTCAAATTCCGGACATTCCACTGCTCGATCAGTTCATTAGGGAACCTATTGCAGCATCCCGGACACAACAAGTTTTTAAAAGAGTATATAGTACCTTAGGTTACACACCACCAGTTTTGGCTGATACGTTAAAGCGCATGTATGATCTTTATGAAGCAGGGGACAATGTAGCAACTCCGTATCAGGCTGGGCGGCTAAGAGGGCAAATTACCCGGCTACAAACGATTATGGAAAGCGACAGAAAACTGTATGAAGATGCCATGGACTTATTAGATAACCATCCGGAAGTTTTGGGTGGGGTTGCAGTTAATGCAATGCGTGATGCAGCAGACAATACAGATCGGCAAATAGCGCTGGCTGCAGGAATTGCAGCAGTTAGATTTTTACGGACTCGAAGAAACTTTGAAGTGAATAAGATGCCTTTCAACGAGGAAAAACAAAAGTCTACATTAAGGGAAGCCGTGAGGAATGCTTTCTATGGCTATGTTGGTGGTTCTGATTCTAGTTTAATCGCAAAGGTAGAAGAGCTGGCACGAAGGTTGATTCAAGCAGAAACAAATCCCCGAACACAACAACAAACGCAGCAAATAGGGAATAAACAACAACCTCAACAAGCGCAACAACCTACTCCTGGATAAGCGCAAGTAGCACAAGCACCTGAACAGAGGGCAAGCCAACAGCAAGCGCCCTCGGGATAGTTTTGGGATTTGTATTGTGCCAATGATACGTTATTAAACATTTGATTAACTTTATTTGGGTCAAAAAAATGAAACGCCGAAGAACCCGTTATTTAGCTGATAGCATTTTTGACAAGTGTGCAAGGTTTATTATAAAAGCTAGGAGGGAAAGGCGATACTTTCAGAAAGCGGCTTCAAAGGTAGCAGCACAAAGCCCAAAGCCGGAGTTTATAAGTGAGGGGGGAGAAGTATCCGAATTATATATGCCTCCCGAAACGACTCAGAACAAATCTGAAGACGAAATGAGAATTGTTAGTAAAGTAGTTGAGAGGCAGCTTAACAAGTGGAGCGGAGCCATTTTACAGGTAGAAAAGGTATTGCAGAACAAAATACCGTACACCGATCTTGATCCTGGAGCGGAGGAGATTTTGGCAAATTTGTTGCGCGCTAAAAAACGAGATCTTTTGCGATGGAATGAAACTCGTATTAATCAAATTAAAAGGGCTCGTCAGAAAGCTGAAGCAGGAGAGGCGTTGACGGAAGAGGAACAGGAGGCTTTAGCTGATTTCAATGCAGTTCGAGGCGTGTTAAAGATGGCACTACTAAGAAAATTCGAGAGGATAAAGAATCGGGACTTCGGGGAGACAATGGATTTAATTAATAAGATAAAGGCAATTGCGTCAAATGCACCAATTGAATTAACAGAAGAAGATTTTCGCGATATTAAGGCAGCAATCAGAGATTTAGAAGGAAAAGCGCCACAAGAATGGATTCAAAGAGCTCCTGTTGAAGGAGCAGCAGCACCTATTAGTCCAGAAGAGAAAAAGAATTTATTTACCTTATTCTCAAATATGTCGCCGCTAGCAAAGTTGGCTGTATTTTCTGGAGTGCCATTGATGTTGGTAGGGCTCTTACAAGCGGCGTCAGGAAAGGAAGGAACATTAACGACTGGAATAGGCGCGGTTTTATTCGCGTTAGGAGTAACAGGTCCTGAAAAGCTGTTTGGCGGTTCAAAGACAGCATCTCGTTACTTTAGATCCTGTTTGTCTTTTTGAAAACAGAGAGAGAACCTGTGAGACGCAAAAAAGCCCATCGCCTTTTTAAAGATGAATTATTTAGAAAAACCATAAATTACTTATGGATCAAAGAGGCGCAAGTAGGAGAACAGCTTCCAGAACAACCGTCTCCGGCGCAGTCGCCGGGATTGCCGACAGCTGCGGAGGTGAAAGTAGAAGGAGCACGCCCACAGCAAGTGGCAGACAATAGAGATCTTCAGGTTCCAGAGGTAGCAGCACAAAGCGCAGAGACGAGTAAGGGGGTAGCAGCACCCGAAGTGCCTACGCCGGAGGTAGCTGTACCTGAAGTGCAAATTCCTGAACCAGCGGTTCCTGAAATGACAGTACCTGAAATGCCGCAGGGGCAAATAGGACATAATATGGTTCGTAGTTTGGAGGATACTTTAGGCCCGTTGGAACAAATGGTACCGAACGCTGCTCGGCTTGAACGTTTACTCGCAAATAAGGAGTACGATACTATCATGAAGGAATTTCCTGATTATGGAAATGCTTTTTCCTTTTTCTATCGTAACGATCTCTTGAAATATGATCCTGCAAAGGTTCATATGATTATGTTGGATCCCAACATGCAAGATGAAGCGAAACGGAGCATGCAAACGCTATTACGGCATCATTTTGTAATGAAAGCAATACGGGAGGCGCGGGCGAAAGGACTTACAGATTTGGGATCCTTAAAACGAGATACAATAGTAAGAATGATGTCTTCTGAATTTGACGATTTATATGCAAAGGCATTTGGTGATAAACCATTAACGGATAATGATTATTTATCAATTCTTCGCAGCTTACAAAGCGCTGGATTTAAAGTTTCTGGTTTACCTGTTCAAAGAACAACTGCAACACCTACTGTAGCATCACAACCTGCGGCAGCACCTTCTGGGGGTTTAAAAGCTTTTATTTCATCGTTGGGACCGCTTTCACTTGTGTCTCTGCTTGTTGGTGTTCCGTTGGGTGTTGCTGGTTTAGTACAATTATTGTTCGGTAAAGAGGATAGTGGTATGGGTCCTTATTTAACAACAGGTGCAGGTGCAGTATTATCTGCATTGGGGCTTATGAATGTTGATCGTATGGTTGGTTTAACTAGGTAAGAGACTCCGAATATGTTAAAGTACTCATCACTTTCGTATGCTATAGATGACGCCGGACGTGTTTTAGATATGAATGTGCAGGAATTGGATTATGGGAAAGAAATATTAACGAATTTCCTGCACATGGAGCCAGAGTTAATCAAATATGCTTCGGTTGGTGACTTAATTTGTAGGACTGTAGTTGCGCAAAACTTTTTACCGATAGTAACGGATCCGAATACAGCTTTACGTTTTTTGCATGAATTAAATTCGTGCTTAAATGGGTTGGTTTAGTTCTCATTGAAACATTCTATTTCAAATAAAGTATTTGTCTTTAAGGGTAAAAAGATGAGAAGACATAATAAGAAAGGAAACGGTTTTTACAAAATCGCAAAGGCTACACCAAAGTATGTATCGATAGACGCTGTACTAGTGAAGGTTGCGCAGGATTATTTAAGGAAAATTGCGGAGGCGCCCGCTAATGGGACGCTGGATCCTGATATTTCTAATTCAGCAGATCCGACAGAGGAGACGACTGCTCCGCCGTCTACGGGTACTAGTGCGGAACCAAAAACACAAACCGCATCGCAGCCGACTGCCACGGAATCACCAGCTCCTCGTAAACCCGAAGAAGCGCCGCAGGCAAGTGAGGGGGCACTTGCAACGGAACCGTCGTCAGGCGGAAAATCAGTCGGAAAACCTCTTGAAAGCGTTGCCCAGGAAACAAAGCCACAACCTGCCAACGTATCACCTGCTCCTGGAGATACGGCATCTTCTCAACCGGGAGCTATAGGGACCGAAAAGACAGAAGTTACTTCAGGGCCCAAGGAGAAGACAGACGTCGTGGAAGCACCTGCTAGGAAGGAACCACCAAATTACTTGAAAAATCTTGCTTTATTAATTGGTATTCCATTGACAATTGCATCACTCGCTGGCGGAGCAATTCGTGGTTTTGGCATGAGCAATCTCATTGGTTTGGGTTTAGGAGCGGCGGCGACTATGTATGGTGTTGGTTTTTTAGATTCTGTTCTTCATCCGAAAGCTATGTTGCATGAGGAAATTGAAAATTTGAAGCGGAATGAAAGTTTTAACTATCTTCGTAATCCAAGAAATTCAGCATCGATGGTTGGTCGTATTTATAATCGTCGGGACATAAAGCTGAAAGATCTTCCACTGGATCATTCTATAGGAAGCGACCCTCCGGAGGAGTTTAAGACACTTTATCGTTCTGCATCCGATTACTTAATGAGAGTTTATCTTACAATGCCTACAGAGAGTAGGCCTTTTTTGTATTATATTTTTGGTTATTCGACTGCAGGTGCCCCTCCACAGACAGATATGCTAAATAGCCTTGATAAGGGAAGCGATTTGGAGCGACACGCGACAATAATTCTATTAGCCGATCTTCTTAAGCGGGTTGAGAACCACTCAGGAAGCATTAATGCTGCCGTTGATCTTCTTGGGAGGTTACTAGCAGAAACTCCGTATTACTGGAATCCTTGGCGCTCGACTCGCCCATTCTTAGCTGATCCTAGAACGTTTGTAAATGCTTTAGGACAAGTTGTAATAAAGGCGGATCTTCCAGAAGGCATACGAACACATATGATGTCACTCGGCGAAAAACCACTTTCTCAATGTCTCAGCGAAGCTGCAAAGAATTTAATGGGTGACGACCAAGAAGCACAACCACAATAACAAATTAGAGATCTGATTGTTCAGTTGTTAGGCAGAGAGATGCAGCTAGAAAAATATATTATCTTTGATAGTGTGGTTTCGTATTTATTACGGAACGGACAAGTCGGAAGTGCTCCTGTTAAGAGAGCTCACATAATAAATTTTAATCCTGAGACGAATACGCTTCTTCAGGGACCTCCGCGATATAGTCAACCCGCGCGAAAGGGTTCGGAACAAAGGGCTCTTGCAACGCCTCCAAGTACTGGCGGGCAAGCGCCTACGAATATGGAACAATCAAAACAAGTACCAACTACAGGGCAACAGACAACAGGCGGCGATCGACCAACAGAATCAACTTCACCTCTTAATCAGCAACCTGCACTGACGGTACAGGATCCATCGAGACAACCGGAAACACCTATTCCTGGGCAAGGACAAGGTTTGCAATCACCTGAACAGCGTGGTACAGCTACTGTACAAAAATCAGATGGAAAAGATCAAGCTCCAATCGTTAATCAGGCGCAAACAGGTGGATCTGGACAAGAAACTGGGGGACAACAGCAGCCTACACAGGGACAAGAACAAGTCGAGGAGATACAACCTGATGAACAAGCAGAGCAATCTGGTGGAATAGACACTGAAAGATTTCGCACTATAGCTAAATGGATTGGCGTGCCTTTGTTGGCATTATCAACAATAGCAATGGCGCTTGGTGACACGGGGATGGGTAGTCTAATAGGAATGACGATCGGTCTACTTGGCACTTTATATGGATTTGGTCTTTTTGAGCAGTTGGGGGTTGACGTTGATGGGATGATTGCAAGCTTTTTCGGCGGAGCTGGTGAAGATACTGGTGGTACGGGGGAAACGCAGCCTGTAGCGACTCTATCTCCAAAGCAGCAACAGCAGCAGCAAGCATTACAATCTGAGGAGGGTAAGCAGGCGCGTGCTAAAGTAAGTGATCTTTTTCGTGATTTTGATCAAGTAATAGTTGGAAATAGGACAATGACTGTTGAAGAGCTTAGGACGCCCATTTCACAAGTTGCCGAATTTCGAAACACAAAAGAGGGGGCGGCATTAAGTGGTGTGGCTGCTATGGGATTAGGTTTTTTATATGATCGTGCACCTGACGAATTAAAGTCGAATATAGTACAACTTTACCGGGAGGCGTTTATAGGTAACGATCCAGTAGCACTACAAGCTGCTATTGGACTAATGTATGACTTCATAATGGAGGTACATAAAAGACCATTCAAAGATACGGGTGTAACACAAATTTCATCATTTTCTGTTCCAGCAATTGAAAGTGAAGTACAACAAATCTTTAAGGCAAAAGCAAATCGCGTTATTAACAAGGTAAGAGATTTAGATAACCTGAAAAATGAGTATAAAAACCTCAGTGCAGGTGCAGTAAAAGAACAGCTCCAAGACGTAATAAATAATCCTATTCCGAAGGCCGAGCCGGTGTATGGTGCACTTTTGGGGATGATGAAGGGTTTAGGTAATATTTTTTCGAGAAGCGGTGCAGTAGCGGCGGGTCCCTATTTAAGCGCGTTATTGCCAGGAAGGGAGGTAATGGAATCACTAAATGTAAATATTAATAAAAACTGGTATAGGAGCGGGGCAGCAGATCGAGCAATTCAATCAGTGCGTGATCAAGCTAAAGTTTTGGTTTTATTACATCTCAACGCGACAATGCAAGCATCACAACAGGCACAACAATCAGCATCACAGGGAGGACAACAAGGGCAAGGACAACAGACGACGGGACAACAGGCACAAACAATCCAACCGCAACAAACAAGTTAACAGATTATTTGCCTATTTGAGTGAGGGAAATCTATGCCAAATTTTGCTAAGTTTGTTCAAGAAGCGAAACGATTAATGAATGTCTCTCCGGATGTTATTCGTCATGGGGAAAGATTATTGGAAAATCCAGATTATGTTGAGAGGAACCAAGATCAACTTACTGCTGTGGATCGAAAGGCCATGATGGCGGCTGTTCTTCATAAGCATATTCTGCCGCAAATTTCAACTCCAGAAAAGGCTAAAGATTTTCTTTCACGGCTATCTCAACTATCTCAGGTCCTCAGACAGCAAGGAACCAGCCTGCCTTCACAACAACTGCAACCCCAAACCAGAGGACCTCAAACACCATCTACCGGATCTCCACAACCGCAATTGATGCAGAACACGTCACCTCAACAATTGAGTACTGGTGAATGGTTAAATAGTTTCTTGCAATAACAATTATGTTACAGCAGCAATATCAGAAACTTAGAAAACTTGCAGCCAAATATAATGTCCCGGTTTATATATTTGACAGGATGCCGGGTGGTCAGGTAAAATTAGCTAAGACGCTCGGGGCAGCGGTGGGTCTCATCGCCTGGGTTCATGGGACCAATATTTTCAAGAAGGCGGGGGTAGATATAGATGATCTTTTAAATAAACTTTACAACCGAAAGGATTTATAACCGGGATCTTATTATGCTGCTACTATTAAAGCTCAGTCAGCGTTTTCATATTATTGGGAAAGATTCCGGGGGGATTAAGAGCATTGTTGCCAGTAAGGAAGTGGATGATTTTATTGACTTTTTCGAAAACCTCACCGAAAAAGAATCATTATATATTGCAGTAAACGAACACACAGGCATCTTTTTAGATATTCTCTTCCCTTTTTATCAGTTTCAGAAGCTTGATATTTTTCCTGTCTCTGCTTTTGCCTTAAGAAAATTTGCAAAACAGAAATTCAGAGAAGACGATCCAAAGTCCCTATGGAGTCAGTTGGAATATGTTTATGATCTGTGTGCGCAAGGTTTTTCACGATCTATCGGAGGCCCAAGGCACTATAGATTAGAGGATAAGTTATATGGTCACTGGTGTCTTATGAATATGGGAGGATCACAGAGTTCAAGCTTCTATACTTTAGGAGCAAGACACGTAGCTTATCCTTATCTTGAGCCCTTTTGCTTTGGTCGTAAGCATCTTATTGGTGTTTTGGCGGCATTGGGGGATGTTCGTTGGTATGCTTCAGCAAAGGGAGATTTAGCAACAGCGGTTTTAAAGGTACATAAGTGGAATTATCGAGATTTTGTCAAAAACATCTCCGATCCTTATGGAAAGATCTTGAGTCTATCGAATCAGGCACTAAATGCGTGGTATGATGAGGATGTTCTTTCTTTGATGGTTTCAGATTATAGAAAATATGGAGCTGAATATATTAGGGATAGCACGGATCCTGGATATAGACTCGGAGATGCTTTCTATCGCATATTCTACAAATACCTCAATGATCATCCACTTACCGTTGCACTTTACAGGACGACAACAAAATTCTTGAGGTTTGTAATTGGTGTTTCGAGATGGGCGTTTGAAAATTCTGAACGTACTCAAAGTATAGATTCCGTTATTAGCGAATTTCTTGACGTTAAGCTGCCCACCAATGAGGAATATGAGGACTTTAAGGAGCTTATAAAAACGATTTCACCGGACAAATTGGAGTTGGATTATGGATTGGAGGAGGAACGGAAGATTTTTAATGAGTTGCTTAGGGGATTTACCGGAATCATTGTTGGGGCAGTTAAAGAAGAAAACACATCTGACGATTCGTGATTTCGATGTTGTAAAGGATAAGATAAAGGTTAGAGAAGAAAGATTATATGCGATAATCCAAGATAAGCTTTTCCTTCCAATTGGTTTCTATTCTTTTCTAAAAGAGACTTGTGCAAAGTTAAATATTCCCGTTTCCATTGACTTAAACCTTCCTGCTTTGAAATATGATCTTTCTGTACTTGAAAGGGAGAAGCTACGTCCTTATCAGCGGCAATTTACGTTAAAAGCTGTAGATTCTTTAGTCAATGGAACGGGAGGATTACTTGTTGCTCCTCCTGCCTTTGGAAAGAGCTATATTCTGCGGTTATTGGTTGAGATTTTCCCAGAAGCAAAAATTGACATCATTTCTAGAAGAAGGGATGTGATCTTAACGGTTCAGAAATATCTTAATAGCGCAAATATCCCTACAGGTTTAGTGACAGCTGGCTCACGTACTTATGATCGCATCACCCTTTATACGGCACAAAGTTTGAATCATAGTTCTTTTGATGCTGATATTGTTATTCTTGATGAGGCCCATGAGTTAGTTACTGATCTCGTTTTCAAAAAATTGTTCCTCTATAAAAATGCCCGAATTCTCTGTCTGACGGCTACTCCTGACACCCGTTATGACAACCGCCACAAGAGACTTGAAGCCTTAGCCGGGCCTCTATTATTTAAGGTTGATTATAGGACTACTGTAGATTTGGGTCTTAATAGCCCGGTTGTTGTCATTTGGCATGAAATTAATGAAGGTTATGTCCCTGAAGGAGCATCTTCTATCTTGCGGAAGAAGGTAGGGATTTGGTATAATAGACATTTTAACGAAGTGGTAGCGTCTATATCCAGGAAGTATTATGCTCAGGGTAAGCAGGTTTTGGTACTTGTGGACACTTTAGCACACGTCAAGAAGTTATCGGAATTATTACCAGAGTTTACGGTTTGTTATGGTTCAGGGAAGAAG
>Ga0308419_1001335_pt1 | contig 16417 bp, 11 predicted proteins | sample HotsprSampleMS50_FD_203674 | JGI IMG/M metagenome (GOLD analysis project Ga0308419, IMG submission 203674) | Hot spring phototrophic mat microbial communities from Mushroom Spring, Yellowstone National Park, Wyoming, United States - 20090730_MS50 ... | reverse complement strand
GCCACACAACAGGACCTCTTATTTCTGGAATTGTAGCTCTATATTTCGGTTTTGCAAGGCATTTATGGGAGCAGCATTGGCTCTCGTATTTATTGCATGTGTGTTTGGGCTGGGAGTTATGAGGAGCAGCAAAGAGGTAGTTTAATTTCTCCAAAAAACTGCTGTGCTACATCTGAATTACAAATCATCTCAGCATATAAAGCAGCATTAGATTAACCGTATACACCATTATGATACACATGGAATCCCATGCCAGAAATAGTGGCTTTCTCTCTGTGCGATAGGTCAATCCGATTATTGCGACTGTTGTCATGGCAATAGCTGACAGGGCAGAGATTATATGATTCAGGCTTGCAAAGGAAAGGAGAGGACCTCTGACAAAAAATATGTCATCCAGGGCAAGGATGAAGATATTAAATATGTTGCTCCCGAAAAGATTACCTATTGCGAGGTCTATAGCACCTATCTTTACTGCAGCCACTGATACAACCACTTCTGGCAGGGATGTCGAGACAGCTATGAATATATTTCCTACAAATGTCTGTCCAAGGCCTGTCTGTTCAGCAATACCCTCACCTATTTTTGGAAGAAATATAGCAGCGGCAATAACAAAAATTGCATTAATCGAATAATTCACTATGGCTGTCTTTGTCGGTATATCTTCGTATCTCAGCTCAATAGCAACCTCTTTTACAAAGGCAGATATCTGCCTCTTTTCATAAAAATAGACCAGTCTCATGGCAATAAAATATGTGACAATAAAGAAGAGGGAATAGGGTCCTATCCAGCCGAAGGGAAGGATATACCTGTTCATAAAGAGGCTTATAGCAACAAGACTCAAAAGGAGTATCCCGAATCCTGCAGATAGCACATGGCCATGATGAGCCTTTGACGAGATGGGAATAGGCCTGTGCATTGCATCGAGAAAGGCGAGGATGAGCATATTGAAGACACAGCTTCCCAGGACATCCCCTACTGCAATATCTGGAACACCCGCATATGTAACAGAGCTTATGCCTGTAACAAGCTCTGGAAGGGATGTCACAGATGCCATAAGGACAACACCTATCCATGTCCTTCCGAGGCCTGTCTTCTCGGCAATAACATCGCCATACCTTGAAAGCCTCGCACCGGCATACACAATTACAGATGTGCATACGATAAAGGCAAACCAGAGAAACATATTCAATCACCGCCTGAGAGCGCTGAGATAAGGTCTTTCAGGTTAACCATACGCAAACATAGTAGCATTTAGTCATACCAAATGCAAATTTATTTGCGTTTGGTAAGGTGCAATGCTGGATGTTATAGAGGGTGGACTATAAGGTGCTGCTTTTTTGCTCAGTGTAGGTCAGTCCAAAGATGGTATCTGTAAGCCAGCGCTTGAAAGATTCATTATCACTAAATTGTTTGAATAACTCCGTGTCATCCTTGATAAGCGCAGTCATAACACGAAGTAATGCTCGGTCATGTTCAATGCGGGCGTTCTGCTTATCAGAATGCTTTATCGCATTTTGATAAGCAGGGTCAGCAGCCACACGGTCGGGAATCTCTTTGGTTATCAGCCTTCTCACCCTATCTGCATCAGTCCATGAAATGTTTCCAAACTGTTCATTGAATGCCTTTATTATATTTGAAAGGCGGTCTAATGTTGGTTCAGGTTTATGCCCTCCACCGGCAGTTGGAACAGGTTCAATCTCTGCATCACTATCAGTTAAGGCAATCTTCATCGTTGCTTGCTTCTCTATTCTATAACTTTCCATATCTATTGCCTCAAGCACGCCTTTTGATGGGTCTTCCTCTTTTGGAGCAGGAAGTTTGGGCACAAGAAAATTAAGAAAGATAGAGAGTTTTTCCCATTCAGCATTGGTATATGGAAGAATTGTAGAGAGAAAACTGTACGTCCGTAAGAATGCCTTTGCCTTGCCCTTAAAATCGACCTGTCCGTCCTCATCGAGTTCCAGATAATTGACAACACAGGCATCAAGTATAGGATCGAGGAAATCCCGTTCCGCACCTTCAATATATAGTTTCACCAAATCATCCACCTGTGCATGAGTGTATATCTGATAGTTATCAAGGCCATGCTTGAGGTCATGTAATTTATTAGGGTCTGTTTCATCGGCAAGTATAGTGGTGCGGTAATATGGTTCAAAGGCGAGTCTAATCGTTTCGGGGTCGTTGACAAAATCCAGTATAAAGGTATCGCGTTTCTCTGGATGCGCCCTATTCAACCGTGAAAGTGTCTGTACCGCCTTAACCCCTGAAAGCACCTTATCCACATACATGGTATGCATCAAAGGCTCATCATAACCAGTCTGAAACTTATCTGCACATATCAAAAACCTGTATGGTTCTTCTCTAATTTTATCGGAAATCTGGCTCGATGGGAAACCATTCAGGCTTGACTCTGTAGCCATCTTCCCGCCATGTTCATGTTCACCAGAAAAGGCTACTATCGCCTTATATGGACTCTTACGTTCCAAAAGATAGACATTAAATGCAAAGAAATACTGTATTGCCTTCTCTATGCTGCCTGTTACAACCATCGCCCTTGCCTTGCCACCAATCTTGCCTTTTGCAATCACCTGCTCGTGAAAATGGTCAATCATAATCTCTGCCTTGAGCCTGATGGCGTGCTCATGTCCTTCAACATACCTGCGAAGTTTTTTCTGTGCCTTTTTGACATCAAATTCAGGGTCATCCTCAATCTTTTTAACGAGCCTGTAATAGCTGTTTACAGGGGTATAGTTTGCAAGCACATCTAAAATAAAGCCCTCCTGAATCGCCTGTTTCATTGTATAAGAGTGAAATGGTCTATGCTTGATAGACCCATCGGGCTTAGGCTCTGGCTGACCAAAGATCTCCAGAGTTTTATTCTTAGGTGTAGCTGTAAAGGCAAAGTAACTTGCATTGGGCAAAAGCTTCCTTGCCTCCATCAGCTTATTAATCTTATCTTCAAAGGTCTCTTCTTCATCCGTATCATTCAAAACACCGGAAAGGGCTTGATGCATCTTGGCAGTTGTCCTGCCACCTTGACTTGAATGCGCCTCATCTATGATGATTGCAAACTTACGCCCTTTATGTTCAGTGCCAATTTCATCTAAAACATAAGGAAATTTCTGAAGCGTTGTGATGATGATCTTCTTGCCGCTTTCTATAAAATTTCTTAGGTCTCCAGAATGTTCTGCATGACCTACTGTTGCGCTTACCTGTGCAAACTGCTTGACTGTATCTTTAATCTGCTGGTCAAGAATACGCCTGTCTGTAACAACAATAATTGAATCAAATACCGTGCGTGGTTGCCCAATTTCAGGGCAAACACGGGGGCATGCCCCTACCAGTTGATGGGCTAACCATGCAATAGAATTTGATTTACCGCTGCCAGCGGAATGTTGAATTAGATATCTTCTGCCGACGCCATTTTCCTGGGCATCCTGAAGTAGCTTCCGCACCACATCCAGTTGGTGGAATCGCGGGAATATCTGCTTGCGAATCTTCTTTCCTGTTTGCTCGTCTTTTATTCCTACCATCTGGGCGTAATTTTCGATAATATCAGTCAAACTCTCTTTTGTAAGAATTTCCTGCCATAAGTATGCAGTCTTTAACCCATTCGGATTAGGCGGATTTCCTGCACCATCGTTAAAGCCTTTATTAAATGGCAGAAACCATGAAGCCTTGCCTTTCAAATGCGTGCAGAACCAAACCTCATTATCATTCACTGCAAAATGCGCTACACATCTACCAAGTTCAAAAAGCCTTTCTTTTGGATTCCTATCGCGCTTATACTGTTCGATGGCATCATAAACGGTCTGCTTTGTCAGGCTGTTTTTTAGTTCAAATGTAAAAATCGGCAGTCCATTTATAAAAAGCACAATATCAAGAGACCTTTGCATCTCGTCTCGACTATAACGAAGTTGCCGTGTCACGCTGAAACGGTTGAGTTCATAAAGCATTCTTGCCTTTTCGTTCCCTGGTGAAGGCGTGCCATAAAAAAGCTCTACCCTGTGAGGTCCGTGCTGGATGCCATTTCTCAAAACATCCACTACACCGCGTTTACTTATTTCTCCCTGTAATCGTGCCAAAAACTTCCTTCGAGTTGGGCTATCATTAACAAGGTCAAGTTCTTCAACAATTTTAGGCTGGGTAGAGTTTAAAAATTCTGATAGTTGAAAAAGGTCAACACAATATTCACGGTCATAGTCGTTAGGATTACCAGCGATATAACCCAGACCGCCATAAGAGGCAATCGCCTCTGATATTTGAGATGTCTGCTCTGGCTGGGTATAACCTGTGCCTGTCAATGCGCGAAAAATTAAGGTCTCAAGCCCTTTTTCAGTTGTATCAGTTGGATTCATAATTTCGCCTCCGCATCAAGCCTCAACTCTTCAAGGCTTGCCTTTGCAATACCTGTTAGTTTCATCTCCATCTTCTTTGAGGTGGCAGATGCCATACTGCCTTCAGCAATGTTCTGAACGCCTGAACGCGCCGCCTGAACCATCTGGTCATGCGTGCGGCTATGTTTATCTATGTACTTATCACAGAACCGCACAGTTATATCAAAGATAAGCTGGGCGACCTGAAAGCTCTTCAACTTTCGATAACCGCCATGTTTAGAAATAAGCCCTTCTTCCATTATAGTTCATCCTCAGTTGATGTTTCCTCTTTTAATTCATTTTCAGCCTCGCTTGTTGTCTCATCTTCTTCAAAAACAGCTTGTTCAGCCCCATCATCAATAATATCTTCCTCAGCCTCTTCTGGCAATCTTTCTGCCATGCCTCTTACATCCACCTTGCCTGTCACCACATCAGCAATGAGGCGTTCACGGTATTCACGCAAAAGCTCGATTTCTTTGCGGGTGGAGGCAATGGCAGTATCAATCTTTCCAGTCTGGTCGTCAAGGTATTCAACGATGGCGGTTTGTTCGGGGAGGGGAGGAAGAGGAACCCAAAAGTTCGCTATAAACTCGGCAGGCACACGCTGTTGACCTGCCGCTCCAGTCATCTCATCAGTGCCAAGACGTCGGAAATCTGAAAGCGTAGTAAGGCGATAAAGATAGGCTGTAACAATAGCCTTGGATGGCCTAATGACATGAAATTCGGTCGAACCGAACCCGATGGCTGTCGGCAGATTCTCAAGGCAAGCGCCTTTACCGTTCTCAAAGCACGGAGTGATTTTCGCAACAATAATGTCGCCTCGCCGAAAGTAGGTAAACCCGTTCCATAGAGACAAAATAGGTCGCACATCTGATGCATCGAAATGTCCATTAGTCCCAACGCGTTCCATGGGTAAAAATACAGCATTACCATTCCTCAATGTTAACGGAACTTCTGACTTATTCGGATTAATATGTGCTATTCGCTTAAGCCGCCTTACCTCCCAATGCTCTGGCACCTTGCCAAGCCACTCTACACCGGAGTCTTTGTAGGAAGGATAGGGTTTGCCCGTGCGAAAGTCTATCTTGCCTGTAACGGCCTGATGTATGAGTGCCTGTTTGTATTCACTCAACAGTTTTATCATGTTCTGCTTTGCATTGATATATCGCTTAATCCGCCTGTCCATGTAATCCAGAAAACGCACAATGGCGGTTTGTTCGGGGAGGGGAGGGAGAGGCAACAGACAACTGGCGTACTTTTCACCATTAACATTTTCAATTGTTGAGGAAATCGCTATCGCTTTAAGAAAGCCATCGAAAGCAGTTGTTTGAGTAAATCTAAAGATGTATTTAGGCACAACTTTTTTATTAGGAACAAAACGTACTAAATATCCAGCATATGCACACTGCCCGTGTCTATTCTCATCAAAGAGAAAAGAACGTCCAATTGTTCCACTACGAGAAAGCAAAAGATCTCCATTTTCAAGCAGATAATCTTTAACTAGTTCAGTTGGAAGGAATACACCTGATTTTTTAAGTTCTCCACTCTCGGTAATGTCGGTTGTGCGTATAAACCGAGTCCCTGTGTTTGAATATTGCTCAGCAGGAACATTAGCACCATAGATGGCTGACCTCGTGCATAGTTGTTTCAGACGCCTCACCTCCCAATGCTCAGGCACTTTTCCGAGCCACGATACACAAGAGTCCTTGTAGGCGGAGTAGGGTTTGAGGGTGTGAATCATGTCTTTGCCTCCCTGTCAGGGTTATCACATAAAGGCGATTGGTTGGTTATCGCTACAAACAACGCATTCCATTGTTCATCTGTTCCGATTGCGTTTGGGTTTTCGCGATCCAGATGCCATCGTAGTGGATTTTCTACAATGTATTGACGGATGTGATGCAGGGATTCTTCATCGCGGATGATATGTTCAAAATAATTGCGTTGCCAGACGGCCGCGCCAGGCGTTTTTCGCAATTCGTTGATTCGTTTTGTGGATGCCGATTTAAAACCACGGACGATAGCGCCAATCGTCTGCGATGGAGACCGTAACCGCGACGTTTGATTTTCCGTTGTTCCGGCGTATGATGTAGGGGCGTATTGCAATACGCCCCTACCACTCATTATCTTTCCCAAATCTATCACCTAAAATCTCTTCCAACAACCCCTCCGCCTCCTTCTCCACCGCCGAAAGATCCGCACGGATTTCATCAAGGCTGCGTAGGGCTTTGGGTTTGTAAAAATAGCGATTAAAGTTTATTTCATAACCAATCTTGACGCTTGTCGGGTCATACCATGCATCTGGTGCATAAGGTAAAACCTCTCTTTTGAGAAATGCCTCAATGCCGCCTTGTTCAAGGAGTGGTATCTGCTCCGTGTCACGGAGGTCGGGGTCGGGTTCGTATTCTACTATGCAGCGCTTGCCGTTTATGGTTGCTTCGAATATGCCATGTAATGGATCGGCCTTTACATTTTTACCTTTATGGATTTTATTGATCACAGGAAAACCCTTTTCGTCTCGTTCACATTTTTCCTTCAGTTCTTTAATCTCTTTCGCTGAATAAACACGCTCTGGGTCTATGCCCTTTAATCGCAAGGGTCTTTCAACTGTGACTTTCCAGTAGCCAAATGCCTCATTGGGGAATATCTTTGATTGCTCTGTTTCATTGAAGTCAATGAAGGTCTGCACAATGCGGTCTATATCTTCTTGAGAAAGTTCGCAGTTTTTCTTCCCCAAATTTTTACGCAATGGCTTATACCACTGTGTAGCATCTATGAGTTGAACCTTTCCCTTGCGGTGTTCGGGTTTTCTATTCGTAAGCACCCATACATAAGTCGCGATACCTGTGTTATAGAACATGTTGAGCGGCAGGGCAACTATTGCCTCCAACCAGTCGTTCTCTATAATCCATCTGCGTATATTGCTTTCTCCCTGACCTGCATCACCTGTAAAAAGTGAGCTTCCATTGTGGACTTCGGCGATGCGGCTGCCGAGCGGGGTGTTATGTTTCATTTTGGAGAGCATGTTTACCAGAAACAATAATTGACCATCGCTTGTGCGAGGTAGTAGGGGCGTATCGCAATACGCCCCTACATTCACAATGAAACGAGGGTCTTTAATGCCAGTTTTTCCACCCATCCGTTCGAGGTCTCCTTTCCAGCTTTTACCATAAGGAGGATTGGAGAGCATGAAATCAAATGTGCGGTTCGGAAAGGCATCGTTTGAGAGGGTGGAAAACTCAGAACCGCCGACAATGTTGTCGGCAGCATCGCCTTCGCCTTTTAAAAGCATATCAGCCTTGCAGATGGCATATGTTTCGGGGTTAATCTCCTGACCAAAGAGGTGAACCGAGACCTCTTTGCCTCGCTCTTTTGCAAGCTGCATCAAGGTTTCCTCAGCTACGGTAAGCATTCCTCCAGTTCCGCAGGCTCCATCATAAAGCAGATAAGTACCTGACTCTATTCTGTCTGCAATGGGCTCAAAAATCAATCGTGCCATCAGTTTTACTGCATCGCGGGGAGTCCAGTGCTCACCAGCCTCTTCATTGTTTTCTTCATTGAAGCGACGCACCAATTCTTCAAATATGGTTCCCATTGCATGATTATCAAGACCTGGCAAACGGATACTGCCATCGCTGTTATAAACCGGGTTAGGGCTTAGATTAATTGAGGGGTCAAGGAATTTCTCGATTAAAGTCCCAAGTGCATCTGCTTTGGCTAATCGCGGTATCTGGTTTCGAAATTCGAAGTTATTGATAATATCTTGCACGTTTGGGGAAAAGCCATCAAGGTAGGCTCTAAAATCCGCCTCTAATTGCTGACGATTGGCACGAGCCTTCAGGTCTTTTAGAGTGAATTTTGAAGTATTGTAAAAAGCCTGTCCTGCTGCCTGACGAAGTGCCGCGTCCTGATTGGTGATACCAGCCTTATCGAGGGATGCTTTCATTTCTAAGACAGCCTGTTTTGTGGGCTCAAGGACTGCATCAAACCTTCTTATCACTGTCATTGGCAGGATAACATCCCGGTACTTACCACGAACATAGATATCACGGAGAACATCATCTGCAATTCCCCAGATGAAATTAGTTATCCAGGTGACCTGTCCATTTTCCATAACACTCCCCTGTGTGGTTTTAATGACTAAATATGATACCAGATTTTATATCAACACAGGAACAATCTCAAAGGCACGAAAAGGGTCTTACCATCCAGCTTAAGCAGGTCCTTTGTTATAACAAGGGCAGAATCTGATTTGAATCTTTCAATACAATATTTAATCCCTTTGATATCTTTTATTGATTCCCGATATTTAACCTCAATCGGGATTATCCCCGAAGGTGTCTCTATCACAAAGTCAACCTCAGTCTCTTTTTCTCTAAAATAAAAGATGTTTATTCCCTTGAAGGAGTTTAATTGCGAAAATACCGCAATTTCAGCAAGCTGGCCGAGTATGCCCTTCTGTTGAATCTGAGAAGGACTCAGTCTTTGCAGATGGACATATAGACCGCTGTCAATAGTATAAATCTTCCTGAATGCCCTGAGTCTTGATGCTGCGGTCTTTGCATATTTCTCAAGGAGTCGCACGATCATAGATGCCTGCAGATAATAAAGATAATCTGAGACGGTCTGTCTCGTCGCATTAAAGGATGTGGCAATCTCATTAATGTTTATGATGCTGCCGCTGTGAAATACGCTATAGAGCAACAGGTTCTGTAAGAGGGTTCTGTCACTGACCCCAAATGTTTCAGGTATATCATGATAGATAACCCTTTCTATAATATTTTCTGGAAAATACTGACTTATAAGCCTTTCGCTCTTTAACTTCAAAAATTCAGGAAAACCACCATTTATTAAAAACTGGTGAAGTTGTGTATTTATCTCTGAGCCGTATATCTCTCCCCTTCTAAATGTCTTTGAAAGCAGATTAAATATAGAATTGTTATCCGGTCGGACAGAATACTCTTGCCACACAGGATATAGACTGTTCTGTAAGCTTATAACCTCTTTGCTGGCACCTTTAAGATATAGGAACTCAGAAAATGAAAAAGGTAATACCCTGAATCTGAATAGGCGTCCTGCGAGACTTTCCCTGCCTTTCTTAACCAGGAATGATGCCGATGAGCTCGATACTATAAATTTGAATGGATATTGCTGGTCATAATATCTTTTCAGATAAAGCTCCCAGTCTTTGAGGTGCGTTACTTCATCAAGGAAGAGGTAGATCCTTTCTTTAACCGACCTTAGATGGCTGGACAGGATATATGTCTCTATTATCTCTATGAGATTCTCAAAGAATCTATCTTTGCCAACCAGAGGATCATCGAGGGAGATATAGATGATCCTTTTTGGGTCAACCCCCTTATGGATGAGATTTTTGATTATATGAAAGATTAAGGAGGTCTTTCCTACCCTTCTTGGGCCTTCAAGAAGGACTATCTGCCGCTCATCTATCGCGGCCATAATCTCAGGCATTATCCTTCTTGGTACAGGTTCAAGAAAGGATTCATCTACCCTTCCCGTTGCCCACCAGGTATTAATATCTCCAAGCACCCTGATATTCATATTTTGGTTATTTTAAGTTAACATATATTATGAAGATATGTTAATTATACTTAACATATTTGTCAAGATAAGATATATTACCTGTGATACCTTGTTACAAGAAACCTTCCTGATTCAAGATATTCAATGGCATTATTGATATTTTTTTTCTTGCCTATCAATAAAAGGACATCTCCTGTCCTGAGGTCGAAATCAGGTGAGGGATTCGCTATTATCTCCTCTCCCCTCTGGACACCGATAATAGTCACACCTGTCTCTGCCCTCAGATGGAGTTCCTTAATTGTGTGGCCGTCTATGTGAGAATGCTCCTTTATAAGATATGTCTCTGTTTCTATGTCTTTGAGGAATTCATATCTTTCAGCGAGGTGTTTTTTAGGCAGTTCAATGGTTCTTAGAACGCTGTAACTGTTCTGTCTTATGTTATCTATATGCTCTGTTATCACATTCCTTGGCACATGGTAGTGATGCAACACCCTTGAAAATATCTCTATAGATGTCTCGAATTCTTCAGGAATTACCTCATTAGCACCTAATTTTATAAGGTCCTCAACCTCTGCCACATATCTTGTGCGCACAATTATATGGATATTGGGGTTTTCATGCCTTGCAATCTGGACAATCCTGCGGGTAGCTGCAGGATCGGATATGGCTATCACAAGGACCTTTGCCCTGTGGATTCCCATCTTATGGAGTATCTCTGCTGATGTCCCATCTCCATAATATATAGGCTCTCCCTTCTTCTGCATCTTTCTGACTGTGTTGGCATTCATTTCCAGGACAACATAAGGTATCTCTGATTCCCTTAATACCCTTGCAAGATTCCTTCCGTTTATACCGAATCCGACTATTATCACATGGTCTGATTTCTTTGTTGAAACCTCTTCCTTAGTCCTTTTTCTTTTGATCCTCTCAAAGCTTTTAAATGGCAGGGTCGAAATCAGATATTCAGATATACGGGGCGAGGCAATGATAATAAAAGGGGTAAGAAGCATTGTGATAACTGATGCTGAAAGGAATGTCTGATAACCATACTCATCAAGAAGCCCCATCTTTTTGCCTGCAAGGGCAAGGACAAAGGAGAACTCACCAATCTGGGAGAGGTAAAGACCACTCAGAAGAGATATCCTCAAAGGCTGGCCTGTGATCTGAGATGCCAGTGAGGTTACTCCCGACTTGATAATAATTATAGAAAAAACAGCACCCAGAACAGTGGGCATGTTTTCTCTTAGAAAAGTAATATCCATGAGCATTCCAACAGATATAAAAAAGAGGCCAATAAAGCTCTCCTTAAAGGGCATTATATCTGCTATTGCCTGCGAGGCATATTCTGACTCTGAGATTACAATCCCAGCAAGGAATGCCCCGAGGGCAAGGGAAAGACCGAGTTTTGATGTAAAAAAGGCAGTGCCGATGCAGAGGAGTATTATTGTGATTATGAATAATTCCCTACTCCTTGTCTTTACTATCTCATGGAGTATAAATGGCACAGCCCATCTTGCAGCAATAAGGACAGCACCAAGGAGGGCAAAGGATTTAAACATTGTAAGGGCTATATCCTTAAGGTTTCCACTGTTTCCAGAAAGTATCGGAATCAGAAGCATAAAGGGCACAACACAGAGGTCCTGAAATAAAAGTATCCCTACAGATGTCCTTCCATGGGGGGAGTTTATCTCTGCCCTGTCCATGAGGATTTTCATCACGATTGCTGTACTGCTGAGGGCTATGAGAAAACCATCAAAAAGGGCTGCATTAACCCTCTGATTGAGGCAGAAGTAACTCATTATAGCCAGTGCAATTACTGTTAATATCACCTGAATTGTGCCACTGCCAAGCACATGGGTGCGGAGCATCATGAGATTTCTAAGGGAGAACTCAAGGCCAATGGTGAACATGAGGAGTATCACGCCTATCTCGGCAAAGAGCTCCACTTCATGGACATCCTTTATAAACTGAAATCCGTGAGGACCGAGAATAACTCCAGCAATAAGAAAACCGACAATAGAGGGAATCCTCAGCCTTCCAAGGGCAAATACCACAATGGCAGAAACACCAAAGATTAAGACTAATGATTTTAAGAATTCCAGTTCCATGTTTTTATAGATGTTCAATCTCGTCTTTTTCTTCACCCTTCAACTTCTTTTCGAGGTACTCCTTTGCAATATCCCTTCCGCCGAGACCGAAGGCAATAGAAAGGGCGAGAACGATTCCGCCGAATACTATCGCAAAGGCAATGATTATTGTCTCCCTGCCAATTCCGAGTTGCTCAAGCGCCATTGTGGCTGCAAGAAGGAATATGGTCAATTTAACAGATCTTCCTATCAACCCCGATGCCTTTAATCCTGCATTTACCGAAGCTATAAGGGCAGCCCTTCCAGAGAAATCGCTCAGCAGATAACCTATCAGGAGAATAATGATCGCAACAAACAGATTGGGCAGATAAAGAAAGAACCTCTCAAGAAGCCTTTCTATTGCCGGAACATTCAGGCTGCTGAGAGAGATAATTAAAAATATGAAGAATACAAGCCATCCTGTAAACCGTCCAGCAAGAGAAGAGGGTTTCTCCTTTATGCCACCTTTTATAAGTATATTATTGACCCCATGCCTCTCGGAGAATTCATCTATCTTCAATATCATGAGAAGTCTGGAGAGTATCTTCCTGGTTAACCATCCCATGAAGAGTCCTATTATCAGTAGCAATATCGCTGAGATCAAATTAGGTAGAAACAGTATAAACCTGTTTAAAAACCCTTCTAATGGCTCTGATATAAGCCTTTCAAATATATTTCTCATCTCACACCTCCCATTTATTGATAAGAAAGTCCTTCCTGTCCTCAAAGATAATGCAAAGTTTTTCTATCTTTTCCTCAACCTCCTCTGCGCCGCTATCCCATGTCTCAAGCACAAAAGAAGCCGTCCTGCCAATATAAAGCGGCGTCAGCGACTTGAGCAGATGCTCTTTGTTAATCAGTTTTTTATGGGCTGCAATAGCAAAACTATAAATAATCTCCACCCAGATCTCATCAGGGATATGGAATTTCTCTTTTGTCAACCCCTTTGCCTTATTCAAGAAATCTATAATCCCTTTCGGCAGGAATTCCTTCCATATGTCCGTGAGTTCTTTTACACCAAGACTGAATCTGTCGATCATCCTGTCCACATTAACATTGACAGGCTCAAGCCCCACTGCATACTGAAAGCCACAGGCGAGCAACGGTTCTGAGCCTTTTATTGTCTTCCAGAGATTAGAATATGTCTCCATAAGGTCAAAGGTTGATCCCACCACCTGATAAAGCATTGCGCTGAGGTCAGCGCCAGGGTCTTTTGGATCGTGAATCTTTGCCCCCAGGAATGCCTGGCAGACTCTGAAATTGTTGGCTATGGCAGTAGTGGTCATCCATATGTCTATTCCGTATCTTGCGACATCTGTCTCCCATACATCCTTTGTCAGGTAGAGCCTGGCAAGTTTACCCGAAAACCCGAAATCACCACCTATGGGTTGTCTTATTCTTTTACCGTACAGTGCCCTCGTTAAAGGATACACTATGCTGTTCGTTATAGTGCCGTCGTATTTATGCCTGTGATAAAGAGGTGCAACATAATCAAAGCCTCCTTCTATCACGGGCTTGATAAGAAGCTCTATCCATTCAGGGGTAATACTCCTTAAATCAGAATCCACGACTGCACAGGCCTTCACATTCAAGGCATCCGCGATCTCGAATATTGTCCTGAATGCGCTCCCCTTGCCAGGTATTCCGTGATATGGCGTTGTTATCTTAAAAGTCGGTCTTACCCTGTGATGGAGGAGAATCGATTGGAAATCCTCAATGGCTGCATTCTGGACAATATCCATCGTGCCATCAGTAGAACCACCGTCAGAATTCACGAGCACACACTTCCTGTCAGAAAAATACTTGGCAAAACCTGCCTGAACCGCCCTTACAACATGACCTATGGTGCGGGCATTGTTGTAGCTCGGAATGCCGATAAGGATATCCGCCTCTTTTATTTCTTCTATTTTTTCCCTTATCTCTTTTCTTTCAATAATGCTATCCATGCCATTAAAATCGAGCCCCCAAAAATCAAGAGATTTTTGGAGTGATAGTACTGTTCTTTAATTCCACTAATTTTCAAAAAATCTTTCAACTCTTCTTGTTTCTTCAGGTAATAATCTGCCTTTTGATCCCAGTCCATGGAAATCGATGTGCCTCCTGCCGCCCCTGCAGGTTCCTGAGAATCAAAACCCTTTTCATCCTTTTCCCTCCCTTAAATAGACAGTCCTGTGCGGGAATGGTATCCCTATGCCCTATAACGAATACTGTTCCCTTCAATATCCCGTAGGCAAGGCCTGTTGTCGGAATGGGTAATTCAGACTTCTGCACATAATTTCCGAATATCTTACCTGAGATTTGCAGTAGCAATTGTGATGGAGAATATTACGATGATATGAATGGCCTTGCTGAAATAGAAGACATATCGTTCAGGAAGATCAGAAATAGCGATACCTATGTAAAGCCCAATCGCAATGCACCAGTATAGTGATGGAACCTTAAAGGCCTTGATTATAATGTCATCAACCTTTGCCTCTGTCCTTTCCGCCCACCTGTGAAGAAGCCTGAAAGCAACACTCCTCACTGTGAATAACACAGATGTGGATACCAAAGCTATTAAGGTCGGGATAAATATGCTTTTCAAGTCAATATTCATTTATTTCTCCCCTATTTATTGTCCTCCTCAACTGCCTTCTTTATCTTTTCCAGGATGTCAGGTATTGCCGCGGTCACCCTGTCCCAGCTTGAAATAAGAGGCACTCCGAGGGGATCCTCTGTTATTATTTCTGCCGCCTTCTTAATCCCATTGGTAAATGTTTCCACAGCAAGGCTTTCCGTGTGTCTGTCAAATATAAGACCGTTTATTGCAGCATCATCCTCGTACCTTTTAAGCATATCCTGGGCTGTTCTTGTATATGTAGCAACAAGGGTTTTAAAGAAACCATCAGAAAAGACTATGCCTTCAGATGCCAGCGTCCTGAAAAGGGATTTGCATATATCAACACACATCTTGTGAAGCCCTTTTGTTGCATCCTCCGGAGACAGTTCCTGATGTTTATGCTCATAGTTTTCCGCAATATCAACCTGACAGACCCTTCTCAACGATGTATTCCTGTAAACCTCTGCAAGCACCCCGACCTCAAGACCCCAGTCACCTGGAATCCTGATCACCTTTGCAAGATCAACATCCATGGAAAACTCGCCTGCAAGGGGGTATCTGAAGCTGTCAAAGAATATAAGTATCGGCAGGTGCCCCAGGATCTTCTGAAGTGACCTTATTAGTGGTGTAACAAGCAGTCTTGTCATCCTTCCGTGGAGCCGATCGGTTACCCTGCTGTAAAAGCCCTTACAGAAGTCATAATCAAGGCTCGGGCTCGTAACAGGATAGCACAATCTTGCGAGCATGTCCCTGCTGTATGTAAGGATATCACAATCATGAAGGACGATGGTCTGAAACCTATGTTGCGAAAGGACATAACCGTAAGCCATCCATGCAGACCTACCCTTACCCTGCTCTCCTGTAGGTAGTTCAGCCTTTTCAATCAGTTTATATATCTCACCTATTCTCGGTCCTGTATTCCAGATAATCCTTACCTTCTGTGGCAGGATAGAGAAAAACTCTTTTGTATGCCTGAATTCTTCATCTGTGGCAGGTCCAAGGGTGACTATAATTTCCTTTATATATTTGACTTCTTGGAGTTCTCTCACAATGCCCTTCAACGCCTCTCCTTCAAGTTCGCTGTAAAGAGAAGGCAGTACAAGGGCAATCGGCCTTTCGTTGGCATACCATGAAAGCTCTGCCTCTATCTTTTCAAGATTAGTCATTCCGAGCCTGTGAAAGGTTGCAACAACGCCTGTTTGATAAAAGTCCGACATCTTACACCTCCGTGAAAGATAATACGCTTAGTTTATGAAAAAATATACGACATCCCTTTAAAAAACAGGGAAGTCATCTCGTAAACCTATCACAAACAAGCATGGGGCTGTGAAAGTCCGGAGAATAACGAATAAAAACCTTGTTGAGGGTTTGCATTAGCAAACACGGTAGAAAAGGTTACAGATTCTATTCGCGGAAAATGGTCATTGAGCTGAGGAAGCTCAGATTCCGATTGCGCTGCCTTTACGGTATTATTTGAGCTTATTACAGCCTTAGCCTTCTTTATAAAAAAAGTACACCGGAACGGTCGTCCTCCGTGTCTTATTTTTGGGAAAGCTTTGAGAGGATTAATTCCCATATGACACGAATGTTTTTTATATCGTATTTTGCTGCATGCGTGATTGTACTGTCTTCGCTTATTCTATCTTCAGCTTGCCTGCTCTTATCCTAAGCGGCCACTGAATATTAACCAAAACGGCCACTCATAATTATTCAATCTGGCCGGCCAAAATTATCAAACAAGGCCACTGATTCTTACGAAACAAGGCCAGCCATTC
>Ga0308419_1001330_pt1 | contig 16431 bp, 12 predicted proteins | sample HotsprSampleMS50_FD_203674 | JGI IMG/M metagenome (GOLD analysis project Ga0308419, IMG submission 203674) | Hot spring phototrophic mat microbial communities from Mushroom Spring, Yellowstone National Park, Wyoming, United States - 20090730_MS50 ... | reverse complement strand
AATTGTAGGGTGCTTGTTTCGGTTTTTGCACCTTCTTGTTGAGCAGATTTTTGATTGCTGCAAGCTACTACGCTCAGTAAGGCGACAACGAACGACAAGACAATTAACAAATATTTTTTCATACATGCGCATTTTGGTTGAACAAATTTATTAATCGTGTCGTAAGACTTTATCGCATACCAACAACATAGGTTACGGATATGAAGTTATTCTCTGGACTTTAATGCCTCTGCTATTTCTCCCGAAGTGGTTACAAGAAGAATTTGCTTGACTGCTAATTGAGGGTGAAACGGTGGAAAGCAGATTTAAAATCATCTGCGATTCTATTGTATTTACCAACAAGCTCCTGATACTTGCTGATAAATGGGGGCTTACAGGCAAAAAACTCGTGTTTGTCAGTAACCCAGCATCAGTAAAAACTTTAATTTTGTAGGCATACAAAGGGCGCTGACGCATTATGTATTGAGGTAGTCAATCTGATAGCGTCTAATTTGCCGCACAACAACAGCCGTCAGCAAGCTACTTGCAACAACAGCCAACAACCACAGCCTATCGGGTGAAATTTGCCATAAAAATACTGCCTGACAGGCTCTTACAATGTTTTGTATACCTAGTAGCGTACATACCCACAATACGCCGAGTCCTGCAAAATTGCCCAAAGTTCCGTTACAATAGACCTTAGGCAGCAAACGTGGGTTATTTACCGAGAGCAACAATAGTGCAGCCATCAAAGGTAATAACATGCCGTTGGCGGCTTGTGCCGCTATAATAACAGGTACGGGTTTGATGCCTATCCATCCGAAAATTAAACCAAACAACATCACTCCGCCCCAAGTCAGGCGAAAGCGCATAGGTGAAAATGTGCCTCTGCTTGTGCTTTGCATAGTAACGGCAGCTGCTAGCGGTGCGGTAACAGAAGAACTGAATCCTGCTGCAAATAAGCCGACAGCGAACAGCCATGCACCTACTGCACCTGTATGGGCGCGAATGGCATAGGCAAAAGTTGCAAACTGAAAAGGTTCTTTTAAAAAAGTGCCTGTTGCTAAAATTGCGATAGATACTGCGCCGCCAATCAGTACGGCAACGGATATCCCCCAACGCATTTTTCGTATGCTTTGTCCTTGCCCAATACCCGATGCTAGAAAAAGGTTATAAGGAACAATGGTCGTTCCCAGCAATCCCGTAAGCAACAGCGTGCTGCCTTCGGGCAACTGCGGAATGAACAAGCCCTGTATCCATTCTTCGAGGCTGTACGGGGTTTTCCATGCCAGCCAACCGAACATCAGTCCCATGAGCGCCACGGCAACACCCATGCTTTGGGCGACCGTTTGCGGTGTTCCCTGCCAAAGTAATAAGCTTGCAGCAGCAGCTACCAAAGTTGCTGCAAGCGCAGAAGGAATATTCCAAAGCAATTGCAAGCCCGATACTGCCCCCAAAATATTTCCGGCTTGATATGCAGCGCAACCTATAACGATTGCAATAGCAATTAATCTTGCCATCAGAGAGCCGCTAAATTGATACTGTAAGACCTGTCCGAGATTTTTTTGCCCTGCCAATGTGAGGCGTGCTGCCTGTTCCTGCAAAACGATGCAGGCAATAGTAGCAAAAAACAGCCCCCATGACAGCGCAAGGCCATAAGAAGCGCCTGCAGAAGCTGCCGTAGTAACTGTTCCCGGTCCGATAAATGCTGCCGAAATAACCGACCAGAACAAAATATTACCGGCGCTGCTGCTAATGTATTTCATAGTAGAATAGCCTTATGCCCCGTATTTCTCTTTCAGCTCATCGTCGTATTGGTCAGCATACACACCAATGCGCTTGAGCATAGCAAGCGCTTCATCCGTACTTAAACCTTCCAACTCGCGAATGGCGCGCAGGTAAAGCCAGCCTTCATGAAGAGAAAAAGCCACGCCGTAAAGTTGATGGTTGAGTTGCAATAATTCTTTAAAGAGCGCCGCCTGTCGTTCACCCGTCGGCACTTTCATTAGGGGCGACATAATTTGTAAATAGCCATAGTCGTTTCGCTCGCGTGAAAGAAACACATTAATCCAAACGCTTGCAGAGCCTTTGCGCAAATCCCATTGTCCGGCTTTTGGGGTGCGCGTTTCGGCAGGGTTCACACCAAGCGCCTCAATAGCGCTCTCTACAATCTGGTAGTAGTTGGGCAAATTAAGCATGTCATTTTTGGGTTAATAGTTGAAAGTAAAGAAAACAAATCTTTAAAAGAAGCAACGAAAATCAACGGGACAAAATGCGATAGCCGCCTTTGAGCGGAAAATGGTCAGAATAGTCAACCTGACGAATGGTATGCAGATAGGTAGCCTCTAAGCCTTTGCTATAGAACTGATTATCAATTCGTAAGAAGAATAATTTGCCGTTGTAAGTGAAACCGAAGCCTGCCGCAGCTTTCTCAAAAGCATTACCAAGCACTTGCTTCAAGCGATAATAGGTATAGCTATACGGTATATCGTTCAAATCTCCACAAAGAAGAACGCGATAAGGGGAGTTGGCAATGTGCTGCATGATAATTTCTATTTGAAGACTACGCTGCTTAAATCCCATTCGCAAGCGTCTGAAAACGTCTTTGGATATCTGTTTGATTTTTTCCGCATCGCCGCTGTTTTGGAAAAGCGCATGTTCGTTGATACTCATAGATTGCAGGTGGACGTTATACACCCGCACAGTATCTTTTTTGATAACAATATCTGCAAAAATAGCTCCGTAACGGTAAGGACCTTTTAGGTCAATAACGCCTTTGTTGATGATTGGAAAGCGGGAGTAAATGGCAAGCCCCATCCATCCGCCCAAATCGTTGGTGCAGCAAGGACTAAAGTAGTAGTTATATCCGGCGCGTTTACCCATGCGCTTGGGAATATTGAACAGCGTGGAACTGTCTAACTGATAATATTCCTGCAAACATTTGATATCAGAAGAATCGCGCATGACCCATTGCACAATTGCTTTTGCCTGTAGGCTGTGTTCGGCGCGGTCGTAGGCATTAAATAACCTTACATTATAGCTCAGCAATTCAAAGTCGGGCGGCATATCGTTGGGTAAATTGAGCGCAAAGGTTGCCTGCCAGTAAGGGAAAGCGGCAAGCAAACCCAGCACAGGATAAGCCACTATGCGGAGTTGGCGCAACATTAGCCCAACCAACAGGAAAATCACGTGACTTGCCATACAAACAGGTATAGCCAACGATAGAAAACCTGCTATCCAGAATTTTTCAGGGGCAACCAGCGGCGCAGCATAACAAAAAAGACTGACTAAAAGCAAGAATTTGTTGGCATGCTGCATCAGGATTTGCAACAAAGTGCGAGCCGTCATAGCTATAATTGCGAATGTCCCATTGCTACAATCAGGTCGAACTCTGCCCGTGTAACAGGCATTACAGAAAGGCGGGATTGCCTAATCAGACTGATATTAGCTAATTTCGGTTCCGCTCTGATAGCTGCCAAACTGACCAATCGTGGAAATTCGCTGTGCCATTCCAAATCCACCGCTACCCAGTTAGTATTGTCGGTTGTTGGGTCTTGGTATGCGCTTTTCACAACTTTAGCAATACCTACTACTCCTGGGTTATTATTGCTGTGATAGAAGAGAACAAGGTCGCCTTCTGCCATTGACCTAAGGTTGTTACGTGCTTGAAAGTTACGCACGCCATCCCAGAAAGTGCGGCGGTCGCGGGTGAAATCTGCCCATGAATATGTGTCGGGGTCTGATTTAACAAGCCAGTAATTCATACTCTCAAAACTACTCCATTTGTACAGGTTTTTAAAGTGCTTGCTTTTCGCTGCTAATTTTTTTGTATGTTAGTTGCCAAAGTTGAGCAGTAACTTTTCTATGAAAACAACCGCCTACAAATATTTGAGCATTGTACAGCAAGACAGTTGGCTTGCACCCTTCAATCAATACCTTGCTGATAGATTCATGCGGTTTCATGAACTTTTGTTCCGATTAGAAAGCATTTATGGCACTTTATACGATTTTGCCGGAGCACATAAAGTACTGGGTATCAATTATGACGCAGAGGCTAAGGGATGGTACTACCGCGAGTGGGCTCCCGCTGCAGAAGCACTTTTTCTGATAGGCGATTTCAACGGATGGAATCGCACTTCACATCCGTTGAAAAGAAATGAAAGCGACATTTGGGAAATTTTTTTAGACGATGCTACTTATGCTGACAAATGGAAACACGGTAGCCTTTTCAAAGTATTGGTCAAATCTGCTGTCGGTGAAATCGAGCGGATTCCGGCATATATCCGCCGTGTGGTGCAAGACCCAACCACCAAAGATTTTGCCGCACAGGTATGGCATCCGTCTGTGGAAGAAAACGCTTCCCCAAGTGCAAATGCCTGTAAAATATCTGTAGAACAACTGGCAAGTGCCATTAAAGAGGGAAAAACACCACTGCTTATCTATGAAGCCCATGTAGGAATGGCGCAAGAGCGCGAGGGCATCGGCACATACCGTGAATTTGCAGACCTGATTTTGCCGCGTATTCAAAAGGCAGGATACAATGCGCTTCAGCTCATGGCAATTGCCGAACATCCTTATTACGGTTCGTTTGGTTATCATGTGTCTAATTTCTTTGCTCCTTCTTCGCGATTTGGCACCCCCGAAGACCTCAAATACCTTGTGGCAAAAGCCCATGAGGCGGGTTTGCTTGTTGTGATGGATTTGGTACATTCTCATGCAGTTAAAAATATTTTGGAAGGGCTAAACTTCTGGGACGGCACTGAGTATCAATATTTTCATGCAGGTGGGCGCGGCGAGCATCCCGACTGGGACTCCAAACTTTTCAACTACGGCAAATGGGAAGTGCTGCAATTTCTGCTTTCCAACGTACGCTACTGGCTCGAAGAATTTGATTTTGACGGTTTCCGCTTTGATGGTGTAACTTCTATGCTTTACTTGCATCATGGACACGCATCGTTTAACAGTTATGCCGATTATTTCAATGAAGCAGTAGATAAAGATGCGGTTACCTACCTGCAATTAGCCAATTTACTTACGCATCAGATAAAGCCCTATGCTATTACTATTGCCGAAGATGTTAGCGGAATGCCCGGCTTAGGTTTCCCTATCACAGGAGGCGGTATTGGCTTTGACTATAGGCTTGGCATGGGCATCCCTGATTATTGGATTAAACTGCTCAAAGACCAACCTGATGAGCAATGGGATATCGTGCAGATGTACTACACTATGCTCAATCGCCGAAAGGACGAACGCACAATTGCCTATTGTGAGTCGCACGACCAAGCGCTGGTAGGCGACAAAACCATCGCTTTCCGCCTAATGGACAAAGAAATGTATTTCAGCATGGCTAAAAATATTCCCAGTATAGTGGTGGACAGAGGCATTGCGCTGCACAAAATGATTCGGATGTTTACTATTGCACTGGGCGGCGAAGGCTATCTGAACTTTATGGGCAATGAGTTTGGGCATCCCGAGTGGATTGATTTTCCGCGCGAAGGCAACAATTGGAGCTATAAATATGCTCGCCGGCAGTGGAGCCTTGCCGATAACGGGTTGCTGCGTTATGAATACTTACTTGCTTTCGACCGGGCGATGATTGAACTTGTAAAACGCTATCATTTGTTAAAACCCGGTTTGCAACCACATCTACTTAACGAAGACCGCACCAACCAAACCATTTGTTTTGAAAAGGCAGGGCTAATTTTCGTCTTCAACTTTCATCCGACATGCTCTGTGCCTGACTATAAGTTCTGGGCGCCGCAACACGGCAAATATCGCATCGTCCTAACTTCCGATGAACGCGAATTTGGCGGTCATGAGCGGATAGATATTACTACCGAATTTTTTACTGATGAAAAACAGTTTTTGTCTATCTACAATACGCAGCGCACAGTTCAAATATTTGAGAAAGTAGGATAAAAACTGCATAGGATTACCTCACATAAGCAATCATCCCCGCCACATCATCAGGGGCAAACCATCGCACGGGTTCGCGCCTAAACCATGTGAGTTGCCTTTTGGCATAGTTGCGCGTATGTTGCTGAATGAGGCTAACGGCTTCATCCAATGTGATTTTTCCATCCAAATATTCAAAAATTTCGGTGTAGCCAACCGTTTGCAGCGCATTGTAATTTCTGTAAGGCACTAATGATTGAACTTCTTCTAATAAACCCTGTTCCATCATTCGTTCTACGCGGCGATTAATGCGCTCATAGAGTTGTTCACGTGGCAGGTCTAAGCCTATCCAAATCGACTGAAAAGGGCGTTCAACCGTCTGTTTTTTGCGAAAAGAAGAATATGGCTGTCCGGTGGCATAAATAACTTCCATAGCGCGTTTTACGCGTGCAGGGTTTGCCTTGTCCACCTCATCGTAATAAGTAGGATCGTAGCGCTGCAGTTCTTCTAGCAAAAACGGTAGCCCTTTTTCCCGCAAGAGTGTATCGGTATAGTTGCGGATTGCAGCACTGACAGCGGGCATTTCATCAATACCTAAGCAAAGTGCCCGTAAGTACAAACCCGAGCCGCCAACGGCAATCGCAATGTCTTTTTGAGTGAAAATTTGTCCCAATAATTGAAGCGCGTCGCGTACAAAAGCGCCCGCATTGTAAGGTTGCCAAACGTCTAAATGCCCAACTAAATGATGCCGTGCGGCAGCCAACTCCTCAGGCGTAGGTTTAGCCGTACCTATGGACATTTGGCGATAGAACTGTCGTGCATCGGCAGAGATTATCTCAGTATTAAAATGTTGTGCTAGCGCAATGGCAACAGCGGTTTTGCCCGACGCCGTTGGACCACCTATCACAATCAGTATTTTACGACTCATCAATGCGGCTATTTTACCCCAAACTTACACTATCTTTGCCACGACTTTTTGAACGGAGAATCCACACAATACATATATTCACTATGGCGCTTATAGAAATGGTTATGCCCAAAATGGGTGAAAGCGTAATGGAAGGCACTATCCTTAACTGGCTGAAAAAACCCGGCGACCGCATTGCGCAGGATGAGGCAGTGCTAGAAGTAGCGACCGACAAAGTAGATACCGAAATCCCCTCTATGTATGCGGGCGTATTGAAAGAGATTCTGGCAGAAGTAGGTCAGGTGGTACAGATTGGCAAGCCTATCGCGCTGATTGAAATCGAAGACAATGCTCCGGCAGCCTCTGTTAGTCAGCCTACACAAACGACAATGGCTTCTGAGCAAACCGCCGCGCCTGCTGTTACGGCTGCGCCCGCAGCAGAGGAAAAAGCAAGCCCGTCCGGCAGATTCTACTCACCCTTAGTACTGAACATGGCGCGCACTGAAAATATTTCCATGCAAGAGCTTGACCGCATCCCTGGCACCGGCAAAGATGGCCGTGTTACTAAAAATGATATGATAGCCTATCTGGAACAGCGCAAACAGCAAGCGTCTGTTGAAGATACACCTGTGGCTCAGCCTAATGTAGTAGAAAAAACTGTTGTGCGCAAAGAGCGCCCTTTGGAACAGGTAAAACCTGCTACGTCGGTAAGCGGCAATGTGGAAATTATTGAGATGGACCGTATGCGCAAAATGATTGCCCAACGCATGGTGGAATCCAAGCGCATTTCGCCACATGTTACCTCTTTTGTAGAAGCTGACGTAACCAATGTAGTAAACTGGCGCAATGCCAACGTTCGCTCTTTCAAAGAGCGCGAAGGGCAAACCCTGACCTACACACCGGTTTTTCTTTGGGCAGTAGCCAAAGCGCTGCGCGACTTCCCAATGATTAACGCCTCTGTCGAGGGAGATAATATCATTGTCAAGAAAGATATTAACATAGGTATGGCTGTGGCGCTGCCAAGCGGCAACCTGATTGTGCCTGTGATTAAAAATGCTGACCAGTTGAATCTGCGTGGCATGGCGTATCGAGTAAATGATTTGGCAAAACGCGCCCGCGAAAACAAACTGACACCCGATGATTTGAGCGGTGGCACTTACACTGTTTCCAATATCGGTTCGTTTGGCAACATGCTTGGCACACCAATTATCATGCAGCCGCAGGTGGCTATTTTGTCCGTAGGCGCTATTGTGAAAAAACCTGCCGTCATTGAAACCGAGCATGGCGATTTCATCGGTATCCGCCATATGATGTTCCTCTCTCACTCTTACGACCACCGCATTGTGGACGGAGCGCTAGGCGGCATGTTCGTGCGCCGTGTAGCAGACTATTTAGAGAAGTTTGACGTGAAAACAGAACTATAAAGAAATATTCATTTCCCGTTTACCGACTATTTTTTGCAGTTTACCACTCAAAAACGTCAACTGGCCGAAACTGAAAACTCGATATTTGAATTACAAATAATTTTGTGTTAATAAAAAATTAGGATGCTTTTCCGCTGTTACTCCTTAAATGATTGAAAATTATAGTTTTGGTTAGAAATGATGAGGATTAAAGAGGGCATTGATTCAATGCCTTTTTTGTTTTATGACCTCCACAAAAAGGGAAACAGCAAAAACGATACAGCCAACACAATTAAGTTGATAGCACCTAGCATGAGCAGTTCATTCTGACTCTGGCTGCGAGCAAGACCATCTATAGCATTTTTCGACACCTTGATAAGGAGCATAATCATAGGCAGCATGATAGGAAAACCTAATACAGCCATCAATGTGCCGCTACTTTGCGCTTTGGCAGCGATAGCAGAAACTAAGGTTAGCGCTGAGGCAAAACTTATGCTGCCTAACACCACATTTAACAGAAAAAAGGGCATATCCTGCACCGGATTACCTAGCAAAACAATGTATATCGGCAAACCAATTGCTGACATCACACTCATTAACAAGCTGTTATGTAAAATTTTAGAAACTATCACACTTTCAGGGCGCACCAATTGGTAGTAGTAGTAGTGGCGACTCTCAGATTCTTGCACAAAACTTTTGGCAATTGCGCTAATAGCTGTAAACAGTAAAATAATCCAGAAAAGGGCATTCCATGTTAGTGGGCTTAGCTGACTTTTCTTTAGATTAAAACTCAAGTAAGCAACAAACACTGTGGCGACAATATAGAGCAAAATACCGTTAAAAGCATATTTCCGATACCACTCTAAACGCAGTTCTTTACTTAGCAAAATGAGAATTTCACGCATCATCATGCTGCAAGTTACACACCGATTATGTAAGTTTGCTTAGGTTCATTTTCTCGAAAGGCTTTGGAAAACAATCTTCGCGAAATATTTTTCAAACTCCGCCGCTACGAAATCAAAATCCGAAAGGCAGTCAATACACAAATGCAAGGCAATTTTCACTCCGTATTTAAAGGTTCGGGGCTGGAATTTGACGATGTACGCGCTTATCAGTATGGCGATGATGTGCGTACCATTGACTGGAATGTTAGCGCAAAAGGGCACGGCATTTATGTAAAAACTTTTAAGGAAGAAAAAGAACAAAATGTTTTTCTGATTCTTGATGTGAGTGGCTCGCAATATATTGGCAAGCCGCAACATCAAAAAATTGACTACGGGCGCGAAATATGCGGCATTCTGACTATCTCAGCACTCAAAGAAAACAGCTCTGTAGGGCTGCTCTGTTTCAGCAACCAACGCGAAAAGTACATCAAGCCAAAAAAAGGAACCAAACACGCTTACGAATTGCTTACTGCGATGTTTCGCCTGCAGCCTGAATCGTTCAGAACAAGCCTAAACAAAGCGCTGACAGTAGCGATGAATATTATCAAACGTAAAAGCATCGTAGTATTAGTCAGCGATTTTGTGGACGAAGGCTATGAGCGCAATCTAAAAGCAATTGCCAAAAAACACGACCTGATTGTGATTCATCTGGCAGACCATCGCGAAAGTATGCTCCCGCCTCTGGGAATTGTGCCATTGTTAGACAAGGAAACCCGTCGCACAGTATGGGTGAATACTTCGTCAGAAGAATTTCGCGAAAAAATAGCCGGACAATTCAGCCAAAAGCGCGAGCAACTGGAAAAACTTTGTCATCAGTTCAGTGCTAATTACCTTTTTATAGATACATCGGAAGACTATGTGCCCCGTTTGGTGAAACTCTTCAAAGTCCGCAACCTAACAACCAAAAAAATGACCTAATCTGCATAGTGATTTTCGCGCGAGGGTTTCGCTGCTACTTTCATTCAGCCACCAATTAGCCTTGTTTTGCTAAAAAATACCTATTTGTAGCATTTCAAAGCATCAAAGTAAGCTATGTCATCCTAAGAAAGATAGGAAATTATACCATAATCTAAGTGATTTTCAAGATTTGCCTGATTGACTATTTTGATTTTCAAGGATTTCATATACCTAAAAAATACAAAAACTACTTTTGGTTGAGCATAAATGCGCGCCTAATAATATGTCAAGAGATTGTAAGTTATTTGGCATAGATACTTTTTTCAATAACAGAAATCTAATAATAAACGCAGGTTTGACACTTGGATGAAAGTTGTTGAAATTCAGCAAGATATAATCCAGTCTATCTTCACGAAAAAATTCAATTTCACTAAAAATTATTTTAAAATTTGCAATATGATTCGTACCTTTCGCTTGTAAGCTAAAAAGCACATTTGAGCTTCTTTGCTATCTTACTCCCAATTATCAGGTTTTACCTTACTTCATTTATTTGCCTCATCTCTTTCATGTTCGGAGCACATGCCCATAAAAGTGCCTAACACGAGCAAAACGAAGAAAAGGGCAATCAACTTATTAATTAAAAACAATCTTTTATTTTAATTATCAAAAAAATGGAAAATTTAATCAAAACCACCAAATGGATTGCTATTATTCTTACATTAGCAATCAGTCTGCCTCCTTTTGCCTTTTCACAAAGGTATGTTATTAGCGACGATGCCGCAGTGAAAGGAAGAAAACTAATTACGTTTAGTCCTATCGTTCAAAGAAGACAGGTACAAAACTTATCTGCAAATATTTTGGAAACGCCGAGCCGGTCGCGAAGGCAGCCTATTCAATACGTGCCTTTTCAGATGATTAACCCAAGAACCAATCGTCCGATTGCTCCGGATGCCAAACTAAGTTTGAAACTTCCCAACGGCGAGGTAAGAAATTTTACCGCGCAGCAATTTTTTGACCAATTAAACGCTTTGGAGCAATCTATGAATCAGGCGGGGAGAACGTTAAGAGACCCCGATGCATTCAAAGACCTTAGAGCGGAGCCTATCAATAAAATTGTCAGCAATGCTCCGCCTGTTTTGCCTAATGGATACTCAACCTTCAAATTTAGCGTGGCTAAAAGTTCAAACAATAATCCTTTTTCAAACACTGCGTTAGCTCAAACTATTACTTCTCCTTCAATGGCAACTTTAATGAAAGCTGCCAATCTTGATTGGTTCTCTAAATTATACGTCGCTGACGTAGGAGAAACCACAGGCACAAATGAATTTCCAGCAACTTGGGTTGCTCAGAGTCTTCCATCTACCAACAGTTTACGAACAATTTTTCCTCTTTTGATACAGGTAACAGATGGTTTTGAAGGGTTGGCGGCGAAAGCAATCTGGCAAGTATCGGAACAACCTTTTACAGGAACAAGTCAGGATAAGATTATTTCTTCCGGAGAAACCTCGTCATTGGGGTGGGCTAAGACCCAAAGGGGCGTAAGCACATACATGACCAGCGCCGAAGAGTTAGCCAAGTCAAAGTTTGGCGTTGTTTACGCAAACGTATCTAATGTTCAAGCGCCACCCAAAAATACTATTAAAAATCTATACGCCAGAGTTTTGCTAATAAATGCAGCGGGTGAAACAGTGAAAATTACCAATCCTATAATTTTGTCTTACGGCTTTGCGGAAGCCAAAAAAGTATATGTGCCTTTTTCAACCTATGCCAATACGCCCTACCTCAATTATGACTACCCTTCGGATAAAAAAATACCGTTTGGGGTCTTTTTAAAAGGACCTGGTATCAAATCTGTAAGGACTCAGATAGGTTCTGACGAAGGTATTAAGCCTGTTGGCTATAAAGTAGAAGCCGGCGCAGCAATAGGGCTGCGTTACTTTAACTTTTTAAGTTTGGTAAATACTGCCGAACCCTCCTCAAAAGAATTAGAATTGATTAAAGGCGATTTTGTAGCGATAAGTGGAAACTCTACTTCCTCCTCAGGTCAGAACGAACCCAACGGCGTATCGTTAAACGTAAGATTGTTAGACGGTTTGGTGACAGAAAAGATTCCATTAACCAATAAAACTCCTACCGGTGCTATATCGCTAAACTACAAATTGAGCCAGTCCTTGGATATTGATTTAGTTAATATCAGATTCACGATCGGTCCAGTGCCTGTGGCGATAAGAGCAGGAATAGGCGGAGAGGCAGGGCTAGAAATACAAGGCACAGCTGATTTAGTCAAACAAGAAGTAATAGGCAGCATTAATCCTTACATTTCTTCCCGATTTGACGCTAGCGGCGGCGTTGATGCTTTCATTGCTTATGCCACCTTAAACGCTAAGTTAGACCCTTTGCTGTATATCGGCTTACCCATGAGCTTTAGAAGCGACTCTCCCGATAAGGTTTTTATGGATGGAAAGTTAAAAGGGCTTTACGGAACAGTATATTTAAAAGTAGGCTTCTACTATCCTTGTCCTGATTTGGGCAAAGTGGTTGGTTGGCTTACTGGTGATGAGGAAGTGCCGCTTTGCGAATGTAATTGGGAGTACAACATTTTTCAATTAGATGGATTTGAACATGACTTCAATAACAAATAATATGCATAACTATAATATGGGTGCTTACAGAATGTAAATTCTTAGTCATTTATTTTGTCTCCTAAATGCTTTTTCCAGCAGCTTGTGCGTGGAGTAAAATTGAATGCTGTCCGAAAAGTGATTGATGACTACAACCATAATTTCGGACAGCATTTTCAACCTTGCAAAACCTTACTTGATAAACAGCAACTCACGGTATTTGGGAAAAGGCCACATATCATTAGGCACTATCAACTCTAATTTATCCACATGGTAGCGGATGACATCAAAGTATGGTTTTACTTTTTCACAATAGGCAATAGCCCTATGATGTGTATCCAGATCGTTGGCTGCCTTTCGGGCTTCAATCATTTCATCCACATTGGTTTTGATAGCATTTACATGGCGAGACAGGTCTTTAATGAGGTCTTTCAAGTGTTCTGATTCCTCTTGCAAGCCCAAATCTTTTAGCCCTTTCGCATTCTCAATCAGTTTGTTTTGAAAATCCAATGCTGCTGGAATTATCTGATTCATAGCGAAATTGCCCAAAGCACGCGACTCAATTTGTATTTTGAGTGCATAGTTATGTAGCATGACATCTACACGCGCTTCCAGTTCAACTTCACTGAAAATACCGTTGCCTACCAATACCTGACGGGATTTTTTGCTTAGGTATGCCTCTAAGGCATGAGGAGTAGTCTTGATATTAGATAATCCGCGTCTAGCTGCTTCTTCTATCCACTCGTCGCTGTAGCCATTGCCTTCAAAACGAATAGGTTTAGATTGTTTGATATATTCGCGCAATACATCTACTATGGCAACTTCTTTTTTCTTGCCTCCTTCAATTTGTGCGTCTACCTCTATCTTGAACTTTTTCAACTGGTCGGCAACAATCGTATTGAGCACTAGCAAAGCAGTTGCACAGTTCGCAGAAGAACCTACAGCACGGAATTCAAATTTATTACCTGTAAATGCAAAAGGCGAAGTACGATTGCGGTCGGTATTGTCGAGCAAAATCGGCGGTATTTTATCTATGCCAAGTTTCATGTACATGTTGTCGCCTTTGTCAATCTTGATGTTACCATTGTGCTCCAATTCGTCCAATACTTCGGTCAGTTGCTCACCAATAAATACAGACATGATAGCAGGCGGTGCTTCGTTGGCACCCAAGCGGAAATCATTACCTGCGGAAGCGATAGAAGCACGCAGTAAGTCTGCATTTTCATAAACTGCTTTGATGATATTGACAAAGAAGGTCAGGAATTGCAGGTTTTCCTTAGCCTTGCTGGTAGGTTGCAACAGGTTTACACCTGTATTGGTAGCCAGAGACCAGTTATTGTGTTTGCCGCTACCATTGATACCTGCAAAGGGTTTTTCATGTAATAACACCTTGAAGTTGTGTCGCTCGGCTACTTTTTCCATGATGTCCATCAACAACTGGTTATGGTCGATGGCAAGGTTGATTTCCTCAAAAGTTGGCGCACATTCAAACTGGCTTGGTGCTACTTCGTTGTGGCGGGTGCGCAACGGAATACCGAGTTTGTAGGCTTCAATTTCTAAATCCTGCATATAGGCACGTACCCGCGACGGAATAGAGCCAAAATAATGGTCTTCCAATTGCTGCCCTTTAGCAGGCGCATGTCCAAAGAGGGTGCGCCCTGACATCACAAGGTCAGGACGGGCAAAATACAAAGCGCGGTCAATCAAGAAATATTCCTGCTCGACGCCCAGCGTAGCATGTACGTGGGTAACGTCCTTGTCAAAATATTCACAAACAGCGGTAGCGGCTTTGTCAAGCAGTGTGAGTGATTTGAGCAAAGGTGTTTTATAGTCAAGTGCTTCACCAGTATAGGCAACAAATACAGTGGGAATACAAAGGGTTTTGCTGCTGCCATTTTCGATAATAAAGGCTGGTGAAGTAGGATCCCATGCTGTATAGCCGCGTGCTTCAAAAGTATTGCGAATACCCCCACTTGGAAAAGAAGACGCATCTGGCTCTTGACGCACCAGAGCACTGCCTTTGAATTTTTCCAATACCTTGCCATTGTATGAAGGCTCAAAAAAAGCATCATGCTTTTCAGCAGTAGAGCCTGTTAGAGGCTGAAACCAATGTGTGTAGTGCGTAACGCCGCGCTCCAATGCCCACGTTTTCATGGCAGCAGCCACTGCATCGGCAAGTGCCTCATCCAAAGTCTCGCCTTTTTGTACATATGCTTTCAGCTTTTTGTACATATCCGATGAAAGATAACTTTTCATCGCTTCGTCGCCGAACACGTTCATTCCATAATAGTCAGACACCTTTTTGGAAGGTGCTGCTACATCCACAATACCGCGGGAAGCGGCTTGCTCCAAAGCAATAAATCTTAGTCTGGACATTGTTGAATAGCGTTAAATTTTACTTAATTTTCGCGAATATAAACGCTATTTTACAAAATAGCCTTCAAATTTCAGCACAAAAAATAAAAAAAGCGCTTTTTAAAGCGCTTTCACTCAAAATTAATACATAGGCTATAAATCGTATTTCGGATAAGGTTTCTGACGCTTGAGCGGAAACTTGTCAAACAACTTCCGAAGCGATAGTCGCACATTTTCATACGGATTGTCGGCATTACCAATAGCAGCCCCTTGCCAAACAAGTTTTTTTGTGCTGCGCTCAAACAAAAATAACTCAATTGTTCCCTTAGCTTCGGTAATAGTTTGTGTTTGCCGTTGATTCCATGGATTCATAATGACCGGCCCCCAGAAAAAAGGATCATAAAAACCCCACATAGGCATACCCCATGTAGGAGGCATAGTCGTTACTTGCTTTTGAGAAACCTGTGCTTTCGACTTAAAAGATACTAGCAAATCAGGAGCAGTAGTGTCAGCCTTCAAACCGCGCGCTTCCAACTCTTCCTGGATACCATAAATCATTTCATTTTCTGCCAGTAAACTTCCATACACCCGTTCATCAGGAGGACGCTGCAAAAAAGCAAACGTTTTATAAGTGCCAAAATTAGCTAGCTCATCTTTGCGCACATATATCTTCATGGGGTTGCAGGCTGCCCCCAATAGCAATAGCATCATGCAGACTATCGTTGCTTGTTTCATTGCTGCTCTAAAAATTATATTCATCGTTCTTTGGGCAATAATATTTCACCTTTCAGGTACAAAGCGGCGTAGCCACCGATTCGCACGCGTTCACCATGCAATTCACAAAACAATTCTCCGCCACGCTTTGAAATCTGTCGGGCAAACATTTTGTGCTTACCTAGACGATCTGCCCAATATGGAATCAAAGTACTGTGAGCAGAGCCAGTAACAGGGTCTTCATTTATACCCGCGCTTGGAGCAAAAAAGCGGGAAACAAAGTCTGCATCCGTACCAGGGGCTGTAGCAATAATGCCAAGCACGTCCAACTTTGCAAGTTCTTCGAAGTGAGGCTTTAATGCGACTACTTCTTCTGCTGTTTCATATACACATACATAATCACGCGAACGCAAAATGTACTGTGGCACAGCACCTAATCCGGAAATTAATTCCGGAGGGTATTCGGCAGGTCTCGGCGGACGACTTGGGAAATCCAACTCCAATAAATCATTTTTGCGATATACTTTCAGCAATCCGCTCTTTGAATGAAAGTGCACATAATCGTCAGGACATCCCAACTCGTTGAGAACTACATAGGCTGCTGCCAGCGTAGCATGTCCGCATAGATCCACTTCTACCTCAGGTGTGAACCAGCGAATCTCAAACTCGCGTCCCTTTGGAACAAAAAACGCAGTTTCAGCCAAATTGTTTTCAGC
>Ga0308419_1001329_pt1 | contig 16433 bp, 15 predicted proteins | sample HotsprSampleMS50_FD_203674 | JGI IMG/M metagenome (GOLD analysis project Ga0308419, IMG submission 203674) | Hot spring phototrophic mat microbial communities from Mushroom Spring, Yellowstone National Park, Wyoming, United States - 20090730_MS50 ... | reverse complement strand
TATGAATACATCGGCACATCGCGCCCTGTGATTACGCTCGCGTTAGAAGGTGCGATTGCTTCGCTCATTCGCGAAACCAATGCGGGAATCGTCGCAAGTTTTCGAAATCAATCTGAAATTGAATCGGCGGTGCTTCATTATTACGAAGCGTTCTGGAACGGAGAAAAACTTTGGCAGGGAAGAGCAGACATCATAAAAAAATATACACGTCGAGAAGCCGCCAGAAAACTCGCCGAGTTGGTGAAACCGCTTTGTAGGAGAACGCCACACGAGCGCGCGATGTAAATCTCATCACTATCAGGTGCTTGCTTCGCTCGAAATGACATCAGTCCATCATTCTGAACGGAGCGAAGCAGAGAAGAACCCAACATCATTACTTTGGATTTCTCGCTTCGCTCGGAATAACAAAGGCGATTCAGAACGATAGAGAGTCAGAGCCGTAGCGCAACTTTGACCGATTCAGGTTCAGCACGACCTATTGAAGTTTGAAGACGACCGACACGACCACTTCTTTCTGCGCACACTCCGCCAACTTGAACTCGGCTTCCGACATCAAAACGCGTAAGGCTTCTTGGTCTAAAATCGGATTGCGAGCCTCAACGAGTTCGGCTTTGAGCGGTCTGCCGTTTTCATCAAGTTGCACCTTGCAAAGCGATTTACCTTCGAGCCTTGCCAGACGGGCAAGTACAGGATACTCCACCTTGCTTCTAAAAATGGGTTGAACGCAAGTTTCTTGCATTGCATTCGTGAGGCTTTCTTGTGCTTCACTTGCAGAGATTTCCTGCGCAGAAAGTCTTTGCGAAAGGCTAAAAAGCACAGCAAGAATCAAAACACGGATGATGTTTTTCATTTGATTGAACTGTTTTAGTTTAAGTTTGATTGATGAAGTGCTTCTCGGAAGTATTGGAAGGAAGGTTCTCGGCGATTAACGAAACTCGAACAGATTTTGTTTCAAGATGTTGGAATTAGAATCAAACCTTGAAGAGAGACAAAAACTCACACTCATTGTGCCGCAGATTCGTGAGCGCGAGCGCATTGATAAATTTCTCACGCGGCAAGTTGAAAACGCCACGCGCACCAAAGTTCAAGAAGCGATTGATGAAGGACGCGTGCTGGTCAACGGCAAGCCTGTTAAAGCCAATTACAAACTCTCGCCAAGCGATGTGATTGAAGTTACGCTCACGCGCCCGCCCGCACCTGAAATGAAGCCCGAAGCCATTCCGCTTGATGTTGTTTATGAAGATGAAACGCTCTTGGTGGTCAATAAGCCTGCGGGCATGGTTGTGCATCCTGCGTTCGGAAATTGGACGGGCACGCTTGCCAACGCCGTGCTTCATCACACGCAACAGCAGTTGTCTAACATTCACGACGACGAGTTTCGCCCCGGCATTGTGCATCGCTTGGATAAAGACACATCAGGGCTGATGGTCGTTGCCAAAGAGAACGACGCGCATTTCGCATTGGCAAAACAATTTGCTCAACGCACCACCGAGAAAAAATATCTTGCGCTCGTTTGGGGCGTTCCAAAATCCGCAAGCGGCACGATTCAAACGAACATCGGACGAAGCAAGAAAAATCGCAAAGTGATGGCAGTGTATGACTTTGAATCGGAAGATGGAAAGACTGCGGTTACTGATTACGTTGTCAAAGAAAATTACCGATACTTTTCGCTCTTGGAACTTACATTGCACACTGGACGCACGCATCAAATTCGTGTGCATTTACAGCATATCGGAAATCCGATTCTCGGCGATGAAACCTACGGCGGCAAAACCATTCGCGCACTCGGCTTTTTGCAAAGTGAAAAGTTTGTAGAAAATCTCTTTGAAGTGATTCCGCGACAAGCTTTGCATGCGGCATTTCTGTCGTTTGTTCACCCGAAGCGCAAGCAGAAGGTTTCATTTGAAGCCCCATTGCCAAATGATATTCAAGCGGCGATTGAAAAAATTAAACGAGTGCTTTAACGAGCATTTGATTGCAATGAAACGGACTTTACTTTTTAGTTTAATGGTTGGATTTTGTGCATGCGCAAGTTCGGAACAATCAATCTTCACGATTGATGACAGCGAGCGGCCGATTTATGTGCGTCTGATAAGCGAGCCTGATTCAGTTTCGTATTTCACCTCGTTTGACTTAACGCGCCTTGCGTATCGAGAAATCCTGCCGACCTCTTTCAGCACGATGCTTGTGTTCATTCACGGCACGGCGGCACAGAGCAAACTATATCTTCCACTCGCCGATACGCTCCGACACTACGGCATTGCGACTGCCTTGCTCGACCTGCGCGGACACGGACTTTCCGAAGGCACACGCGGCGATGCTAAAAACACAACCGCACTCGCCCGCGACATCAAACTCTTTCTCGACACGCTTCGTGCGAAGTATCCTGGAAAGAAAATCGTGTTAGGCGGACACAGTTTGGGCGCAGGCGCGTGTTTGAAATACCTTGCGTTTTTTTACGACCGCAAATCGCTTTACCGTCCGCCCGATGCACTGGTTTTGATGGGCGGCGGCTTTTTCCCGAATCCGAATCGCGTGCGAGTATCTCGCTCACAGCAAGGCGCGTTTGCGCGTGTTCATGCGCTTGAATCGCTCCTCTTAATTCCTGACCTTTTGCTCGACCTTCACCCGAAAGCCTTTGAAATTCTTTTGCCCAATGATTCGCTTGTCAGAGAAGCCGTTGCCAAAAATTTGCTCACTACACGCTACGCGCTCACGTTTTTTCTCGCCGCCTTTCCGATTGATGTAATCGAAGCCTATCAGCAAGTAAAATTCCCTACGCTGTTAGTGATTGGCAAAGATGACGAACTCTTGCATATTGCTGACGCCGAGTACACGCTTTCTCGTTTGCCTGTAAAAGAAAAATCGCTTATTGTTTCTGATGCGAATCATATTAACGTGATTTGGCGAAGTGCGCCTGCGATTTCAACTTGGATAAATTCACTTCAACTTTAATCAGAACCTTGCTTTATGAGTATTCAAGCCGAATCCAAATACATCACGCTTTCAGGATATAAACATCGATATATTGACGAAGGCAGTGGCTCAAAGGTTATTTTTCTTGCACATGGATTTTCATCATCGCTCGATGTTTTCTATCGCGTTGTGCCGCTTTTTGCGGAACGGTATCGTGTGTTAGCATTAGATTTACTTGCGTTTGGAAAAACTGACAAACCGACGAACATTCGCTACTCGCTCGAACTCTACGCAAAGTTGATGAAAGAATTTTTAGAGAAAACTTGTTCAAAAACAGATTCTATTTATGGTGTAGGACACTCGATGGGCGCGAAATATCTCGTGGCAATGTCGGTGTATTATCCGAACATATTTAAGAAATTGATTCTCTCAAATAGCGATGGGTTTCTTTATCTGTCGCCGTTTATTATGATGGCGAGTTCATTTCTCTTGAAGCCTGTTCTCTACAAAATGGTTTCAAAGCCATCGTTTGTTAAAAAGACGATGAAGTCGGTTTATTATGACCCTGCGCATATTACCGAAGAGCATTTGAACCAAAATATAGAGATGGTGAAAAGCAGAGAAAATTTTGATGCGATGATGTCGCTCAATCGTGATTTTAAGTATTTAGATTTGAAGCGAATGAAAATTCGTGCACGCCTCAAAGAAATGAAAACGCCAACGCTGATTATCTGGGGAGCAAACGATAAATTTATTCCTGTTAAATATGCCAAAGTGGTTCACAAAGAAATTCCAAACTCCCGTTTGCATTTGATTCCCGAATGTGGTCATGTGCCTATGGTTGAAAAGCCTGTGGAGTTTGTTCAAGCCGTAGAAGAGTTTATTAACCAAACCTAATCATTTATATGCGACTTCGCTTTGCGATTTTTCTTCTCACTATTTTTTTCTTTGCCTGCACGACTTCAAAGCCAACTGCAAAGACGGAGAGTTCAACCCGATTTCTTATTGCGTGGTGGAATGTAGAAAACCTCTTTGATACAATAGATGACCCTACACAAGACGATGACTTTACACCAAGCGGCAAATATAAGTGGACGGAAGAGCGGCTCGATTATAAATTCAAGCAACTTTCTACGGTTATTCGCGATTTAGCGCAAAGTCGGAACTATACATTGCCCGATATTATGGGCTTCTGTGAAGTTGAGCATCAATACTTATTAGATACGCTATTTCAAAAATACTTGAACGCAAAGGCTTACAAGGTTGTCTATTATGAATCGCCTGACCCACGAGGAATTGATGTTGGCATTGCCTATAACAGCGCAAAATTTCAACTGTTAGATTCCAAACCGCATCGCGTTAATCTCGGTCAAGGTTCAACAAGAGATATTCTTGAAGCGAAATTTTCTTCAAGCGGAAAAGTGCTTTATGTTTTTGCGAATCATTGGTCGTCACGGCGTGGTGGCGAAGAAGCATCAGAGCCGCGTAGAATTGTTGCCGCTCAAACCTTGCGTGCTCGCCTTGATGAAATTTTCTCGCAAGATTCTACCGCTGACGTGATTATGCTTGGCGATTTGAACGATGAACCAAGCAATAACTCCGTTTCTAAAACGCTTCGTGCAACTGGCGATTTGAATCAAGTCCTTGCTTCAAGTGACGGCACGCTCTACAACTTCATGGCAGGCTATCAAGGCATTGGCACTTATTATTACCAAAATCATTGGGAGCGCATTGACCACGCAATTATTAGCAAAGGTTTATTTGACAATAAAGGCTTTTCAATTGTTCGAAATTCATTTGCTGTTTTTCACAGAACTTATATGTTTGAGAGAGACCGAGATGGAAAACCAACCGAAAAACCCTTTCGCACGTTTGCAGGGCAACGCTATCTCGGTGGCTATGCTGACCATTTGCCTATTTTATTGGAAATCTCTCTTCTGCCGTGATACTCCAACATTTTATTATTTGGATTTTTTGCGTTTCTCGTCTATATTTCCCTTTGTCGAAAACAACTTTCACTTTCCGCACTAAACACGGAGGAACACATGAAAAAGAATATCCTTTCTTGGGTTATCTGTTCATTTCTTTGCCTACTGCTGTTCGGTTGCCAGAAAGAGGAACAAACTCCGTTTTCCTCAACTGAAGCAAAACTAATTGACAAAACGCCCGAAAGGGTTGTGAAAGAAATGCTCCTTCCTGCCTTACCGCATTTCTTACAGAAACTCGGTGAGTCACAAGAAACGGCACAATCTTTCTCTGTCGAAGAAAGTAAAGTTATTAGTTCTGAAGGATATAAATATCTTCTCATCTCTTACAGCACTCCTAAGGGTGAGTTTGGAGAAATTCTCGTAAAATATATTGACCCTGCTAATGTAAAAGAAACGTCTTTAACCTTAAAGAACGGTCAGACGATTTTTCTAACAACCGATTTGAAGGTCTATCGTTGTTATGGTAATTGCGGCTGTAAAATAAGCGTGAAAGGTGCGGAAGTCTCTTGTGGTTGCCAAACACAAGTTGGTGGATGCGAACTTCAAGTTAGCGATTGATTGCTCAATTTTTCATTTAATTTCATTTGAAGAGAAGAAAGTCCTGTGTAAAACAGGACTTTCTTTTTTGAATTGTTTATTGCGCTCAAAGTTAGTTTTTGCCATTTGCCTTGTTCTGATTTGTGCAGTTTTTATACTTTCTGGTTTTTATTGTTCGGAATGATACGATTATTAGCCGCATGACAGGCGAGATTATTCCCTCGTATCTTTTTAGAGAGTAAACTTTTCAGCGTAGAAGCTATTTACTTTTGTGATTTAAACATTTTTATCAAATATCCATGAAACCTGTCATTAGCGTAGAGCATCTCACCAAAGCCTATAAAATCTTCAAAAAAGAAGAGGGCGTGCTGGGCGCAGTAAAAGGTCTGTTTAATCGGAAATATGAGGTCAAATTAGCCGTTAATGATATTTCTTTTACGATTCACGAAGGTGAACTTGTTGGATTTTTAGGTGCAAATGGTGCGGGGAAAACAACTACGCTTAAAATTCTATCGGGCTTGCTCTATCCGACTTCGGGAAAAGTAGAAGTTTTAGGATATAAGCCATATGAGCGGAAAAACGAATTTCGTAAGCAATTTGCGATTGTACTTGGTCAAAAAAATCAACTTTTATGGGATTTACCTGCACAAGATTCTTTTTTACTCTTGAAAGAAATCTACGAAGTTCCTGACGCGCAATATCGAGAGCAACTTTCACATTTAACTGAACTGCTTAATGTCAAAGATAAACTTCATGTGCAACTTCGTCGGCTTTCGCTGGGGGAGCGCATGAAGATGGAATTTATCGGTGCGCTCTTGCATAAACCGAAAGTGCTATTTTTAGATGAGCCAACGATTGGGCTTGATGTGGTCGCTCAGCTTTCTATTCGTGAGTTTATTAAGCACTACAACCGTGAGAATAAAACAACGATTATTCTCACCAGCCACTACATGCAAGATATTGAAGCTCTCTGCGAGCGCGTGATGATTATTGACGGCGGGAAACTATTTTTTGACGGCGCACTTACCGATATTGTCGATAAATTCTCTTCGGAAAAATTTCTGATGCTTGACTTTCACACGCCGATTGAACGTGATGCACTTTCAGAGTTTGGAGCGATAGAACATTTTGATGGACTATCGGTAAAATTGCGCGTGCCGCGTCAGCATATTTCTAAAATTTCTGCCGAAATTCTTTCGCGCTTTGACGTGCAAGACCTCACGATTGAAGAAGTGCCGATTGAAGATATTATCCGCACTCTTTTTTCTCGCGAGCGTTTAAGTTGAGCGTTTCAATATCTAATTCAAAAAGAAAGTGCTTTTTTTAGCAATACCTTTTTCACCTTTAACGAGGTCGGCGGCATCGGCATATGGATCATGTTCAAAAAATAGAACCCAGTTTTCATCGACCGCTTGTTCTAATAGTTTCTTTTTTTCGTTCATGATTTCAAGCGGATAGAGGTCATAGCCCATCACCCAAGGTAGTGGAATATGTGTCGCTGTTGGGATTAAGTCGCCGCAATAGCAGATAGATTTATCTTCGCCTTTAACGCGCACAAGTTGCTGACCGTGCGTATGGGCGTTAGAAATAATTAAGTGAATATCGGGGAAGAGTTCGATTTCGCCATCTACAAATTTCAGTTTATCGGCTTCCAAGAGCGGCACAAAATTTTCTTTCATATAACTGACGCGCTCACGAGCGTTTGGGTTCATTGCCCATTTATAGTTGGCTTCTTGGACATAGTAAGTTGCATTTTTGAAGGTTGGCACAAGTTTGCCGTCAATATTTTTGACTGCGCCGCCCGCATGGTCGAAGTGCAAATGTGTGAGAATGACATCAGTTATATCATCAGGGGTTATGCCTGCTTTTGAAAGGTTCTGCTCGAGAAAAGATTCCGAGATTTTATACATACCTTTGGATTTTTCGTCCCACTTTTGTCCCATGCCTGTATCAACGAGGATATTTTTGCCGTTGCCTTTAATGAGCATGGCGCGGGCGGACATATCGATTCTATTTTTCTCGTCTGCGGGATTCGTTTTTTCCCAAAGTACTTTCGGAACGGTTCCGAACATTGCACCGCCATCGAGAGCGAATCGCTCACATTCAATCGCGAAAATTTCGTATTGACCGATTTTCATACTTGTATATTTGAATATGGTAAAAATAGAAAAGCCGCAAGCGGACACTTGCGGCAAGTGATTGATTTAAAGCCCGAAGACATCTTTGACTTTTTCAAATGGCGATGTTTTGCCGTTATGTTTTGCACTGGGATTTAAGTTTGGCGATTGGCGCAGTTGTTTGAGCAGTTCTTTATCGGCGGCACTGACTTGGCTCGGCACGTGAATTTGCAATCGAACGATTTGGTCGCCACGTCCGTAGCTGTTGAGATGTTTGATGCCTTTTTCAGGGATTCGGATTTCGCGCCCTGAGGGTGAACCTGGTGGAATTTCAATGACCATAGAGCCTTCCAAAGTGGGCACGCTGACTTTCGCGCCTAATACGGCATCGGCAAAACTAATGTTTAAGTGATAGACGATATTATCTTCTTCGCGCGTAAAATAGGGGTGTTCTTCTTCTTCAATGACGACGAGTAAATCGCCGGGTGCGCCGCCGCGTAATCCTGCGTTGCCTTGTCCGCGCAATGGAATATAATTTCCTTCTGTGACACCGGCGGGAATAGAGACTTTGATTGTGGATTCGCCTTGAACGCGTCCTTCGCCATGACACACTGGGCATTTATCTTTAACAATTCTACCTTCGCCGTTGCAGGTTGGGCAAGTGGTGATATTAACGAACTGACCGAACATCGTGCGCGAGACTTGACGCACTTCGCCCGTGCCGTTGCAGGTTGGGCAAGTGTCGTAGTTGCCATTTTTTGACCCAGTGCCGTCGCAGGCTTCGCAAGTTTTTTGCTTTTTAATTTTCAGGGTTTTGTCGACACCGTTGGCGATTTCTTCGAGCGTGAGTTTGAGCCGGATTTTAAGGTCGGAGCCGGGCACACCGCGCTGACGCGAGCGACGTCGTCCGCTACTTGCTTCTGCAAAGCCTTCGCCGAATTGACTACCAAAAATATCGCTGAATGCACTGAAAATATCGTCCATACTTCCGCGTCCAGCAAAGGGATTAGCCCCTTCGGAAGCGGCGGAAGTGCCGACCCCTGCATGTCCGAATCGATCGTAGCGTGTGCGCTTTTCTTCGTTGCTCAACACTTCATAGGCTTCGTTGATTTCTTTGAACTTTTCTTCTGCCGATTTGTTGTTCGGGTTGCGGTCAGGGTGATATTGCATCGCTAATTTGCGATAGGCTTTTTTAATGTCGTCGACGCTTGCCGAGCGCGAAACGCCTAACACTTCATAGTAATCTCGTTTGGTCGTTGCCATAGTTTATTCGCTTTTTTCAGGTTGAGTTTCTACTTCTTTGGCGACCACGACTTTTGCGTGGCGAATGACTTTATCGTGAAGCATATATCCAGGTTCAAATTCTTCTACGATGGTTTCGGGATCTGCGTTGCTGGTTGGCTGTTGGGTGAGAGCTTCGTGATAGTTGACATCAAATTTTTTTCCAAGTGATTCTATGCGAGTTACGCCGCGCTCCTCCAATGTTTTAAGCAGTTTTTGCTGAATGAGCTTTACGCCGTCAACGTAGATTTTCGCGTCGGGATTGCCTGTTAAAAATTTATCAGCATTTTTAATGACGCGCTCTAAATCGTCTAATGTCGGAAGCAGTTTTTTAATAAGACCTTCTTCGGCGAATTTAAGAAATGCCGCCGCTTCTCGCTCTTTCTGGCGACGGAAGTTCTCGTAATCTGCCGCCTTACGATAGAGTTGGTCTTTGAACATGTCCCGTTCTTGCTCCACTTGTGAGAGTTTCTCTTTCAAGATTTCTACCTCTGACTTTTCGGTTGATTGTGTTGATTCTGATGCTTGCGTTTCTTGGGAAGCGGTTTCCGATGCTTCTATTTTCACGTCTTCGTTGTTTATTTCTACTTTTAGTTCTTCGGGCATGGTTGCAATTTAGGTTTAATTGTATGAGTTATAGTAAGATGACAGTTTGAATGAGTTACGATGTCAAGGCTTGCGACAGACGCTTAGCCATGTAGTCAATCACACGCACGACTTTTGCGTAGTTCATGCGCGTCGGTCCGATAACGCCAACCGTGCCAATCGTATCGCCTACGCTATATTGTGCAGTAACGATACTACACTCTTTTATTTTGCTCTCTAAGTTTTCTTTTCCAATTCGAATGCTGACGGAATCGTTGATTTCGGGGGGCATGGATTCTTCAAGCAGATGCACAATGACCTTTTCATTTTCTACGAGTTCGATAATGCCGCGCACTTTTTCGGGCTGTTCAAATTCAGGATAGGCTAAGATATTTTCTTTGCCTGCAATGTGAATGCGTTCGGTTTGCGGCTGTTCGTCGAAAACTTTATCGGCGGAATCCAAAAAGATTCTCAGTAAGCCTGATTCATCTTCGTAGTCGGCGACGCGCTCGGCGAAAGTCTGCCGAATTTCCTCTAAGGTCAATCCTGAAAGCCGCTCGTTAAGGACTTGGGAGAGTGAATCTAACTTTTGGCGCGAAATTTCGGCGCGAACTTCGAGCATAATGGTTTTCACTAACCCAGAGCGAATCGAGATAATGACCATAATTTTGCTCGATGAAAGCGCGACCATCTCGAGCTTTTCAAACACGCCCGTCGAGAGTTTGGGCGAGAGCACGATTCCGATTTGTTTTGAAATTTGACCGAGAATTTTAGATGCCATTCTCAAAATATCATCGGATTGTGTCGCGCGGTCAGCTATTAGCTGGTCAATGTTCTGGTCTATCTTCATGCGTTCAGATTGAGAGAGTTCCCCGACGCGCATCATATCATTAACATACAACCGATAGCCTTTATCGGTCGGAATTCTTCCGGCTGATGTGTGTGGGTGGGTGATGTAGCCTTCTTCTTCGAGGTCTGCCATCACGTTGCGGATTGTGGCGTCGGAAAGCCCCAAATCGGAATGCTTCGAGAGAAAGCGCGACCCAACGGGATTTGCCGTCAGGATAAAGTTCTGAATAATGAGCTCGAGAACTTCTCGTTCGCGTTCATTTAACTCTCTTGCCATTTGACTCACCCATTTAGATTATTGCTTCAAAGTTTATGCCGAAGTTAATGTATCGGCGAATTTTTCAGAGCATTATGACAAAACTTCACACGGGGCAGGTTTATCCGCCAAGACCTAACTCTTTGAGCATCTCCAAGTTTGCGCCGCCCATCATTCCGCCGGTGATTTTGGTAATTTCTTCTTGCACCATTTTTGCCGATTCAGCAAGGGCTTTATTGGCGGCAGCGACGATTAAATCTTGAAGCATATCGATTTCATCAGGATTGACGAGGTCTTTTTCAATCTCAATTTTGACGAGTTCGTGCTTTCCGTTTGCGGTTACTTTCACCATTCCACCCCCGGCATCTGCCGTTACGCTCTTTTTAGCCAGTTCGCGCTGAACTTCTTCCATCTTTTTGCTCATTTCTTGAACCTGTTTGAGCATGCCTGCCATGTCTTTGAGTTGCATATTGAGTTACTGTTATGAGTTTTGAAAAATTGGAAATCGCACGTAAAAGGTCGCGCCTTTGTCTTTGCCGTCGGATTCTGCCCAAATTTTGCCACGATGCAGTTCGACGAGTTCTTTAACAATCGCAAGCCCTAATCCCGTTGAACTTTCGTTGCCTGTCGGCTTTGCTGAAAGCCGCTGAAACTTGCCAAAGAGTTTGGATTTGTCCTCTTCCGTTAAACCTTGACCTTCATCGCGGACAGCGATTTCGATTGCCTCGTCAGCAGGCACGCGCCGCAAGCTGAGCGTGATTTTCTTTCCGCTCTCGCTATACTTTATCGCATTGCTGAGCAAGTTTTCTACGATTTGAACCAGATACTGCCTATCAGCCTGCATGATGCAATTTGGCTCAAGTTGCATTTGCAACACTTGTCCTTTTTCTTCGGCGCGCATACGGTAAAACTCAATCAGCGACTCGCAAAGTTCGCTCACATTGACTTCGGAAAGATTCAGGGCGATTTTTCCTTGCGAGATTGCCGCGTCTTGCAACAAGAGCGTAATCATTTCTACCATTCGCTCTGATGCGGTGCGGATTCGCTGTGCATATTGTTGTACGAAGGAATCATTAACGCGTTCTTTGATGAGCTCTGCAAAGCCGAGAATCGATTGAAGCGGATTTTTAAGGTCGTGCGCGGCAATGCCCAAGAGTTCGGTTTTCAATCGATTCGCTTCTGAAAGTTCCTTGTTGAGCCGTGTCAGTTCCGCATTCTTTTGTTTTTCCAATTCCATTTCGCGCTTGCCCTGTTCAAGCTCAAAGGCAAGCTGCATATTGCGAATTTTACGGTTCGATTCTTCATTAAAGAGTTCTTTTTCAAGCTCGTAAAAACTTTCATACGCCGAAAGTGCCGACTCAAAATCGCCCATTGCGCGATACGCATCGACCATCAGCCGATAGACTTGCAAAAGTATATTTTTCAGTTGCGCTTTTTTTCCAATCCGAAGCGCGTTGCGAAGCAGGTGCAGTGCTTCCTCTTTTTCGTTGCGTTTGAGAAGCAAATTCGCTTGCTTGTGCAAGACTTCCACTTCGACCTGCACATTGCCAGATTTTTTCGCCGCCTTCAAACTTTCTTCATAAAAGAACAACGCTTCACTTTCCATGCTCAACGCCTCATAGCATACGGCAATGCTTGCCAGTGCCATAGAGAGATGATACACATGATCAATTTCCTCGAAGATACGTTTGCTTTGATAATTCACTTCAAGGGCTTCATCAAATCGTTTCATTTCATAGTAGACAATACCGATGTTTCCAAACGCCATTCCGATACCTTCTTTGGAGCCAACCTCTTCGGCGAGTTTCAGGCTTTTTTGATAGAACGATAACGCATGCTCGAGCTCGCCAACCTTTTGATAGACTGTGCCTATCGCATTCAAGGCTTGTGCCACATCGGCTTTATCGCCCGATTCTTCGGCGATTTTTTGGCATTTGAGATAATAATCGAGCGACTCGGCGTAGTTCCCGATTTTGAAATGAAGCCAACCGATATTGTTATAGACCGACCGCAACCGTCCATAGTCGCGCATTGTCTCAAATTTCTGCACGGCTTCCAGATACAGCATCATGGCTTTTTGCAGATTATTGAGGTAGTGATACGCATTGGCAATGTTGTGAATGACGTTGGCAAGTGCACGCTCATCACCGAGTTGACGACGGATTTTTTCTTCTTGTAGAAATGCGTCTAATCCTTCCTTGAACTCCGAGAGTTGAATGTGATGAAGTCCTTTGAGTTTGAGGGCTTCGGCTTTGCCGAGCTCGTAACCGGCTTCGGTTGCAAGGCGAATGGCTTCGTTGCACGCTTTCAAAGCATCGCGCCGCGCACGCTCGCTTGCCGTTCCTGACAGCGTGGCGCGTTTGAGCAGGTCTTGAACTCGGTGTTCTATGGATTCCTCTGTTTTCACCATCTCTTTGTTGTCGTATCCCTAAATCAACGATTTCGCTACTGCAAGAATTTCCGCTGTTTCTTTTTCGGAAGGAGACTCGGCGTAAAACCGCACAACTGGCTCGGTGCCGCTGAATCGCACCAAGAGCCAAGAACCATCGTCGCAAATCATCTTTACGCCGTCGCGCTTATCAATCGCCGTAACGGCTTTGCCTGCGAGGTGTTTGGGCGGCTCGGTTTGAAGTTTGGCGAGTAAGGCGTTTTTCTTTTCATCAGTCAGTCGCAAATTCTCGCGCACGGTGTAGAACGCGCCGTATTCTTCGTAAAGCCGTTCAAGATACGCCGAAAGCGGTGCTTTGGTTCTCGCTGTGATTTCCACGAAGAGCAAACACGCCAGCACGCCATCTTTTTCAGGAATGTGCTGATACACTGAAAGCCCGTTGGACTCTTCGCCGCCGACAATCATATCCTCGCGCATCATAATCTCGCCAATGTATTTGAAGCCCACAGGCACATCGTAGAGTTTGATATTTTCTTTCTTTGCAATCGCATCGATGAGGTGCGTGGTTGCCAGTGTTCTCACCACACAGCCTTTCCAAGTGGGCTTATGCTTGATGGCGTAATGAAAGAGAATCGCAAGCAGTTGATTGGCTTGCAGATAAGTGCCAGTTGAGTCCACAACAGCGTAGCGGTCGGCATCGCCGTCATTGGCAATGCCAATCACAAATTCACCCTTTGCGCCACGAGTTTTAACGCGCTCGATAAGTTCGGGAATGCGCTCTTCGGAAGGTTCGGGCGCACGTCCGCCAAAATACACATCGCGGTAGCCATGCAAGGTTTCAACCTCAACGCCAAGATTGCGCAAAAATTTATCGGTGTAGTCGCGTGCTGTGCCATACATTGCATCATAGACGACTTTAATTCCTGATTCCGCAATGACTTTCGTATCCACAATTTCCGCGACGCGTTGTAAATACGGCTCATTCGGGTTGATGATTTCTATCTTCTTTTCAGCAACAAGTTTCTCGAAGGGTTCTAATGTTTCGGGTGTTGGATTTTGCTTGTGCGCGGCGTAGAGTTCATCAAAATACTGCTCAAACTTTTTCGTGATTTCAGGCAGAGCGGGCGCGCCGTCCGATGTCGAGAACTTCAAGCCTTGATAGTCGGGCGGGTTGTGCGATGCGGTGAAGTTGATGCCGCCGCCTGCCTTGCGCCGCCGAATTTCGTAACTGATGACGGGCGTTGGCGTATCGCGCTCACAGAGAAAGACTTGAACGCCGTTGGTTGCAAAAAATTGCGCCGCCAATTTTGAAAACTCTTCGCCCAAAAATCGCGTGTCGCGACCAATCACAAGGCTACGCAAATTTTCCTCGCGCAAGTATCTCAAAATTGCTTTCAGCACGAGTGTGAGATTTTCAAAGGTAAATTCGTCGGCGATAATCGCTCGCCAACCTGATGTTCCAAATTTGATTTTCATCATCGCGTTTTGGTTTTAAGGCTGTGATTAAACTTGCGGCGATTGAGGATTTTGTGCCGCTTCCGATTCAGTTGCTTGATGCGTTGCGGTTGTGTCGCAATTGCTTTCTATTGGCTCTGCTTGTGGTTGCGTGCTTTCAATCGGTTTCGGTTCGGCAAGTGCTTCTTGGTGCTTGGTGCGTTCAAGTTCTTCGGCGTGTTTCTTTTCGTTCAGAATCGCTCGGTATTCGTGATATTTTTCCAACAGCCCTCCAACTGTTGCCACGCGCAAGAAAACCCGACTTACGACCAACACTTGTTGCATTAAGACAAGTGCGAACACGCCTGCGCTCGTTTCGCCTTTCGGCGCAAGCAGATGCAAGACACCGCCTATCGCACCGACGAGAACAAGAAATCCCAACACAATGCCAAAAAAAGAAGCAAAATGTTTCAGCACGATTTTGAACGCACTAATAAAGGCTTGAAACGGTTTCATCGCTTCACTCACAACTTCAAACTTTGCCACTTCGAAGACAAGGTAAAAAAATGCAAGTTTTATCGCCGCAATTCCAACGCCCGCAACCGTCCACAACACCATTGGCACTTCGCTGATTGCGCGTTCCGATTGTGCGTTTCCAATGGCAGAAAAAATTGCAAATGCTATCAACGGCACAAGCCATGTGAGCGCGAAAAAAAAGCCCAGCACGATGAAGCGTCCAACATAGCGCGCTGAATCGGCAAAGAAATCAGGAAACGAAAATACTCCCCGCCGTAGCGAAGCAATGATGCCGCCCGATAGGAAGACGCTTATCAAGACATAGCCCACTAACAGCCAGTTGAAGATTTTGAGGAGCGAAGAAATGCTCGCACTCGCATAGTTCAAATCCGAAAGAAAGGTGAAATCGAATCCTTCAACTAATCGGCTTGACACGTCGCGCAAGGCAAATTCATCGGCGAGCAGATTTTTGAACGCCAGTGCAAGCCCCAGCGCGAACACAAGGTTTATCGCATACAAAAGCACCGTGAGTTGCCACTGCGTTAAAGCGCGTTTAATGCCTGTTTGAATTGCTTGTATCATACTTTTTTCGTTTAGTTAAGCAAAGATGAGCAGAAGGTTTTGAATCCAGAACATGGCGTTCATCGCCCATTTCCAGAAGCCTGTGGTTTGTGGTTTTGTGGTCAGCGCGTTGTTATTGCGATTGACATCAAGCAGATACTTGTTGTCGGAATCGATATAAGCCGCAACGGCTTTTGCAGGCTTAACAAATTCATAGACTTTGTAGCGTCCGACACCGTCCCACACCTCGCGAAACTCGGTGCCATCAGAAAACTTGATGAGAATATCCATCGGCGCAATGGCTTCTTCTTTGCGCTCAAAAACGACCTTGCTTTTGAATGTGCCTTCCGTGCTTTTCGCGTCAGCACTTACGCCTTCGGGTTCATCGTCATCGCTTTCGCCGACAGTAATCGCTTGCACGGCATAATCCATTGCAACGGTTGAGTAAAGGAATTGACTAAAAAACGGCGTGAAATCTTTACCTGTAACTTCGTTGACCGTTTGAATGAAATCGCGTGAGGTTGGGTGTTTGAATTTGAACCGCTCAAAGTAAGTGCGCATGACGCTTTTCATCATTTCTTCGCCGAGTAGGTTTTCAAGCGTGAGCATCATGGTGCCGGGCTTGTTGTAAGAGAAAACCCCGTAGCCGCCGCGCTGATATGTCCAAACTGGCTTGACGATAGTATCGCGCTTTGCACTGCTTGGCGAAGTGTAGCCTGCACGCGATTGCTCCACATCACCGATTCGAATTCCCAGAAAGTCAATCGCCGAAGTCTTATCGCCAAAGGCGGATTTTTTCCCCGCTTCGCCGCCGTAGTATCGGCGCATGACGGAAAGTTCAAGCCATGTATTCATACCTTCATCAAGCCACGCCTCCTCGAACTCATTGCTGGCAAGCATTCCGTAAAAGTATTGATGACCGAACTCGTGAACGGTTACGATTTCCGTCGTTTTAATTCCAAGCGGGACTTTCCAAAATGTGCCTGCGGTGATGAAGGTTGGAT
>Ga0308419_1001326_pt1 | contig 16467 bp, 18 predicted proteins | sample HotsprSampleMS50_FD_203674 | JGI IMG/M metagenome (GOLD analysis project Ga0308419, IMG submission 203674) | Hot spring phototrophic mat microbial communities from Mushroom Spring, Yellowstone National Park, Wyoming, United States - 20090730_MS50 ... | reverse complement strand
ATGTCTTCTTCGTGAATCATATAGAGAAGGCAATAAAGTAAAGCATCGCACCATTGCAAATTTAACCAAAAGCAGACCTGAGGAGATAAGGGCAATAGAGATAGCGTTAAGACATAAGCATGAGCTCACTAAATTAAGTGATGCATTAAAGGCAGTAGAATATAAGCAGGGGCAGTCAGTAGGAGCGGTATGGGTGGTATATAAGGTAGGGTGTGAATTAGGGATAGACAAGGCATTAGGGGATAGTGAGCAAGGGAAGTTAGGGTTTAACCTACCAAAAAATTCTCTAAAGTTAATTTTGTAGTGCAAAAATGCGCAGAATTGCGATCCAATTTAATATGTTATCAATTAGTAATTAGTTATGAAAATGAACTGACAAACTCAGGAGTTAACGCAACAAAACCGTCTTTTTTATAGGGAACATCCGCTATAAATAAAAAGGGGGGAGTTAGTAACTCCCCCCTCATTGGAATGAAACGGCCTATTTACCAGTGGTTGAGATACTTACCTCTTTTGTGTATTTATGCCAAAGGTATGGGTCTTGCTGTTTATTGCCATAGGGCAGATACCAGAGTTCCACATCAACGGTCATCTCACCAGATTTTAAGACCTTTTCTACCTTGTCTCCCTTCTTTACTTCCTCCATCGGGAAGGCTATCTCAAAGGTCTCGTGGACAGTTTTGTGGGGCGGGATGCTCGTGTCTCTGACCATACCACTCTTTTCATAGGGGCCCCTCCCCATCCTGTCTCCACGACCAAACTGTTGAGGAATAGGCATATAGATCTTTGACTGTTTGAATAACTCTTTACCTTCCTTTGTCTTACCGGTCACTTCCAGGACCAGCCTGTTAGGGGTGGGTCAGCCATCGGGTATAGCATGACCTGCCTTATTTTTTATCTCCACTTTTACTGTTGCCTGTGGAATCATTTTGATGCCGTCACGCCACCAGTGGGGCAGGACCTCTACATGGAAGTCAACGGCCAATTTCTGCATCTCCTTTGCACGATAGCTCTGCATGTTGTGGCCGAGGCCGCTCTTTTTCATGTGGCAGTCCTGACACCTCTCCTGTCCACCTTCAGCAATGTACGCCCAGAGGTATGTGCCATAGAGCGTTGCGCATTGTGAAGGGTTTTCTAACTCAAAGTTTGGCCCTAATCCGTGACACTGTCCACAGAGTATTGACTCCTTCTGCACAGGGCCCTTTTTGAGTTTGGTGTGTAGGGGCGATGGGTGTGTGCCCTCTTTACTGCCATAAACGGCATCCTTTTGGGGATAACCATCGGTCCACTTGTGTATAATGGCGTTTCTATTGTGACATACCAGACAATTGATATTGAGTTTTTCCAGCTGTTCTGCTGCCTTCTCGTCCCCTGCAGTGAAGGCATAGATATTTTTGACGATCTCTTGAGCTACCTTGTCTGTGGCATCTTTTAGCTGAGGCAGATGGCACTTTGCACAGACCATCAGGTGCTCTACCTTGACATCCTCAGGCCTCTTTACCCCAGAGTAAGGCCATTCCATTAGACCATTGATTATGGTAGTCTTAAAGGTTGCAGCAGTCCTTCCAGAGGTCTCAGGACCATAAATAGACCTTGCATGAAGCGACTTAGACCACTCGTTGTAGATCTTCTCGTGGCACATCTTACAGCTTGATACATCATACATCTTGGCCAGTTCGTCAATGCTGTTTGCCTTTTTTTCCTGTCCCTGCGGTGTTGCCATAACCATAACAGGGAGGCAAAGACAAAGGGCAATAAGAAGTATTGGTATCCTTTTAAGATGCATAAAACCTCCTTTTTTTGAAATTTACAAAATGCCTACCAAAAGATGCACTTGCAGGTGAGACAAATCCGCCCATTATCGCCACCATAAAAGGGCAGTTCGGCTAATGAGTAATGTGAGTGCTATCACCCCCCTATGTTGAAAGTTTATTTTTGGATTATATTACAATTTTTCAAAATGGGCAAGAAATTTTTCTTTCCTATCAAATAGATATGAAAATTAGTGCTGTAAATTGTTTGTCTAATTTCAACCTAAAAGATCCGTAATTAGTGGCAAAAAACAGGACCTTAGAAAGTTATGGCCGTGGTAGCAACATTTTCGGTAAGTTTGATTGCCATGTATAATAGAAGTGCCATCTTTCAATGCAAGGTGTAGATTCCCCGTCGCTTCGCTCCTCAGAATGACAATGAGGGAAAAGGATTTGGTTAAGGGGTGAAATATGAAAGGTTTTATTGATAAATATCTACATAAGTTATCTTCTCAAGGGTTGTGTGGATATGATGGTGCAATTTTTATTGCCCTTGATGATGTGCCTTATTCAAACAGGCCTATAAACTCAAGCCTCCTTAAAGTATTTGAACTTATCCATATAAACACCCTTCTGATTGCGAGGCCCTCAGAGCCATATCTAAGTTCAATAATTGGGGTCTTGAGGGCAAACAACGATGTGGATAAGATAATCCCAGCTGACTGTGAGACACGGACATTCTTTCACGACATACCTGTTATTGATAACGATAGCCCTGAGAATATTGCTAAGGCCCTCAGTAACAGAAAGGCTGCCCTTTTTAGAGACGGGAGGATCGTCTCCTGTGGCACTGTCTCGCCTGAACAGGCATACATTGCCTTTAGTTCGGTATGCTTTAGTCTATTTGTCAAATATCTTTTTGATGGCCTTAAAGGTTCAGTTGGTGACATTAGACCTGTGTTGGAAGGCATCATCAGACTATTGCCTCAGAAGGTTTACTTAACTCAAACTTACGATACTGAATTACCACTTAAGCATACGCCAAGAGACCACAATGAGGCTATCAGACAGATCGTCTCTGTAGGGAAGGCCATGGTTGACCTAAGGCTTGTGGATTCTTATTTTGGGAATATCTCCTGCCTCGTTAATGACTCCATTTATATCACTCAGACCGGTAGTTCAATGGACGAGATCGCGCAGGCCATTGATATTATCCCCCTTAGGGGTGGTTCCACTACTGGGATCACCGCTTCTTCAGAATTCTCTGCCCATAGGGCTATTTATGAAAGGACGGACCTGAGGTTTATACTGCACGGGCACCCAAAGTTTGCGGTGATAATGTCTATGCATTGTCATTACACGAGCTGTAGAGGAGACAACTGCTACAGGGCCTGTGATAAAGAGAGACATATCGGTGAGTCGCCCATAGTATCCGGCGAGATAGGCACCGGCACTTATGGCCTCCTAAATACGGTCCCAAAGGCAATGCTCAATAAAGGTAGGGCCATAGTCTATGGGCATGGTGTATTTGTAGGTTCAAGGGAGGGTTTTCAAGAGGCCTTAAGAGATATGATTGAGATAGAGCGGTATTGTTTCAAACAGTATATGGATTTAATCAGAGCCCCTTAAGTTCCAATAAGGCATTCTTGCATATCAATTCAATCTCTGCAATATTCTTTTTAAGCAGTGGCTGGTTCCTCCAATTTGTTGAATGTAGTATCCTAAGTATCTCCTCAAAACCCACAAAGGCCTTCTCAAGCCTCTGTGCTGTAACAGCCTTCGCATGGGCAAGGGCTGCCCTCTGCTGATATAGCCTCTCTTCTTTTTCCTCTTTAAAATCCTCTTTCTCTTGCTTCATGCCAATGGCCTGAGGTTCCTCCTTGATTGTGCCCTCTGTCAATTTATCCGAGTCCTTTACATTGAATATGTCTGGGCCATTATCCTTTTTCTGCCCATTCATTCCATTGTGAACACCATTTGTCTGTAATCTCTCATTTTCTTGCATCTTGGTCTCCATGATATATTGCTAAAAAGGCCAATCTGAAAGGATTGTGTCATAAGTAACTTATAGCACAATTTTATGGTCTTGTCAATATTAAAGTTACCCAATTATTGATGGCCACCTTAGAGAGTAGCCTCATTCCCTCTGTGGTTAGGGCAGGTAATAACTCTTCCTCTTGTCCCCTTATCAATCCTGATAATACAGCAATGCCTTTAGACTTGACAAGTGCACTGATATGACCTCTGTGGTCCCACAGGGTATTAAACAACAGGTTTGCTGTAACCATATCGTAGAGACCCCTTGCCTCCGAGACATCGGCAAGCACGAGTTTGATATTGGATATGTCGTTTAATTCTATATTTCTTTTGGCCGCATCAATCGCAAGGGGGTCATTGTCAATGGCCACCACCTCTTTAAAGCCCATGAGCGAGGCCGCTATAGCAAGGATCCCTGTGCCTGTGCCAAGGTCAACAAAGGAATCAAGATTGACATGTCCTGAATACTCAAGGATCAACTCAATGCACTGTTGGGTGGTCTCGTGATGCCCAGTCCCAAAGGCCATGCCTGGGTCAATTAGGATATTTAGGCCCTCAGACCGTGATGTCTCCCATGGTGGCAGTATGGTCAACTTATCAGCGATCTTAATAGGTATAAACCTCTTTTTCCATGTCTCGTTCCAGTCGCGCTCGGAAAGGTAGGTGTAATTGAAATTTAGGTTTTTGATGAGACCCGAATTAATTAGGGCAGACTCTATCCCTTTTATTGAATCCAAGACAGAGTCAATCCCCTTTAGATCAGAGAAGTAGAACGCCAGACCTTCAGGATTTTCTACAACACCCAACACACCATGGAGTGACAAGAGCCCTATTACAGGCTCTCGTAGGCTGTCGTCGCAGGTAAACTCAAACTCGTAATATCCCAAGCTAAAACTCGGGCGGAGGTGTTTTGAGGAATGGGACAAACTTTTGCTTGTCTATGGACTTATCATAGGCATCCTCAGGACTGATCCAACCCTTCTTTAGCAGGTCCATTATTGCATCATCCAGTGTCTGCATACCAAGTCTCTTACCGGTCTGCATCACCGATGGTAACTGATGGGTCTTTGCCTCCCTTATAAGATTGCCCACGGCATAGGTGCAGACCAATATCTCAAGGGCTGCACAGCGTCCCTTTTTATCAACCCTCTTAAATAGGTTTTGGGCAATGACCCCTTTTAAGGACTCTGAAAGGGTAGTCCTTATCTGGCCCTGCTGGTTTGCAGGGAATACATCTATCACTCTATCAACGGTCTTTGGTGCGCTCGTGGTGTGCAGGGTGCCAAAGACCAGATGTCCTGTAGCGGCTGCCTCAAGGGCAAGTTGTATGGTCTCAAGGTCACGCATCTCACCCACTAGTATAATGTCGGGATCTTCGCGCAGGGCACCTCTAAGGGCAGCTGCAAAGGACTTTGTGTGCGTTCCGATTTCACGGTGATTAACGATACAACCCTGACTCTGATGGACAAACTCTATAGGATCCTCAATGGTGATTATGTGATCCTTGCGGTGTTTGTTTGCGTAGTCAATGATTGCTGCAAGGGTGGTTGACTTACCACTTCCAGTAGGGCCTGTCACGAGCACGAGGCCCTTATGTAGCATTGCGAACTTTTTACATATCTCGGGCAGGCCGAGGTCTTCAACGGTCAATACCTTGCTTGGTATCTGTCTAAATACAGCCCCTACTCCCCACTTCTGTCTGAAGAAGTTTGCCCTGTATCGGGCCAGACCTGGTATCTCATAACCAAAGTCCACATCGCCTGTCTCCTCAAAGATCTTGATCTTGTCTTCTGGGGCTATCTCATAAAGCAGGGCCCTCAGTTCATCGTCCTCAAAGGGTTTATAATCAACCCTCTCCATCTCACCTCTTATCCTAAGCACTGGCTGTGAACCTGCCACAAGATGTAAGTCAGAGGCGCCCTGATCTGCCATTAGTTTGAAAAAGGCATCAATCTTTGCCATCTTTTACCACCTCACTTTTTTTGTTGCACTTTATTCAGCAAAGAGCCCTGCACTTAAGTATTTATCTCCTCTATCTGCAAATACAGTGACTACAGTCTTGGCCTTTCCGAGCCTTTCTGCGACCTTCATGGAGGCAAACATCGCGGCCCCTGAAGATATGCCCACAAAGATACCTTCCTTTAAGGCAAGTTGTCGGGCAGTCTCGGCTGCCTCATCATCGGTTACGGTGATTATCTCATCAATGATCTCACGGTTTAATATGGAAGGCACAAAACCAGCACCTATACCACCTATCCTGTGTCGGCCAGGCTTGCCACCAGACAACACTGGTGATGCTGCGGGTTCTACAGCAACAATAAGCACCTCCGCTCTTTGTGCCTTAAAAACCTCACCTGCCCCTGTTATAGTTCCCCCTGTGCCCACACCCACCACAAAGGCATCTGGCACACCACCAATGGCATTGATTATCTCAGGGGCAGTGAATTTCTTATGGGCCAATGGATTGGCCTTATTGTCAAACTGTTGGGGCATGAATAAGTCAGGGTTATCTCTTGCCAACTCTTTAGCCTTTTCTACAGCCCCACTCATGCCCTTATCGGCTGGTGTAAGGACTATCTCTGCCCCATAGGCCTTGAGGATTTGCCTTCTCTCAAGGGTCATATTTTCAGGCATCGTTAATATCAAACGGTAACCCTTGACTGATGCGATCATAGCAAGGCCAATACCAGTATTGCCACTTGTGGGTTCAATGATGGTCCCCCCTGGCCTCAGCTTTCCTTCGCTTTCTGCCACCTCGATCATTGAGGCAGCAATCCTGTCTTTAACAGAGCCTCCAGGGTTATTACCCTCAAGTTTTGCATAAATTGTGGCACCCTCTGGGGATGGCATTTTTTGGAGTCTAACAAGGGGTGTGTTGCCGATTAAGTTTAGGATTATATGATCCATGGTTTGAAATAATATAAAGATAAAAGCAGAAAAAATCAAGAGGCTTTTGGTATATTAATCCATCGGGGCGTAGCGCAGCCTGGTAGCGCACACGGTTCGGGACCGTGGTGTCGGAGGTTCAAATCCTCTCGCCCCGATCTATGCCCGATTTATAACTGAACGATAAACCTCTATTTTGCCCTTTAGCCCACTGGAGGTAATAAGCAATGAAACCAGAAAATACTAAAACCATTATTACTATGATTAAGACTGCTGTTAAGACATTTAGACGAATTTGACAATCCTCAGTAGGGTATAAACATGAAGATCCCCAATGGCTTGGTAGTTACCATGAATGGCTGCCATTGGGAAACCACTCTTTTATGTTTCAACTCATAATAGTATAACTTTAAACTCCAGACTTCGGTCATTTATTACTTTAACTTATTGATATACAAGATTTTTAGCAAATAGATAGGCACTACTTTTGACTTTTCCCTGAAAATATCTCTGGTGGGTTATTTTATCTGAAATGGAACTGATGAATGCCTTGACCCATTGCATCATGTATGATCTTTGCATCATTTCTGTCCCTTCTCACATTATCTTGCTAAAAACAGTTTGTCTTCAATCTTATCCTGATTATTAGCTAACCACTTTAGATTGTCAATGTAGATCATTCTAATCAAATCCACGCCTTATGCCTAAAACATTACCTACTGCATGTGTCTCCGCTAATCTAACAGCAGAAAGCCTTGAGCCTTGATCTATATTTGAGGGCAAGTTTAATAGCCTCAATCTCTTGAGGCGTGCAATCAGAAAGATTGGCAATTGTGCGATTCTTTACCTTCCCATTCTCTCTATATGATTCCCATAAGAGAATAGACCGATATATCCCTTTGCCTGTCTTTCCTGCAGATTTATTTACCACAATATACATAAAAACTATAGGATAACACTTTCTATATGAGATGTCAGGTTATTATTAGACATAATATGTATTTAATAGTCACTAAAAGTTAAAGAAGGAAATGACAATTACTCTAATTATATCAATATGTTATTAATTTTGGATGGGGTGATTTTTGGGTTAAATCAATGGCTATTGCCTATCTTATTAAGGCCAGAGATTAGGCTAACAGTTCTTTATATCAATCGTCTATTAAAATTTCTTAAAATACGGTCGCTTTCATCAGGCCTACAACACGGGTATTATCAGGGTATCACAGGGGGCTGGACCTTTATCTCCTCTCCAGTCAGTGCCTCTACCAAAAAGGTCTTTAAAGCAGTTTTTTCCCTCTCAGTAAGGTTGAGAGGCCTAAGCACCCTATTACCCTTACCTCCACCTTTATCAAAAAAATCAATAACCTCCTCAAGACTCTGGAAATAACCGTTATGCATGTAAGGTGCAGTCTTAGAGACCTCTCTTAGGGATGGGGTCTTGAAGGCCTTCCAATCCTTTTTATTCTTACTAATCAAATACCTACCAGGATCTTCCTTAAGTGTTTTGTAAGCCCTAAAGCCATGCAGTTTTGCCACAAATCTCCTAGTAATGGCGATCTGGTCATCTTTTATATGTCCTTCTTTTTCAGGCACCCCTAAGGCGTGAAACCTGTTATCTAAAAGGGCCTTCCCGTGATGACACTTCACACAGCCACCCTTACCAATAAATAACTCATATCCCTTTTTTGCATCTTCTGAAAGTGCGTTTTGGTTGCCAAGGAGATAACTATCAATCGGGGCGTTTACAGAGATGAGCGACCTCTGGAATGTGGCCAATGCCTTTGCGATATTTACCTTAGAGATATCTCCTCTAAAAACCTCAAAAAATAAACTCCTGTATTCAGGCACCTGTCTAATCTTTTCCTCCATATAGTCAAGATTGAGGTTCATCTCGAAGGAGGACATTACAGGGAAAAGTGCTTGCTCTTCAAGGCTCTTTGCCCTACCATCCCAGAAAAAGAACCTATGAAATGCTACATTAATAAGGGTAGGTGCATTTCGCCAGTTTTTAGTGGTTGGATAACTAAGGGATATATCCATACCATCACTAAAGGCCATCTCTGGTATGTGACAGGTTGCACAGCTCATAGTCCCATCGCCCGAGAGTCGGCGGTCAAAGAAGAGTTTTTTACCCAGTTCAATAGCAGCATTGGCTCTCTGATATTTTACATAATCCTCTGGGTATTTGAGCGGTATGATCTCTTGTGCCCATGAGGTATTAAATGTAAAAGGTAATAAAAAAACTAAAAATGCAATGATAAGTCTATTTTTTCCCATCTTTCAACTCCTGCTCAATGATCTTTTTGTAATACTCATAGGGCCTATTACCCACTACCTTTATGCCATTTATAAATAAAGTAGGCGTATTATATAAGTCCAAAGAGCGGGCAAGACTGAGGTCCCTTTCCACCAAAGGTGCAAAACTCTTTTTATCTAAGGCCTCCTTAAACCTTGCCACATCAAGCCCTATCTCTTGTGCGTATGATATGAGGCTCTCTTTATCAAGTTTTGGAGACCTTTTTAATAAAAGTTCGTGCATCTGCCAAAATTTACCCTGTTCATTTGCAGCCAAGACAGATTCTGAAGATATAAATGCAAAGTCCCTGTATTTATAGGGATATTGCTTTATAACAAGCCTTACCTTACCCTTATATTCTCTCATGAGCCTTTGGATCGTCGGACCGAGACCCACACAGTGGGGTCATTGGTAGTCAAGGAACTTGATTATTGTAATCGGTGCGTTTTCAGGGCCTAAAGAAGGCGAATCTCCTATTGGCACATCGTATCGTTTCTCTACTGCAATGGCAAGAAGGGTAGCTGTAAAGACAAAAAATACGCTAAATCCAGTAACCCTCTTAAACATATAAGCTTCCTCCTCAATTTAGTTCTTTCAAAGAAGTAATTTTAATAAAAATAGTACTTTTAAACAAGAAAATGCAATCATAGTGGAGGCAATACCGCCAAAACACTTTAAACTCGGAGTTTTCTAATCTTTGGTTGTATAATCTCCAACAACTGGCTTAACCGAAACACTGTTCACAGATGGAAGTGGTTGCCTACCTTGTGGCGAGTGGGGTGGTATCGGTCGGGCGGGTCCTTGAGGTGGGTGGGGGTGGCGTTGGTTGGGGTGGGGTGGCGTCGGCCTCCCTATTAGTTTTTTCTAAATGCATTTTTTGATAAAGAACTATTTTATCTTACAGTTGCAACCCTGTTTCTACCTGCGTTCTTTGCCCTTTAAAGGGCGCAATAAGCAAGTTTAATAAGCTCCTCAGGGTCTTGCATGTCCTCTCTCATCTCTGCCACACCTGCACTTATTGTAATACTTATTAATTGCCCCTTGATATCCATACGGTTTTGGTCAATGGCCCTTCTTAGTCGCTCTGCTACAATTACTGCCGCCCTGCAATCTGTATCGGGCAATAATACGCAGAACTCCTCTCCACCATACCTACCGATTATGTCAATGTCTCTTAGGTTTTCAGAGGCTACAGTAGCAACACCCCTGATCACCCTATCGCCCTGCAAGTGACCGAAGGTATCGTTTATTGATTTAAAGAAGTCAATATCAAAAATCACCACTGAAAATGGCCTGTGGTGTCTCTTATGCCTGTCCCATTACTCCCTTAGTCTCTCTTCAAGATACCTCCTATTGCAAAGACCGGTAAGCATGTCCGTTCTTGAGAGATTTAGTAGTTTTTGCTGATACAACACGACCTCTGTTACATCGTACACGGTTATGCAGATTGCAGTTGTCAGATTATTCTCATCTCTAAGGGGGAACATGGCACAGCTCTGCTGCATGTATTCAATACTCTGGTTAGATAGATTGGCTATTGGTTTAAGTGGGAATATGTACTGGTGTAACTTCTGGGATATGAAGATAAAATTCCCAAAGGAAAGGATAGACTTACAGTTCCTTATGAACTGAGAATTGTTAAGATTTTGATAAATATCAATTATCCTCCTCCCAATCACAGCAGGGGACTCAAACCCGCTGTGGATTTCCATCCATCGGTTCCAATAGATTACCTTAAGATTCTTATCAATTACCACTATACCACAATTGATATTGTCTGTTATCTGGGCAAAGGTAGACATGGCAGAAAAAAAAACTATCAAGTCTTATACATAATTGGCAACAAATTTATCTATTGAATCTCTAAGCCATTGGAGAGAGTCATAACTGTTAACAAGGAACAGGAAGCCGTTTATCTCCTTTGTCTCAAACTTAAAAATGGTTTTGAGCATTACCACATAACTATTTGATTTAAAGAATTCTGGTGGTAGATTATTGGCATTATAAGAGGCCCCTAAGTATCTTGGTGGTAGGTACATAACACTGTCTGAGAGGATCTCAGCTATTTTGCTTACACAAGCACCAATGATGATATTATCTCCACAAGGGTCTCCTGGGTAAGCAGGTCAACAGCATAATCATCTAACTTAAGGAGGTCTTTATCTCCAAGGATAGAAAGGATGTCCTCAGCGTTCTCATAGGACATTACCAAAAAGGCCACGCCTCTTATCTTACCTATGTAATACTGTTCAACAATATTGAGTCCACTGCTAAGAGATAGTTCCTTTTCAATATATGAAGATATTTCACTAGGCGACATTATCTGTATGAGCGGCACATTAAGAAATACATATATACCCATCACCTCAGCAAGCCCTGCAGCGGCCTCCCCAAATGCAAGGTTTATAATTTCCCTGAGTGCGTCCTTCTCAAACTAAGAGAGTTCTGGGGAGGTAGGGCTACCTCCAGTGTAACTGCATCTTTTGGGTTAATATTTGGCAAGGATTTTAACAAACTGGATAGTTATAAAGCAAAGTAAACAAACATAACTATAATTGAGTGATTGTAAGAAAAGCGATTGAAGAGATTGCACCTGAAAAGGTTATAGATAATAGTGTCCCCCTACCCTACTTTATTTGCCTGTTTCAATCCCCTTATACAATTGTTTATTGCCACTACAGAGTCAAGCAATTCAGGTAGTTCTTTAAGACTAAGCATATTAGGCCCATCGCAAAGGGCGTTATCTGGACTTGGATGGACCTCCATAAACAGGCCATCTACCCCACATGCTACGGCTGCCCTTGCCAAAGGGAATGCAAATTCCCGCTGACCACCAGAGCAGGCCCCTTGGGCACCAGGTAATTGGAGGCTATGGGTTACATCAAAGAAGACTGGATAGCCAAAAGGGCGTATTATTGGAAAGGCCCTAAAGTCCACCACCAGATTGTTATAGCCAAAAGAGGTGCCCCTTTCAGTTATTGTAAGGTTTTGGTTTCCGGTAGAGGTGAACTTCTCTATAATGTTTCTTACATCCCAAGGGGCAAGGAACTGCCCTTTTTTGATATTGACTGGTTTGCCTGTCTTTGATGCAGCCAGTATAAGGTCAGTCTGACGACATAAAAAGGCAGGTATCTGTAAATAGTCCACCACCTCTGCGGCTATAGCGGCCTCTTCTGGCTGATGAATGTCTGTTAAAACAGGCACATTGAGCAGGTTTTTGATTTTGCCCAAGACCTCAAGACCCTTTTTTAGACCAGGCCCTCTATAGGAATTGATTGAGCTCCTATTGGCCTTGTCGTATGAGGACTTAAAGATGAACTTAAGGGGTAATTCGCCACATATAGCCTTCAACCTTAGGGCCGTTTCATAAGTCGTATCCCAATCCTCTATCACGCATGGACCAGCAATCAATATTAGGTCTTGATTGAGACCTTGCCTTGACATGGTTGGGAGTTTTACCACAAGAATGAGGGGTATGTCAAAGGTGAATTATATGAATATTGCAGAAAACTGCTAAATTTGGCACAATTAAAGCAAAACGTGTAGTTAAACCCAAAAGACGCCATTAACCCAAATAATGCATTAAGGCAGGTCTGCAAAAGCCCTTTAGACTCGCAGTTTTTTAATTGTTGACAGTATAACCTTAAACACACTTCTTTTTGAGTTAAGCGGAAAAGCTGCCCTTTTAAGGAGACAAAGGTTCTTTATTTTAAAAAAGGCGTGTTGCTTTCCTTGAGGTGAGAGTGGTTTAGGAGACTTTCAGGTGGGTTGATGGATAACTTATTCAAACAATTTATAAAATAAAGGGGGGGAAGTGTTATTGAACCAAGAAATTCATCAAAAAGCAGGGTTATTTAAAAGGCTCTCCTTTTTGATCGTGGAGGATGAGGGAGCCATTAGGGAGAATTTGGAGTTTTTTCTCAAGCGTCGTGTAAAGGCCTTGTATAGCGCTGCCGACGGCAATGAAGGGCTTGAGTCTTTTATACAGCACAGGCCTGATATTGTCTTAACTGACATCAACATGCCTGTGATGAACGGTCTTGACATGGCCGAGGCCATAAGGGCCATCTCACCTGACACACCTATTGTGGTGGTAACGGCCTACAATGACCACGAGTTTTTTATCAGGTCCATTGAACTCGGTGTTGACAGGTATGTCCTTAAGCCTATTGAGACGGAGCAACTGCTAAAGTCGCTAATAGAGGTGGCAGAAAAGATGCTTGCTAAGAGAGATTTAGAGGTCATGCGCAAGGGGCTTGAGGACTCAATGAGACTTCAGACCGTTGCGCAATTTGCAAAGGGCATCTCTCATAATTTTAACAACATCCTTGTAGGTATTATGGGTTATGCCAGTTTGATGAGGGTAAAACTCACAACTGAAGAGACCGTGCCTAAGGAAGAGCTTTTAAGATACATTGATACGATTGAAAACTCTACTGATAGGGCATCAAAGCTCATAGGACATCTTTCAGTGTTTTCAAAAAGGATTCAGCTCCGTAAAGAGAGGCTCCTTCTAAACGACTCAATAGGGTATGTCCTTGAGAGGTTAGTCCACCCTGCTGTTAATTTATCTTTAATTAATATTGAACTGACAGACCTACCAATAATGGTAGAAGTAGATAAGGAAGGCCTCTTAGAGGTTTTGACCAGTATGCTTGTCAATGCCTTTGAGGCCTCCTCTGAGGGAGGGATTGTGACAATAAAGACCTCAGTAGAGGAGAATATGGCAGTGATTTCTGTTATAGACAACGGCTGTGGTATGGATGAGGAGACACAGAGGCGGGCCTTTGAGCCCTTTTTTACTACTAAGGGGCTTGCCGAGCACCTTGGGCTTGGCCTTTCTACTGCAAACAACATCGTCAAAGAGCATGGCGGCTTTATAAAGATAGAGAGCCAAATAGGCAAGGGCACCGAGTTTAGGGTCTATCTACCCGGGATACAGGGATGACCAAAAACCTATCTTCAAAGACCTGTCTTGTGAGGACCTTGCTTTATATCCTTATCTTAGCCTCAGTACTCTTACCAGTTTACAATGTAGTGTTTATTTATCCTGCTTTTGAGAATTTATTAATAAGGTCCTTTGAGGAGCAAGCCATTAATGTGGCAAGACACCTTTCATCAATACTCACAGAGGGTAAACAGCCTTTAGATAGGGAGGTCATCTCTGAGACCTTTGCGGTGATATCTGAAGAGATCAGGAGAGACTTTGAGTTGTGGAAAATTCAGATCTTTTCGGCATCCGGTGAAGTGCTTTACTCCAGTGACCCTAAGGATATAGGCAGTGTCAACAGGCACAGTTATTTTCATACCATAGTGGCAAAGGGTGAGATCATCTCAAGAGTTGTCTCAAAACACGCCACCACAATGGAGGGACAAAGGGTAGATTTTGATGTAGTAGAGACCTATGTGCCTTTAATGAAAAACAGCACCTTTGTAGGGGCCTTTGAGATCTATCAAGACATCAGTAAGACAAAGGGGGCGATAGATGCCCTCAGAGGGCAATATACAATAGTAATGTTAGCTATTGGGGTTATCTCTATAGCCTTTGCCCTTTTGCTCCTTAGGGGTTACAACCACATGGATACCCTAAAAGAGAGACTAAAAGGGGAGATACAACAGAGAAAGGCCACCGAAGAGGACCTGCAGAGGGCCCAAAAGGTGGCACAAATTGGTAGTTGGCGTTTAGACATAAGAGAAAACAAGCTAACCTGGTCAAGAGAGGTCTATAGGATCTTTGGTATTAAGGAAGGCACACCATTGACCTATGAGGACTTCCTGAAGACTGTTCACCCTGAGGATAGAGAAATGGTAGATAAGAGATGGATGGCTGCCCTCAGGGGAGAAACCTACGATATTGAACACCGCATATTAGTAAGGGATGCGGAAAAATGGGTAAACGAGAGGGCAGAGGTCTTTTTTAATCCACAAGGAGAACCTGTCTATGCCATAGGGACTGTACAGGATATCACAGTAAGAAAGGCCTCTGAGATGGAGAGACAACAGGTCTATGAGGAACTCCAGTCTGCCTACAACGACCTAAAGAGATTTCAGGAGTTATCTCTGCAAAGGGAAGAACGGATGATTGAACTCAAGAGGGAAGTAAACAAACTACTTCAGAGATTGGGAGAACCCACAAAATATGATACCGCAACATAAAAAGGCCCTTATAAAAAGGCTTTCACAGACAAGGCCCCAAAGACTTATAGCCTACGGTGTGATAGCCTGTATGACACTTTCAGTCCCCTTTGCTATGGCTTTTAGTCTCATCTTTCGTGGTTATATAGCCACTGACTATTTAATAACTGGTCTTATTGCCTCTTGTCTGGTTTCCGCATTCGTTTTGTATTGCTTAGGGACCCTCTTGGAGGAGATAAGGAGTGAGGGGCACAAAATAGCACAATTTGAGGCCTATTACCACATACTCTTTAAGAGCATAAAGGACTGTGTGTGTATCATATCTGCCGAAGGCAAGTTTGTGGAGGTCAATGAGACGATGTGTCTGATAAATGGCTATCGGTCTATATCTGAGCCGATAGGGACCGACTTTTTAGTAAATGTTATAGATCAATATAAGCTGCAAGAGGCCCTTGAAAAGGCCCTAAAGGGTCAGACAGTCCATATTGAATACAGGTCACTGACTAAGGATGAGAGAGTTATTTGGTGGGACTCTGTGCTCTCACCAGTCATTGAGCCCGATGGCTCTATAAAGAGGGTCATTAGGATATCTCGTGACATTACTGAAAAGAAAAGGGCAGAGGAGGGACTAAAAGAGACCCTAAGTGAACTGAGGCGCATAAGGGCTGCGAGCCTGAATATTATGGAGGACATACAACACGAGATAGCAGAGCGTAAGAAAGCAGAAATGTTGTTAATAGAAAAGACCAACTACTTAGATAGCGTACTTAGGTCCTCAAATATTGCCATTGCAGCCACTGACCTAGATTTCCATATCAAATACTACAATCCTGTGGCAGAGGAGATATTTGGTTACAAGGCAGAGGAAGTGATAGGTAGGACAGTAATGGAGATGCACACCCGTGAAAGGGTTGACCCTGCACGATTTGAAAGGGCGATTGAGACAGTCAAAAGGGAAGGTAAGTATGAGTATGTGGTAGAACAGCACAAAAAAGAGGGTATTAGGATTATTGAGTCAGTGGTTTCGGGCATCTTAGATAAAGATAGCAATCTAATCGGATACTTGCTCTTTTCCATAGATGCCACACAGAGACGACAGATGGAGCAAGAGCTCAGGAAACTCAATCAGGAACTCCAACAGAGGGTTACTGAAGAGGTAGAAAAACAGAGGCAGCAGGAGCAGCTCCTCCTTCACCAGAGCCGTATGGCTGCAATGGGTGAGATGATAGGTGCCATTGCCCATCAGTGGCGACAGCCCATAAACGCAGTAGGCCTCATTGTTCAGGACATTAAAGATGCCTATGAATACGGCGAGTTAGACAGGCAGTATTTAGATAGACAGGTCAATCAGGCAATGGC
>Ga0308419_1001321_pt1 | contig 16485 bp, 12 predicted proteins | sample HotsprSampleMS50_FD_203674 | JGI IMG/M metagenome (GOLD analysis project Ga0308419, IMG submission 203674) | Hot spring phototrophic mat microbial communities from Mushroom Spring, Yellowstone National Park, Wyoming, United States - 20090730_MS50 ... | reverse complement strand
TGTCGCCAGATCAGGCTCAGCACCAGTGCGACGATCACCGGCAGCGTCAAGGTGCGTGCCCGCAATCCCAGTGCATGATACAGGCTGATCTGCGTGAGCGTGGCTGGATGTACGATCTCGGTCAGCCTGTCAGCGATCGCTGACTCGATCGGTGCGCCGGTTGCCCGTTGAGTGCGATCATGTTGCACGGATCGGGTATGCTTGATGCTGCTTTTCTTGCGTTGGTTGCTGTTTTCAGAAGCTGCCATCCTGCCAGATATTATGACATAATACGCCTTGACAATCGCGCGCTTCCCTTAATTTGAGAACGATGGGTTTACGCCGTCACATTGAGATAAAGCTGCTCGCGCAAGCTCATCACATCGCGGCGCAGTTGATCTTCGGACTCCAGTCGCTCTTTGACGCGCTCCACGCCGTGGATGACGGTGCTGTGATCACGCCCGCCCAAGAGTGCGCCGATCTCCGGCAGCGAAGCATCCGTCTCCTGGCGCACCAGATACATTGCCACCTGTCGCGGCTGCACGAGTTCTTTGCTGCGCGAAGAGGACACAATTTCCTGAACCGAGATGTTGTAATACTTGGCGACCGTCTCGATGACCTGAGACGGGCTGATATGGGCGCGCCGGCCCACCAGATCGACCAGGGTGTCGCGGGCGAATTGCACCGTGATCGGCCGGCCTGTCATCTCTGAAGTGGCAATCAGCCGGGTCAGCGCGCCTTCCAGCTCCCGCACATTGCTCTGGATTTGCCTGGCGACAAATTCGACCACGTCCTGGGGCAGAGCCGCCTGTCGTTGAGCCGCTTTGGCCTGCAAAATGGCAATGCGGGTTTCCAGATCGGGCGGGGCGATGTCGGCCATCAACCCCCATTCAAAGCGGCTGCGCAGCCGATCTTCGAGCGTGACCATCATCTTGGGCGGGCGGTCGCTGGTGAGCACAATCTGCTTGTTGGCGCTGTAGAGCGTGTTGAACGTGTGGAAGAACTCCTCCTGGGTGCTCTCTTTGCCGGCGATGAACTGCACATCGTCCATCAGCAGCATATCTACAAGCCGATACTTGTTGCGGAAAGCCTCGGTGCTCTGGGCGCGGATGGCCAGGATGAGTTCATTCATAAAGGCTTCGGACGTGACGTAGCAGCAGGTCATGCCGCGCCGGCGCGCTTCATGGCCGATCGCGTGCAGCAGGTGCGTCTTGCCCAGGCCGGCGCCGCCATATAGAAACAGCGGGTTGTAGCGGTCGGCCGGCATCTCGGCCACAGACATGGCCGCCGCATGCGCCATGCGATTGCCCGATCCAACCACAAAGGTGGCAAAGGTGTAACGCGCGTTCAGGCCGTCATTCAACATCCCGTTCGCAGCCCCATTCACAGGCCTATTCGCAGGCCCATTCACAGGCCCATTCGCGCGAGATGCAGGGATTGTGGCGGCCTCCTCCGCCTGATCGTGGGTTATGGCAGGGCCGCGCATAACGGCGCCAGGATCCGGTTGCGCGATCGACGCCACATTGCCATGCTGCGTCACCAGGACAAATTTGACATCCACACCGCGCCCCATCCGCTCGGCCAGCACACGCTTGAACTGGCTCAGCATGCGGTGCTCCATCCATTCCTTGATGTAACCATTCGGCACGCCAATGACAAACTGCCCGTCTTCGTAGGTCACCAGGCGCGCAGATTTGATCCAGGTGACATAGCTGCCACGCCCGATAGTGATTTCGATCTCGCCCAGAGCAGACTGCCAGGCTTCTTCTGGCCTCATAACTGACTCCATCGAGGATACAAATATCCCGCGCATACACAATTCGACCCGAAACCTATCTTGCACAGAGCGGCGCCGAACTGCTGCAAAGCCCCCGGCGCCTGAGGACAAGCTCCGAGCCAGTCTGCATCGCGGGAACGTGGATTCTACACAGGGGGCGGGTGCAATCAAGGGTCAGTCTTAATCCAACCTTAAAAACCGGGCGAGATTTAAGCTTTACCCCTGGATGTGTGCAAGCCTGTGGAAAAGGCCGGCAAAAACTGTTGACAAACCGTCTGCGGCTGTGGACAAACAAATGACATGGCGGCAGGCTACAATACATCGGTCTTGTTGCCTGTCAGACAAGTGATTTGACAAGTGATTTAAGGAGCTTCCGGATTCATGGCTGTGTCGAATGGAAAAGAGGATTTTTGTGTTCGCGCCGTTCAGTGCGACTATCGCGCAAGCGATGACGAGGTGTATGCCGCGCTCAAACGAGCCACCGATCCGCTCCACCGCGCCTGGGAGAAACTGCAACGCGCGCGCCGCATCGCCATCAAGTTCAATCAGGACAAGATGGATGGGGCAGTTGTGCGCTACGAAGGCCAGCGCCAGCAGTTGGTGACCGACAAAGTTGCCCGCGCCACGCTGCGGCTGTTGCGCGAACGGACCAGCGCCGAGATCACTGTCGTCGATGTCAGCTTCTACCAGGTCTATTCCGGCGCCGAGCCGGATTCGACCACGCAGATTCGGCATTTGCTGGAAGAGTTCGGCGTGAGCTACGTGAACGGCAACACCGGCCCGATCCGATGGTATCGGACGCCGGGCGGCGGCCAGATGTTCGCACAGTACCCGCTGCATCCGGCCGTCGCTGAAGCAGACGCAGTCGTATCGGTGCAGAAACTGAAGAGCCACGCCTTCATGGGTGTCACACTGTGTTTGAAAAATCTGTTCGGCCTGATGCCGACCCAGCCGCTGGGCCGGCCGCGCTTTTACTATCACCACCTCGTGCGCATGCCATACATGCTGGCCGACATCGGCCGCATCCTCAACCCCGCGCTCAACATTCTGGATGGCACGGTGTGCCAGGCCGGCGAGGAATGGGGGCCGGGCGACCACCCGCGCATCGGCAACACGCTGGTCGCCGGCGATCACGTCATTGCCACAGACGCCTGCGGCGCGCACCTCATGGGCCACGACCCGCAGGCCGACTGGCTGACGCCCCCGTTCCACCGCGACCGCAACGCGCTGAAAGTGGCCGCAGAGGGCGGTTTTGGCACAGTCAACCTGAATGAGATCGACTTCGCGTCAGAAGTCCAGGCGCCGGTGGCTGAGTTCCACGCCAAGATCACCGATTCGCCGGAGATGGTGCGGAGCTGGCGGCGCACCACCGCAGAACAGGGCCTGCGCTACGCCGAAATGCGCCATGAACTGGCCCGGCAGTACGCCGGCGAGTACATCCTGATGCAAATGGGCCAAGTGAAGTGGCACGACCCAGGCGGCGTGTTGCAGCAAAGCCGGCGCATCCTCTCTGGCGACCATCCCGAACAGGCCATGTTCTTCAAATACGTTGATCCCGATGAGGCCGAAGGCGAGCATTTCGAGGTCTACGAGCAGACCCTGAGACAAATGCAGACACTCGCATAAAGCCCAACACGCAACACGCAATACGCAATACGCAACACGCAACACGCAATAACCAGGAGGACCTTCCATGACTGAGAACTGGCGAGGCAGTTTTGCCATTCCCATGACCCCCTTCGACGACAAAGATCGCATCGATGAAGACGTGTTGCGCGCCGAAGTGGAGTTCTGCATTCAGGCCGGCGTGGGCGGACTAATGACGCCGCTGCTGGTGAGCGAGTTCATGGCGCTGTCGGAAGACGAGCGCCGGCTGATGATGCGCATCCCCATCGAGCAGGCCAAAGGCCGCGCGCCGGTGATCGTCAATGTGGCCGCTGAGAATACGCCACTGGCGGTCAGCTATGCGCGCTACGCGATGGAGATCGGCGCAAACGGCGTGATCGCCATGCCGCCCTACGCGCTGAGGCCGGACTGGGAAGTCATCTTTGACTATTTCAAAGCCATATCCGACGCGGTGCATGTGCCGGTGTGGATTCAGAACGCCGGCATCGTGTCGCTGAGCACAGACCAGTTGGTGACGTTGTGCGCCGAGATCGAGCGCGTGAGCTGGGTGAAAGAGGAAGTCGAACCCAGCCCGCGCATGATTGCCGCGCTGGTGGCGCGCAACAGCCCGCACGTCAAGGGCGTGATGGGCGGCGTCGGCGGCCGCTACCTCATCACCGAGTGGGCGCGCGGCGCCAAAGGCTGCATCCACGCCTGCCAGTTCTGCGATGTGCTGCAAGCGGTGTGGAACCTGCTGGAGGCAAGACAGCTCGCGGAAGCCGGCGACCTGTTCGAGAAACTTCTGCCGGGCCTGGTATTGGAAGGCATGCTGGGCATGGCCTTCAGCAAAGAGATCATGGTGCGGCGCGGCGTGTTCAGGAACAACCGCATGCGCATGCAGTCCAAAGGGCTGACTGCCGACGACCTGCGCGAGATCGATCGCGTCTGGGAGCGCATCCAGCCATATCTGCGCTGGCCGTAGAACAGTTTCGCGCAGCGTCTCCGCGCGAAGTCCACAACCACGCCCTACCAGAACCTCCCGCAGGTGGTCTGCCCAGGTCGTGGGAGCCGGCAAAAACTGCGGGAGGCTGTCGCTGCCCTGGCCGTGAACGCGCCGCTGGAACAAAGCACCCGCGCATACGTTTATACTGGTGATGCAGGTCGTTCCGGCTACCGGATAAGGAGGTGATAGCAATGAGCCACCGGCCCCTGCGGAGCGTGTCGCGCGTGACGACCGTGCTGTTGACAATGCTGGCTGCCGCCGGCCTGGCCGCCTGCGCCGCGCGCATGTCCGCTGTCAGCGCGCCCGCCCCCACTCCTCCCCCTGCTGCCGCCGCAACGTCACACATCATCCCTGTTTCAGTCACTATGCTGTTGCAGGCCGCGCCACTGGGCGACGCGCCGGCGCAACCCCTCTACACGCTGGTCGCCGACAACACAGACTGGGACCGACTTGACGGTCGGATTCCAGAAGCCGCCCTGCAAGCCGGTCGCCAGGCCGGCGCCACCGGCGATGTCGTTATCGTGGCCTTTGCCGGGGTCAAAGGCAGCAGCGGCTACCAGGTCCGTGTGGGCGAGGCTGCGCTGCAGGCCGGCGAATTGATCGTTACCGTAGCCGTCACAGCGCCCGCCGCCGACGATATTGTTGAGCCGGCCAGCACGCTGCCTTTCGCATTGGCAGCCATCCCGCGTGATGCGCTCGCCGCAGTTGATTCATATACGATCGTGGATGAACGCGGGCATACGTTGATCCACAACCAGAGCACAACGCCCTTGTCAGTGCCCTGACAAGGGCAAGGAGACGAACCATGTCGCAACGATTTGTGCGATTCCTTTTGTCGTTCGTCATCGCGCTCACACTGACCCAATCGTTTAACAGCGCGATCCAGGCTGAAAAGCCGTCGGAAGCGCGCCTGGAAGCGCGCTTGATTGAGCGGGCTGCGCGGACCCTCAACCGGCCAGCGGCGCAGTTGCGCATCGCCGACCTGGAGACCCTGACGCTGCCGCGCTCCGGCAAGAAGATAAGCCTGGCTAAGGTGGAAGACGCGTAGACCGGCGAGGTCTATGGCGTGGCAATGAACGCTGACGGCGGCTATCTCACCTTCGACGCGGCGCGCCAACTCTGGCGCGACGAATACAACGACCGCTATCATCGCCTGCATCCCGATCTGTTCGAACGTCTTCAAACCATGCAGGATGAAGATCGGTTGGTGGTAGGGCTGTGGCTGAAAGCCGACATTCAGCCTGAGGCGCGGCCAGAGATAGATCACACGCCCAACACCGGCCACGAACCGGCTGTCCTGGAAACCGGCAGCGGTCAGGAGCGGGTCGCGCAGCCAGCCGGCGCAGAGGCGGAACTCCCCGCCGCTGCGTCCGAGCCGGCGCACGATGCCGCGACGCCCAGCGCGCAAGTCGATCCTGTCAGCCAGCGCATCAGCCTCGCCCGCCAGACCAATGCAAACGCCTTGATGGAGCAAGCGCAGCGCGCCCAGGCGCCCGTGCTGGCTGAACTGAACGCGCAGGGGCACACAGCGCTGTATGCCAGTCCCAGCGCGCCGCTGATCTACGTGGAGCTGCCCAAATCTGCAATCCTGGCGCTGGCTGAGCGCGCTGACATCGACACGATCTACGGGCCGAATGATTACCAGGACGCCATGGAGTCGGCCCGCACTACGCAAAAGGCCAATATCATCGAGACGTGGGGCTACACCGGCGCCGGCATCGAAGTCGCCATTCTGGAAGACAGTCGGGCGCAATTCCTCAATCCCTACATCTCCGGCGTGACCCGTCTGCCGGCCGACGCTAACATGGACGACCACGCCACGGCCACCGCCGGCATGGTGGGCAGCACGCACAGCACGGTGCGAGGCATTGCGCCAGGGGTCAGCCTGTTCAGCGCCAATGCCACCAGCTATACCGATGCAGACCTGTCGGCGGCTATGGACTGGGCGGCCATTATGCAGAACAACGATGTCATCAACAATAGCTGGGGCGGCAACGCCGGCAACACCAATCTGAACGTGCATGATCGCCACCTGGACTACATCGTGCGCAATCTGTGGAGCACGGTGACCGTGGCAGCCGGCAACGAAGCCGGCAGTTGCGGCGGCGGCACGGCTCGCGTCACCAGCCCGGCGCGCGGCTACAACATGATCAGCGTGGGCAACTACGCCGACCAGAACACGCTGACATGGGACGACGACGCCATGAACGGTTGTTCCAGCTACATCAACCCCGCCACAGGCATCGAAAAGCCCGAGGTAGCCGCTGTGGGGTCCAGCATCACCAGCACCATCACCGCGACGCCGTGGCTCGCCAACGTAGGCAGTGGCACCAGCTATGCCGCGCCGATGGTGGCCGGCGAAGCGGCTCTGCTGATGCAGCGCAACACGGCATTGAAAATTCGACCCGAAGCCGTCAAAGCCATCATCATGGCCACCGCGCTCAACAACATCGAAGGAGACAGCCGTCTCAGCGACAGGGACGGCGCCGGCGGTGTGGATATGCGCGCCGCATTGCATCTGGTGGACAAAGGCTGGTGGGACTGGAAAACGCACACAGCCAGCAGCCTGCCGGTCACCTACACTGTCTTTGCTTCGCAAGGGGAGCGCGTGCGCGTCGCCATCGCGTGGGACTCCAACCCGGCTGCGGATTACAGCACCGACCCGCTGCAAGCTGACCTCGATCTGCGCGTGACCAACTCGGCCGGCGCATTGATCAGCACATCCACATCGATCAACAACAGCTATGAGATTGTGGAGTTCATCGCGCCAACCAGTGACAACTACAATCTGCGCATCAACGACTCCTCGTTCGCCGGCGCGCAGGAGTACGTGGGTATCGCATGGTGGCTCGGCCATCGGCTGCTCAGCCCGGACGCGCAACTGTCCTACGGCACACCGCCGCGCTCGCACGAATACTTTGTCTTTGACGCCGCGCCGGGGTGGAATGCGACCGGCATTCGCGTGCCATCCGGCGCCAACTACGACATGACGTTCTACAGCAGCTCCGCCTTTGACGATCCGGCCGACTACGTCCTGCGCGAAGACTCCACCACCAGCCTGGCTGTGGACTTCATCGTTGTGGACGCCAATCACGCGCCGGCCAACAACTACTACACCGAGATCTATACCGTGACGGGCAGCGGCAGTTACCCGATCGAGTTCGTGACCTCCACGCAAACGCTCGTCTCGCCCGGCCGTTACGGCCCCTACACCCTCACCAGCGGCGAAGTCCTGCAACTGTGGCAGATCGACTTTGCGGCAAACCAACGACATCGTATCCGCCTCGTGCCAACCTCCGGCGCAGCCGATGTGGGCATGAAGCTGTTCGACTCCGATCCCACCGCCTCGGCTTCGTGGTACCAGGGCCGCAGCCAGGCTGTCGCAACCGTGGATAGTTTTGGCGGCGGTCAGGGCGAAACCCTGGTCTATCAGAACACCGGCGCAACCGACCGGATGGGTCTTGTGGTGTACAAGAACGACGCCAACGCCTTGACGTTCTATCTCGAACTTGGCGAACGCGCCTATCTGCCAATCATTCGGAAGTGAGCGGTTGCGTCTGGCGCATCACAAGGATGGTGCGCCAGACCTCCGCTTCGATTGCGGCAGGGCGGCCTTCCCCGACCTTGTAATCAGCCGAAGGCCGCTCTTGATGCGCAGCGCCGGAAAATCACGTTTGATGAGCGTTGCAGGTCTGATACACTCTGCGGCCATATGATGAACTACACGGTGCGGGCGGTGCATTGTGATCACCGCAGTAACGACGAAGAGGTCTATCAGGCGCTCAAACGGGCAACCGGGCCGCTGACCCGCGCATGGGACCGGCTGCGCCGGGCCAGGCGCATTGGCATCAAGTTCAACCAGGACTGGCTGATCGACAAAGTCATCATGCACAAGGGTCATCGCCAGCAACTGGTCAGTGATTCAGTCGTGCGCGCCACGCTGCGCCTGCTGCGCGAAAACACACAAGCTGAGCTGTTTGCCGTGGATGTTGGCGTGAACGATCCAAAAGCGCCAACGGAAAAGGTGACGCCCATCCTGCCGATCCTGCGAGAGTTCGGCGTGGATTTTGTCGATGGCCGGCATGAGCCGGTGACCTGGGCCGCAGTGCCGGGCGGCGGGCTGATGTTCGACCGCTACCCCCTGCCCAGGCGCGCCGTCGAAGCCGACGCCTTTGTCTCGGCGCAAAAACTGAAAAACCACGGCTTCATGGGCGTCACATTAACGATGAAGAATCTGTTCGGCCTGATGTCGTTGCAGCCGGCCGGCCGGCCGCGCGCCTACTACCACCACCTGGTGCGTATGCCCTATATGCTGGCTGACCTGGGCCGAATCTTCAATCCTGCGCTCAACATCCTGGATGCCATGGTGTGCCAGGCGTCCGAGGAATGGGGGCCTGGCGACTATCCCCAGGTTCCCGACACGCTCATCGCCGGCGACCATTGCGTGGCCACCGACGCCTGTGCCACCTGGCTGATGGGGCACGATCCGCAGTCAGACTGGCTGACACCTCCCTTCCACCGCGACCGCAACGCGCTGCGCGTGGCGGCAGAGGGCGGCTTCGGCACAGTCGATCTGGCTCAAATCGACTTTGAGTCGGAGGCGCAAGCGCCGATCGGCCAGTTCTTCGCCAAGATCACCGACCCGCAGGACATCGTGATCAGTTGGCGGCGCACGACAGCCGAGCAGGGATTGCGCTACCGCGACCTGCGGCATGACCTCGCCCGGCGCCATGCCGGCGAGTACATCCTGCTGCAAATGGGCGAGGTCAAGTGGCACGGACAGACCGGCGAGTTCTGGCAGAGCCGGCGCAAACTGGCCGGCGATCACCCCGAACAAGGCATGTTCTTCAAGCACGTCGATCCCGACGAGACCGAAGGCGAGCACTACGAGGTGTATGAGCGCACCCTGGCGCAGAAATAAGAACACAGCATGGCTCACCCTTCCGCAGGGTATGCGACCTGCGGGAGGGTGAGCGGCTCTCACTACTGTGCGATCGTCACATCTTTGCGTCGCGCTTCCGGCGTGACGCGCAGACCGACCAGCCGGCCCTTTGCGAACACCCCTTCGACCGTCGTGTTCATCGGCGCGCGCAGGCGAAATGCCGCGTCCCACGCTTTCGGCCAGGCCGGCAACAATACGATGGCGTCGCCCTCCGCCTGCATCAGCATGGTCTGGAGCGTCATCATGCCGGCTGTGCCGTGATCCTGATCGGGAATCCAGTCGAAGTTCGGCCCCCAGAATGCGGGGAAGCGACTGCCGGCATGTTTGCTGGCAAAGCGGGTCGCAAGCATTTGCCGCGCCTCTTCGGTCAAACCCAGATACGCCGCCTGGATGCTGTCCTGGCACCAGCCGCGATTGTGTCGATAGCGTCGCTGCGCAAACGTCGCGCGCGCCAGATCCAGATCGGGCTTATTCACGCCGTACAGGCGGAAAGGAAAGATCGCGTACAGCTCGGCGTTCTCCACGTTCTTCGCTTCCTCAAGAACCTGTTCGGCGAAACCCAACAGGCGCGATCCATCCTCGATGCGCATGGGCAGATCGGGCATCGCGCGGCGCAGCTGTTCGCACACCGCGTCGAGCGCGGCGCTGCGGCCCGCATATGGCCCCAGGGTGTTGAGCGCCCAGCGCAAGCCGGCGATGTCTGGCGCTGGATTGACAACTTGCTGCCATGTCTCCAGCGCCTGCGCCGGCGCCATGCGCAGCCTGCCGCGCGTGTCGCGCGGATAGTGTTGTTCGTAGAACGTGAGGATGTTTTCCGCCCACGGCAGCAACGTTGCGCGGACGAACGCTTTGTCCTCTGTAAAAGCGGCATAGTCGAGCATGAGCGCCAACAGCTCCAACCCGCACGAGTAGTAGTAGCGGATGTAGGTGTTGTCGGTCAGATGGGCCGGCTTGCCCGCGCGCTGCCAGCCGTAATTCGTGTTGGCGTATGCGCCCCAGAAGTTCATCGTTTCCGGGAAGAAAGCGCCCGCGTGCCCAAAGTACAGCTTCGTGCGCGCTTGAAGCAGCGGCAGCGCATCCATGTGCATCTTGAAGAGCGGCTGCATCAGATCAAAGTCGCCGGCGGCCAGCATCGGCCAGTAAGCCAGCCGTGTGTTCTGAAACCAGTACGGCCCGCCCCACGAACGATAGTCGGCGTTGAATCGATAACGTCTGCCGTTCCATTCTTCGTCGGCGTCCACCGTGAACAACGAGCCGTTGAACTTGATGGGATATGCGCCACGGCCGGCGCAGGCGCTGATGAAGCGCTGCAAGACATAGCCGCGTGTGACCGTTTCGGCGTCTTGATCGCCGGCGGCGAAGATCCAACTGCGCTGCCAGAACGCGCGCCACCACGCTGCGTGGGCCGCGCGCCGCTGATCGAGGTCAAGCGCGTCGATGCGCGCCGCCTGAGCCAGCAGTTGTTTCGCCCACGCTTCAACGGTGGGCGCTTGCGCCGTGAGCGCATGAACAACGAGCAAGTGCCGCCGGCGCGGCTGTTGTGAGCGCAGGGTCGCGCCATCAACGCGCGTCATCCCATCGCCGGCCAACAGCGCGCCGAACGTTCGATGCAGCAGCGGGTCGCTCAACTGCGCCGTCAAGCTTTGCAACCCCTGCAACGTCATCGCCTCGCGCCATATGGAGTCGGGATTGTGATGACACCACAGCACGCCATCGACGCCCGCCGGCGAGAGCACATGATCGCCGGCTTCGATCACCGGATGAGGCGCGTCGAACAGATCGTAGGCGCTGAATCGCTCGTCGCCGGAGATCTCGCGCGCCGAGTTGCGCCAGATGTCCACGCCGGCTTGCAGCATGAACGGTTCGGGCGCGCTCGCCTCAACGCAGATCACCGGATGGTTGGCGTCGACCCACACCCCGATGTCGATGCCGTTCAGCCGGATGCGAATTGCGCCGGTTGCCAGATCGAGCGTCTGGCTGAACGATTCCACTTGCGCCACGCCGGTCGAAACGCGCACACGGCCGATTTTGAGCAGCCGGCCCACTTCGCTCCAGGCGTCGCTCTTGCCGATGTAAAAGAGCAAGTCGCCGTTCGGCTCGACCCACACATTCAGGCCGATGTCGCCATTGCCGATCGGCATGGAGCCGGATGCGTCCTGGCTTGGCGTCGTCCATGTCACGTTGTAGTCGGATAGATTTTGCATCCTGCGAGTGTACGATGACAGAGCACAGAGCACAGACAACAGAGCACGGATGACGACAGGTGGAGGGGATTTCCTGTTGCCTGAATCACCTTACGAACCTTACCCACCTTGACCCTGCTACCATAGCGTCCTATGAGCAACCTGACAGGAAAAGTGGCTGTGATTACCGGTTCGACGGGCGGCATGGGTGAAGGAATCGCGCGGCGGCTGGCGCAGGACGGCGCGAGCATTGTGATTTCGGGCCGGCGCGCCGATCATGGCGAGCGCGTGGCGCGCGAGATTGCAGACATGGGGGCGCCGTGCATCTTCGCGCGCGCGGATGTGGGCGAGGAAGCCGACTGCGTGGCGCTCATTCGCGCGACGGTCGAGCGGTTTGGCCGGCTGGACATTCTGGTCAACAACGCCGCCGCCACGCCGGTGGAGCCGGCGGGCGAGCAATCCGCCGAGTTGTGGGATAGCGTGTTCGCCGTCAATACGCGCGGTCCGTGGGTGTGCATTCGCGAGGCCATACCCATCATGCGCCAACAAGGCGGCGGCAACATCGTCAATATCGGATCGACCATGGGCTATCGCGGCTGGCTGAACCGGCTGGCCTACGCCACCTCCAAGGCTGCGCTGCTGGCAATGACGCGCACGCTGGCCCGCGAACTGGCCGGCGACCGCATTCGCGTGAACTGGGTGACAGTAGGTTGGGTGGCCACCCCCAACGAAGTCGATCTGCGCACCAAAACGCACGGCGACGGCGCAACGTTCCTGAGCGAGATGAACAGCAAAGCAATCATGGGGCGTCTCGAGACCGTCGAAGACATTGCCGAAGGCGTGGCCTATCTTGTGTCCGACCAGGCCAGCCATGTCACCGGCTGCGAACTCAACATTTCGGGCGGCATGTTTGTGCATAGCTAGAACAACAAGCGCATCGAAAGGCGAGACGGGCGGGACATAGAGCAAGCCCGACAGTTCGTTCCAGATCTGCGCAACACTGGCGCGAAAATCGCGGCGCGCTACAATCCAGCCTCAATTCTGGAGGACTGACAATGAACTGGTCGCGGTACCATCTCCCAGCCGACGCCATCGCGCTGCTCGAACAAAGCCCGCGCGTCACACTGGCCGGCTCTGTGAATGAGTTGACTGAAGCTGCCTGCGGTGGGGCAGGCAGTGACTATTACGAAGTCGCCTATGACGTGCCGGGCAAAGGCAGGATCGTTGAAGCCACGGTGGCGCGCGTGCGCAACGGCGTGGCAGCCAATTACACCGATCCCTACATGCGCCGGCGCGACCCCGACAGCATGGTCATCGCCGACGACGGGCCAACCGACCAGCGAACGTTCAAGGACCGCTTCGGCTTCGACTTCAGCCGGTTGCGCGAAGACACGTTTGCCTGGTTGCGCACACAACCGCTGACCCTGTTCAGTTTTGTGGCCGGCCAAAAAGGCATGGGGCCGGACGCAGTGGTTATCGCGCCGTCCAACGCTGCCTTCTTTGCGATGGGGCTCGCTATGCTGCAAGGCATCATCCCACCCGACGAAATCCCGGACAAATTCTGCCCGAAATCGATCATCTACGTCGCGCCGCCTTTCCGGCATACCCATTTCGCAGGCCGGCAAGTCGTCGTGCACAACCGGATGCGCGACCTGCACGAGATGTTTTCCTACAATCTCTACCCCGGCCCCAGCGCCAAGAAAGGCGTGTACGGCGTGCTGATCGGCGTCGGCGAGCGCGAGGGCTGGGTCACAGCTCACTGCTCGACCGTGCAGGTTGTAACCCCCTACGACAACGTGGTCACCATCATGCACGAGGGCGCCAGCGGCGGCGGCAAGAGCGAGATGCTGGAACAGGCGCACCGCGAGGCAGATGGACGGCTGCTGCTGGGCGTGAACATTCTCTCTGGCGAGACGCGCCATCTGGAAATTCCCCGCTCCTGCCAATTGCACCCCGTGACCGATGACATGGCGCTCTGCCACCCGTCCATCCAATGCGGGGATCACAAGCTGACTGTCACAGACGCCGAAAAGGCGTGGTTCGTGCGCGTCAACCATATCGAGCGTTATGGGACCGATATCGCCCTGGAGCGATTGACAGCCCAGCCGCCGCAGCCCTTGTTGTTCCTCAACATTGACGCGGTGCCCGGCAGCCGGGCGCTGATCTGGGAGCACACGCAGGATGCGCCGGGCAAGCCCTGCCCCAACCCGCGCGTCATCATCCCGCGCGCGGCCATCCCCGGCGTAGTCAACGAGCCGGTGACGGTCGACATCCGCAGTTTCGGGGTGCGCACGCCGCCCTGCACGCGCGAGCGGCCCACCTATGGAATCCTGGGCCTGTTCCATGTGATCCCGCCGGCGCTGGCCTGGTTGTGGCGGCTGGTTTCGCCGCGCGGCCACGACAATCCCAGCATCGTGGAGACTGCCGGCATGACCAGCGAGGGGGTCGGATCGTATTGGCCGTTTGCCACCGGCAAGCGCGTGCAGCAGGCCAACTTGCTGCTCGATCAGTTCCAGCAATACACCCGCACCCGGCACATCCTGTGCCCCAACCAGTATGTGGGCGCCTGGAAAGTCGGTTTCATGCCGCAGTGGATTGCGCGCGAATATCTGGCTCGCCGGGGCAGCGCCCGCTTCAAGCCGGATCAACTCAAGCCGGCGCGCTGCCCGCTGCTCGGCTACACGCCGAGCCAGTTGCAGGTGGAAGGCCGGCCGCTGTCGAACTGGTTCCTGCAAGTCGAAACACAGCCGGAAGTAGGCGAGGCGGCCTATGATCAGGGCGCCGAAATGCTGCGCCGCTTCTTCCTCGACTGCCTGACTCACTTTGACACGCCCGATCTCGCTCCATTAGGCAAGACCATCATCGAGTGCTGCCGGGATGGAGGCGCCATCCACGATTACGAAAGGCTGATTCCGGCCTGATGGCAGGAGCGGCTCTTCTATGCAGGCCATCGAATGGCCGGCGAGCGTGGCGCTGATCCTGAGCGAGCGAGGACTGCCATGAACCAAATCACAAACACCGACCTGCCCGACGTTCTGCGTGACGCCGACGGCCGGCGTATCACAAACGCGGAGGAATGGCGCCGCCAGCGCCAGCGCCTGCTCAGCCTCATCGAGATCGAATACGGCGCGCTACCGCCCATCCCGCCCACAACCACGGGCGTGGAACTGCACAGCCACCTGATCGAACGGCTGGGCAATGCGCGCCACACCCAATACCAGCTCGCCACCGGCCCGAACGAAAACTTCACCTTCCTGCTCGATGTGCTCGCGCCAGCATCCGAAGGCGCGTCCTCGGGTGCGCACCCTGTCGTGCTTACCGGCGACGCCTGCTGGGGCTTTGTGACGGACGACATCGCCGTCGAAGTGCTGCGCCGCGGCTACGCGCTGGCCCAGTTCATCCGCACCGAAATCGCGCCCGACGTGTATCACACCCATGCCGAACGCAACGCCGGCCTGTGCCGCGTGTATCCCGGCGGGGACTATGGCGCGTTGGCCGCCTGGGCCTGGGGCTACCATCGTTGCATCGACTTTCTGACCACGCTGCCTTTTGTGGACGCCGCGCGCATTGCCGTCACCGGCCACTCGCGCGGGGGCAAGGCCGCCCTGTTGGCCGGGGCCGCCGACGAGCGCATCGCGCTGACCGCCCCCAACAACTCTGGCTGCGGCGGCGCCGGCTGCTTCCGCATTCAAGGCCCAGGCAGTGAAACGCTCAAGGACATCGTCACACGCTTTCCCCACTGGTTCAGCCCGCGCTTTCAGGCCTGGATCGACAAAGAGCGCGCGCTGCCGTTCGACCAGCACTTTGTCAAAGCGCTGGTTGCGCCGCGCGCGTTGCTCAGCACCGAAGCGCTCGGCGACCTGTGGGCCAATCCGAGCGGGACCTTCCAAACGCACCTCGCCGCGCGCGAGGTGTATCGCCTCCTGGGCCATGAAGAACGCATCGGCATCTGGTATCGCGCGGGCGGCCATGCGCAGGGGCTGGACGACTGGCGCGCGCTGCTCGACTTTGCAGACTGGCAGTTGTTGGGCAAAGCGCCGGCGCGCACCTTTGCCCCGGACTACACCCTACTGGCGTGACCGGCGCGCAGTCAGCGCGACCAGTCCAGAATGCGCAGCCCGTCGAACGCTGTGTAGTCCGAGGTGTTGGCTGTGATCAGAGTGAGGTCATTCACACGGGCAATCGCCGCGATCTGGCCGTCGGCAAAGGGTGGCATCTGGCCCAGGGCGGCCAACCGTGCTCGTTCGCAGGCATGCCAGTGCGCGGCATCACGGCCATACGGCAACATCGGCATCAGCGCCACCACACTGTTGAGGTAGTCCTCGATATCGGCGCGACGCCGCGATAGTGGAAGACGCAGGCAGCCCAACCACAACTCATGCCAGACAAGGCTTGGCACAGCGACCTCGGCCCGATGCCGTTGCAGGCGCGACATCACGCCGGCGTTGGGCCTGGGACGAATTGGCTCAGACAGAACATTGGTGTCAAGCAGATACAGGGGAGCCATAGCCATATGGTTGGGGCGACTGTGGCGCGCCCAGACGCGCTACAGGGCAGCGTTCCGGCCCGGTGACCGATCGCGCACGCCGGCGAACACATCCGGTTCGACGCCCTCGCGTTCGCCCCGCTCGATCTGTTCGCGAAATCGGGCCAGCGGAGTCCAGAAGTCGCCGGGCTTGACAAGTCGCTGGTAGTCGCGTATCGACAAGACGACCGCTACGGCCTTGCCGCGCCGAAACAGGCGCACCGGCTCGCCGCGCTCGGCGCGGCGCACAACCTCGGTGAAGCGGTTGCGCGCTTCGGCAATTGAGAACTGCTCCATCTCGTCACCTCCGGCTGGAAGATAGCCATCCAGGTGGCCATTTTATCATCTCAATGAGGAAAGCGATGGTTTGGCCGGCGCAGCCGGCTTTGACACGCGTTGCGCGCGATGCGCAGTCGCCGCACTCTGCTCATCTAGGATGAACAGGCGCATCCCATGCGCCCGAACGGCCTC
>Ga0308419_1001312_pt1 | contig 16572 bp, 9 predicted proteins | sample HotsprSampleMS50_FD_203674 | JGI IMG/M metagenome (GOLD analysis project Ga0308419, IMG submission 203674) | Hot spring phototrophic mat microbial communities from Mushroom Spring, Yellowstone National Park, Wyoming, United States - 20090730_MS50 ... | reverse complement strand
AATGTCGGATCCTTGTCTCTCTGCGGGGGGGAAAACATATCAAAATCGAGGACCAGGATGCCGACCTCGTCTCTGTGATCAACAGGGCCGCCGATCGTGTCAGCCAGGTTGTGGCCCGCGAGCTTGAACGAAAACGTGACCGGAAAGGCGGCATGTCTGCCGGAACCGTTATCGAAGAGTAGGAGTAGTGTTGTGATAACCGGGTCTTAGAGGCCCTCCGGCGAGTTATGTAAGCAACCTGGTCACGAGCATCGTGTTTTCGTCTGGTGGAGGACGTGCAAGGCGGGGATTTACCGCTGCACGGACTCCATTTTGCTTTACCCGCAAGCGATTCATTGGTCTTTTGCAGGGGGAAGGTCTTGTGTGCAGCACGAACTGTGGCCAGCATGTGGAGAATAACCTTCGTTATCAAATGGAGGAACGACTGTGAGCGAACGATTTGCTGTTCGTGTGGCCTCGCCGAAATTGCACTTCAATGCCGCTCACTTCGTGGCGTTTGGCCCAGACGATTGTGAACCCATTCATGGTCACGACTTCCATGTGAGTGCCCTCGTTGAAGGTCGCCTGTCGCCAACCGGTTGGGTGATCGACTTTCACATTCTCGAAGGTGGCCTGGCTAAGGTCATTCGCGATTTTGACCACGCACTTCTTCTTCCTGAATCTTCGCCCTGGGTTAATGTCGCAAAAGACGGTCCTTTCTTGGAAATCGCCGCCGGCCGTCGCTTTTGGCGATTCCCTGCCGGAGACTGCCGGTTGCTGCCGATTCCGAATGTGACGGCAGAGTTGTTAGCACGGCATATTGGTCTCTGCTTTCGAAAAGAATTGCTCGCCCAATTCGGTGATCACGCGGGGAATCTTGATGCGGTGACGGTCGAGCTTTCAGAATCGGAAGGCTGTTCGGCATCCTGGCGCATGACGTTCGGTCAGGTTTAGCCACAGCGCTAGTGGATGTGATCCATACGGAATTGATCGGGCTACAGTTGGCCTCTCTAAAGAATATTCTGCAAAAGTGAGCGCTTAGCTTCGGGCGGAGGTTGTCTCTTCAGAGAACCCGGCAGATGAAACACTTCAGATACTGGGTTTCGCGACATGTCACAAGGACAGGATGATCAAGGGCCGCACCCCGTTGTTCGAGGATCTGGATGTCCCGCTTAACCTGCTGAGAGACTCCAAAGAGGACATTGAAGAAATCCTCGCGTGTCACATATCCTGAGCAACTGCAAGTGACAAGATAGCCGCCGGGATTCAAGACGTTCACGGCAAGGCGATTCAGATAGTGATAGGCTCGCAAAGCTTCAGGCAGTTTGCTTTTACCCGAGGCAAATTTGGGTGGGTCCACAATGACAACGTCGAAGCGATCCCCGTTTTCCTGCAACGATTTCAATGTCTGGAAGGCGTCTCCCGCCTGGAATTGAACGTTCCTAATCCCATTTTGTTCGGCATTCGCACGTGCGAGCACAATCGCTTTTTCACTACTGTCAAACGCCCAAACTTCCTTGGCATGTCCGCATCGTGACGCCACAAGCGAAAACCCGCCGGTGTAACAGAACATATCCAGCACACGCTTGTCCTTCACAAGTTGTGCGGCAGCCAAACGATTATCGCGCTGATCTAAATAGAAGCCGGTTTTCTGTCCGGCCAGAAGATCGATTCCTATATCCAAACCATGCTCCTGCACAAGGATTGGACCTGGCGGCGTTTCTCCCCAGGTGACCGGTCCTTCCTCGCTGATTCGCTCTTGACTTCGGATTTCGGGATCGGAGCGGGCAACGATTCCCCGTGGTTTGAGTCTATCCTGGAGAATGCGAACGATTGTCTCCAGCCGTTGCTGGAAGCCCAGGGAATTGACCTGAATGACGAGATAATTCTGATACTTATCAATGATCAGCCCACTTAAGCCGTCGCTTTCGCTGAACACCAAACGAGTTGCCCCATGCGGGGTTATTAAGCCCAAATGTTCCCTCAAAGCGATGGCAGCCTCGATCCGCCGTCGCCAGAACGTCTCATCCAGCGGTTCATCTTCCCAGGTATAGAGACGGACGCGGATCTGACTCTGCCCATTGAAGATTCCCCGGGCGATGAACTTACCGTTTCGAGACACGACATCAACAACACTCCCATCTGCAGGCGAACCTTCAACGACTTCGATGGCTGTCGCCCGAACCCAAGGGTGACGTTCCACAAATGGCCGAACGCGATCCGGCCGAATCACGATCCGTCCGCAAACTGCGTGGGTCATACCAGTGATTAACTCCCTGAAAATAGATGCCCGGAATCACATGACCATCTGCTCATCTATCGGCGCTGTGACTTGCAAAATTCGTTTCGGTTATCTCGATGGCATTGAGAATCAAATCCCGGAGATTGGCGATACTTCTGACGGCACCGGCGATGTCCGCTGCGCCAAATAGCCGAACGCGCTTGACATAATGGTCAAATTGTTCCTGGGCCAATGCCCGAACAACCGGAGACACATCCCGCAAAGGTCGGTAAACATCCTCCTTCGGGAAGAAAACCTCGACTTGAAACTCGATCTCTTTATGGGTTGGTGGTGCATCGAGCAATAACTTGTGATGGTCGATTTTTCGCCCCAGAATCTTGCTTATTTCATCACAGAGCACGCGGCAACACTGGACCAACCAATGGTATGGCCGACCTGCAAGTTTGCCGTAAAGATCGGGATCATGAAAGAATTGATACTGGACGATTCTCTTGTAAAGGGCACGTCGTTTGCCAAAAAGTCCGTCCAGCAGTTCCGTAACCGGACGTCCTTTTGCAGCTTCGCGCAATGCTGCGACGAACTCCCATTCCGTCAAACGAAGCACCTCGGCGAGATCAAGCGTTTGATAGAGTTCGTAAAATGCCCTCTGAAACATGGCCGTTGCCGAGCGAACCGCGTGATGCCAGTACACTTCGCTGAACATGACGTATCGAGCAAAGACCATCAACTCCGCGGCGGTCTTTCCCTTCTCCGTAATGGCCAGGCCATTGCCTGCCTCATTAACACAAAGGCTGGACACGAGACGCTGCTGATCGAAGAAACGACCGTAGGGGACGCCGGCGTGTAAAGAATCACGGTAAAGATAATCCATTTTGTCGATATCAATTGGTCCCGACAAAATGCTCCGAAGGAGGCAGAGTCTCGGCTCGTTTCCGGGCGTATTCAAAAGCTCCAGGACATCTTCCGCATCAATATTCCATTCCTCTCGCAAGAGCTCGCCTAGCCCGCCCTCCGCAAGAAAAGAGCGAAGAAAGACTTCATGTCCGGGGACACCCTCAAGCCGCATGTCTTCGATGGGATGGCAGAACGGCCAGTGCCCCACATCGTGAAGGAGAGCCGTTACCAACAGCCGTTCCGCATCATGGCAATCAACGAGGGCTCGGAATCTCCGATCGTGCGACAGATGCTTGAGAAATAAAAGGGCTAACCGATAAACACCGAGACTGTGCTCAAATCGTGTATGATGCGCCGCAGGATAAACAAGCGACACAAGCCCGAGTTGGCTGATTCGCGCAAGACGGCGAAACTCTGGCGTATCGATCAGATGGCACACACGGTCCGTGAGCGGTACATCGACCTCGGGCGGGATTCGCACAAGATGTCGCTGTGAGTCCAGCGCGACCAACTCCGGAATTCGGTACCAGTCTTCCATGTGACGCCAATGACCCTTTTGAAAGTCTCGTATGGACTGCAACTCAGTTGCTGACCTCAACGTGAAGAATTCTTCTTGTCATGCTAGACCACTTGCAAGATTCTCGAAAGTGGTCTTCTCAGTTTGGGTGAGGGCGAGAAAAGCCGCCTGAAAGCATGGTTTGGGGATCTAGGAGAATGTGCGCTGCCCAGGATGTGCCATCAAAAAGACGACCTCCGCCGGGTATCCAACCGACGCAGTTGGACCGGGGCGGAGGTTCACGCCTGTCAGCTCGGCTGATGTCGAGTCGTATCAACTCTCCAGAAGGGGGCTCACCTTAAGACTTGTTATTTCACCAACCGAACTGGTCGGTGGTTGGCAATGGTCCGGAATTTTTCCGTCAATTCTGGTCGAAAATCTGTCACCGCCATACGACCAGGGACAATGAACGATTTCCCCTTCGTCATTTCGGCGATTTGCTCCAGAAGCGCTTGATCAGCATCCAGACCGACGCCAAGGGTAAAGATTGGAATGTTATTGTCTGCGGCACGTTGTGCTTGTTGCAAGGCATAGGTGCGTCCGACGGATTCGTTACTGGGTCTGTTCGCTTGACCATCCGTCATCAAAACAATCATTTTGAAGCTGTTGGGGCGACCCCTTGCCAGCAATTCATCCACACCGTTCTTGATTCCTGCCCCGATATTGGTGTAGCGGTCATAATGGCCGGCCTGACGCCGCCAAACAGTGCTCTTGACCGACTCGAAATCCCGAGTCAAGGTGAACTCCGTGGTCGCCGTCTGATCAGATGAATTATAAATGACGAGCGACACCTTATCGCCCGTGTCAACCTCCGACAGATAGTCGAAGAACACGTCCACAGCCTCCTTAAGTTGCTTGACGGGCTGTTCACTGACCTGCCACAGGACAGGTGTCTCATCGGCCTTACATCTCTGTTCTAGCCAGTAATTGACTAACGTTAGATAGCCATACATCTTGCGATAACCTGCGCCCTGGATGAACGAGCTTGTTTTTACGTAATCGATGTATTCGTCCCAACTTCCTCGGGGATAAGGATAAGGAACACTGTTGAGTCCGAAGTACGCCTTGATGTTCGCGTTGGTATCTTCGAAACGTTCGCCGTAACCGGGTCCTTCGCCACTATTGTTGCAGCCGGATTTTACCCAACATCGAACGATCCGTTTTCCGGCGTTTGAGCCCGTTCCTTTGAACGCGCCGGTTTTTCCGCTCAACCCGTCGAATTTTTGTGTCTTTCCATTTGAAAATTGAAGGACAACGTTTGAGAGGTCTTTTGTCGAAACCACGTACACATCGTTGGACCGGAAAGTGACCGTGATCTGTGGTTCGCAGCAAGTCGAGGGAGCTTTGCCCACCTGCGTGTAATACTGAGGCGTAAACTGAAGTGAGCCATACTGAGGCGAACCCAGCTCTTGATAGATTTGCTGGATGTTTGCCTCCACGTCGGCCCGCGCCGACTCGCCGAATTCCGAAATGCGACGCAGTTCGCTGTCATCGTTCATGGACGCGGAGTAGTCGAGCACCAGCACAATATCGCGGGGTTCATACCGTGCGATTGATTCCGCTTCGAGATGGAAGCGATCTTTCCCGAAAACACGGGAGAAAAAGAGCGGGCCACCATCGTGCCGGGCCAGAACCCGGATCGCCGTGGGATTGACAAACGACGGGACAAACTCTCGTGAAGATTCATCCCAATCACCAAACTCAACTCGAAACCTCTCATCATTCTGGGCTAATAGCTCGGCCAAGCGTTCTTCCCAATTGGGTTCCTCCATAATGTTTTCGCGGCCAACGGGGTTACGGGCCAGAAACTCAAAGGCTTTCAATTGGGCCGCATCGCTCCCTTCCGAAAGGCTTGCCGCCCCAGCAAGAGCCGCGGCGTCCGCAGCTCGCTTCAGCTCCGTTTTAACCGTCATCATGTAACCGACATCCACGGACATCGCCAATAGGCCCATCATGAAGACCATGAGCAAGGCCGTTAGGACAAGAACGGCACCACGACGGGTTTTCACCCGAAGCCAAGACCGGAGAGCTGCGAGCAATTTGGCCCTAGACATAGAACCCTCCCAATTCTGACAAGACCCAGTCACTGACGAGACAGGCGTGACAAGTTGGGTTCGTTCATTTAAAAGCGTAGGTTATTTTTTCGAAGAAGACAAACGAAAACTCTTGTATCAAGTTGGCTCGCCTCCCACTTTTCGCTTTCATTCCTCCCTCCACTCGCCGATAACCAATACAGACTGCCCTTTCTGTGGCCAACTAGCAGGCCAAATACCACAAATGGTGGGATGCGTACCCGACGTAGGACGCACTTGCCAACTATGAGCAAGAGTTACAACGAATTGCCAATCCTGAGAGATGACGTTGCCGCTCCAATCCACAGGACATGTCAGGGATGTACTGCATGTTGTGTGTGGTTACCGATCCCTGCGGGACACGTGTCCCCAGAGGAAAAACCAGCAAGAGTTGCTTGCCCCTGGTTAAAACAGAACGGTTGCGGAATCTATCCCGATCGACCCCTAACGTGTCAGCAATTCGCCTGTACCTGGCTGAGGCATCTCGATTGGCCTGATGACTGGCGCCCCGACCGTTCCGGGCTTTTATGCCTGACGGAGTCTGTGTTCTCAACTATCTCAGGAAGCGCGGTCTACGAATTACGTCCTCAGCGGCTTTCTAGCGAAGTGGGACAGGAAATCCTAAAGGCCGTTGCAAAGCTGTCGAATTTTGTTGTTTGCATCACTGTCGATGGTCACCGTTACCATCAACCAAGTCACCGCTGGGAACCGCCGCTGTCTCCTCCCGTGGAGCGACCGCATTTCATCGAAATTTGGCGAAAGACCCTACAAAGCCGATCCGGTACCGGACAGCAAGCAACCCCGTTCAAGAGGTCTCGCCGTCGGTAGCAGACTTTCGAGTCGGACGGCCATCAGCCCTGAAGGAGCCTGCGCAATACAAATGGCAGAATCCCGCCGTGGCGGTAATAGTCAAGCTCCACAGGCGTGTCAATCCTGGCAAGGCAGGTAAACTCAATCGTTTGGCCGGTCGGTTTCCTTGCTACAACTTGAACTTCGCATCGGGGCTGAAGCCCACCGGCTGGTTCGAGGATGTCGAACGTCTCATCACCTGCTAAACCGAGGGACTGCCAAGTGGTCCCTGAAGGAAACTGCAAGGGCAAGACACCCATTCCCACGAGGTTGCTGCGGTGAATTCGCTCAAAACTCGCGGCAAGAACGGCGCGGATCCCCAGGAGTGATGTCCCCTTGGCAGCCCAGTCTCGACTGCTTCCCGTACCGTATTCATTCCCTGCGAGGACGATCAAAGGTGTACCAGCTTCCTTATACCGCTGGGCAGCCTCAAAAACAGACATGACTTCGCCTGTCGGCCAGAAGCGCGTCGCGCCGCCCTCTGTTCCCGGCACAAGGTGATTTCGTAGCCTGACGTTAGCGAAGGTTCCCCTCACCATGACCAAGTCATTACCTCGTCTTGCACCGTAACTATTGAACTCGTGAGGAGGTATTCCCCGCTCCAGTAAAAAGCGGCCCGCCGGGCTGGCCTTGGGAATGTTACCTGCCGGGGAAATATGATCCGTCGTCACAGAATCGCCCAGTGCCAGTAGCACCCGTGCCCCTGTGATTGACGTCATTTCAGGTTCTTTCAGGGAAAAATTGGCAAAATAGGGCGGTTCGTGAATGTAGGTGCTCTCCTCTGACCAGGAAAATAATTCGCTTGGCTTGGTAGCCAGTTTCTCCCAGAGGTTTTCGCCCCGGAAAAGGTCGGCGTATTTCTGCCGAAAGATTTCGGGCGACACGGCTTGTGCGGCGACCTGCCGAATCTCGTCTTCAGTGGGCCAAATATCCCGAAGAAAGACCGGCTTCCCCTGGAGATCGATCCCCAAAGGTTCTGAAGTCAAGTCCTTATCCACGCTCCCAGCCAGAGCAAAGGCAACAACAAGCGGTGGCGACAACAGATAATTGGCCTTGACCGCGGCATGGATTCGGCCTTCGAAATTCCGATTCCCGCTTAAGACGGCTGCGAGGACAATCTGCTTTGCCGCCTCAACAATCGATTCGGGCAATGGACCACTGTTGCCGATACAGGTCGTACAACCGTATCCAACAACGGCAAAGCCCAGTTTTTCGAGATATTGAGCGAGGCCTGCTCGCTCCAGGTATTCCGTAACGACCCGCGACCCAGGGGCCAAGCTCGTCTTAACATGGACCGGTACATTGAGCCCTCGCTCACAAGCCTTTTTCGCCAGCAAACCGGCGGCAATCATCAACGCGGGATTACTGGTATTTGTACAACTAGTTATCGCTGCCAACACGACCGATCCATGACGGAGACTTATCTCTTTACCGTTCACGTTCACATTGAGCGACCGATGAATCGACGCCTCATCCAAGCCAAAGCCGCGTTTTTCTAAAGGCTGTTGCAAAGAGGCGCGAAAACTCTTTTGCAAGTTCCCTAAAGGTACACGGTCTTGCGGGCGTTTCGGGCCGGCGAGCGAGGGAACAACTTGCGACAGATCCAGTTTCAAGACCTTCGTGTACCACGGTGGCGGCTCGGTGTGATTCCGGAACAAACGCTGCTCTTTGGTGTACCATTCGACAAGACTAACTTGTTCGTCCGACCGGCCTGTCAAGCGAAGGTACTCCAACGTGTTGGCATCGATCGGGAAGTAACCCATTGTTGCCCCGTATTCAGGGGCCATATTGGCCAACACCGCACGATCGGCGACGCTCATTTTGGCAACACCTTCGCCGAAGTACTCGACGAACTTGCCGACCACACCTTCACGCCGAAGGAGTTCTGTCACCGTGAGCACCAAATCTGTCACTGTGGCACCTGAGGGCAATTCTCCCAGTAGTTCCAGACCAATGACTTCAGGAGCCAGCATTGAGAGGGGCTGGCCGAGCATGGCCGCCTCCGCTTCTATTCCGCCCACACCCCAGCCGACGACTCCCAGCCCATTGATCATTGTGGTGTGGCTATCGGTCCCCACAAGAGTGTCAGGATAAGCCCAGACAATGTCACCTTCGCGATGCAAGAACACACATTGGGCCAGATACTCCAAATTGATTTGATGAATAATCCCTTTCCCAGGTGGAACGACCCGCAGGTTGGCAAAACTTGCCTGACCCCATCTGAGAAACTCATATCGCTCCTTATTTCGATGAAACTCAAGCTCGAGATTCTTTTGGGCAGCTTCTGGGGTACCGAAGAAGTCCACCTGAACCGAGTGGTCGATGACAAGATCAACCGGAATCAGCGGGTTTATTCTCTTGGGATCTCCCCCAAGGCGGCTTACCGCGCTTCGCATCGCTGCCAGATCGACAATCGCCGGAACACCGGTGAAATCTTGAAGTAATACCCGCGCAGGCTTGAAGGGAATCTCCACCTCGGTCCGGCCTTTGTGACTGGCCCAGTCGGCTAAATGGCGAACATCTTCTTCGCTGACTTGATAGCCGTCGCAGTTCCGCAACACACACTCCAGCAAAATCCGGATCGAATAAGGCAATTCATCGAGCCGAACGATACCAAGATCTTCCAAACAGGGGAGGCGATAAATACCACACTCACCGACCGGGGACTTAAGCCGACGTTCGGCATTAAACGGGTTGCAACTTGCAAACATGGGGCTCACACTTTGCGTTAATACGGTCAACAGAATAAGCGTTCTGGCTGCTCACGATACATCTAAATAGCAGTTCTCGTTGAGGCTGTTCCGGTATCCTACTTCTGGCACCGACTTATGGCTAGGGTGGGGCTTCTGAGAACGTTGGCAATGTTGCGAAAACATGCGATATTCTCCTATGTTGTTGGAGGACAATCGTCAGAAGTTTTGCTCATCCCGGGTTCGCATCCATGGAACCCTGTGGCCTCAAACTGGACGAAAACCGGTGAAATCTCACGCCAATATGCAGGCAGCGGAGCAATGACCTTAAGCGTCTCAAAGGTCATGGGATGCAGAAATGTTATTTCTCTCGCATGGAGTGCAATAGGTTTCAACCTTGGATCCCGTTGGTCCGGTGCGAGATCGACCGAATTACCGTATTGCCAATCGCCGAGGATGGCATGGTTTCTCGAGGATGCTTGGATCCGGATCTGATGCATGCGGCCGGTTTCCAGGTGAATCTCCAGCCACGTCTTATTCTCCCATTGCTGTATGACATGGTAATGGAGCACGGCATGACGGGCGTCAGGGTGAGACTCCGGGACGATCTCGGCTTGCGGCTCATTGGGGATTTTGCGAACAAAATCGCGCCAGATACCGACGCTCGGCTCGACGCAACCCTCAACCACAGCCCAGTAGATCTTTCGAATCATCCGGGATTCAAACTGTTCAGTGATCCGTCGCGTGGCCCGACTGTGGCGTGTAAACAAAATCGCTCCGGTGACTGGACGGTCAAGACGATGTGGAACGCCCAGGTAGATTCCGGTTCGTGGCTGCTCCCGGTTTGCCAAGAAATCGCGGAGCATTTCGACCAGAGAAGGTACGCCAGGGGGCGACTGAACGAGGATCCCTGGCGGTTTGTTGATTACCAGACATTCCTTGCACTCGTAGAGGATCTCGGGGACTCCGCATGGAAAACTAAGCCAGCCCTGATGTTGCGACGTCATCATTTGTTCTTCAACCAAGAGCCACTTCTCGTTACGAACGATGCGAGTTTCGGCCCAAGGCACTCGCACGTGGACCGGGCATTCTCAAGCTTAATCAACGTATGGTTAAGCAGACTGTGGGGAAACCGTTCGTTCCCTCTGACATTGCTTTTATACGCGGCAAACGCCGGAAAGCGTTGGGCTTGATTTCTACTTCATTTAGGTGGAATCAAACCATCCAGACACTACGGCATGCTGCCAATTTGGCAGTGGAAGTCAGCGAGGGTCTTTGCAAGAGACTTCCTGACGCCTCGCGAATATCCACAAACACCGTCCAGTAAATAACTTGCGCCAACAAATCATTCTTCGTCAATCTCCGGCACATCGTTTGCTTGCTGGAATGATCGTAAGTTTTTGATGAATGCGTCGAATGGTCAACGGGTTGACAAACAGCAACCCGTGAATCGCTAATAGACCCGCTGCGGCAGTTCGTGAATGTCTCAACAATCGCGAACGACGAGCACAAGCGGAAAAACGAGCACAAGTAAAGGAGTTTTATAGCATGGCACAAGAAAAAATCATCGGTATCGACTTAGGAACCACGAACTCCGTCGTGGCAGTGATGGAGGGGAAAGAAGTCAAGGTTATTCCCAACGCTGAGGGTAACCGTCTTACTCCGAGCGTCGTCGCCTTTACGGATCGTGGCGAAATCCTTGTTGGTGAACCAGCTAAGAGACAAGCTGTTACCAACCCGAAACGAACGGTTTACTCCATCAAGCGCTTCATGGGCCGCCGTCGTGAAGAGGTTAAGGCGGAAGAGGCCATTGTCCCTTATGAAATCGTTGGCGAGTCGGGCGAGTATGTCAAAGTCAAGATTGGTGATCGGACTTACACGCCTCCTGAGATCTCAGCCATGGTGTTGCGAAAGCTCAAGGAGGCCGCAGAGGCATATCTCGGGCACCGCGTCAATAAGGCAGTGATCACTGTCCCCGCTTATTTCAATGATGCTCAGCGGCAGGCCACGAAGGATGCCGGGCAAATCGCCGGTCTGGAAGTGGTTAGGATCATCAACGAACCGACGGCAGCTTCGTTAGCCTATGGACTTGACAAGAAAGAAGCGGAAAAAATCGTCGTGTTCGACCTCGGAGGAGGGACCTTTGACGTTTCGATCCTCGAAGTGGCGGAGGGGGTTTTCCGTGTCATCAGCACAAACGGTGATACCCACCTCGGTGGTGATGACTTTGACCGTGCTCTTGTTGACTACGTCGCCGAGGAGTTCAAGAAGGAGCACGGTATCGACCTGCGGAAAGATCCCATGGCCCTGCAGCGGCTCCAGGAGGCATGTGAAAAGGCCAAGAAAGAATTGAGCACTCTCCAGCAAACGGACATCAACCTGCCCTTTATCACGGCGGATGCCAGTGGGCCGAAACATCTTCACATGACAATTACCCGGGCCAAATTTGAACAACTCGTACACCATCTGGTGGAGCGTTGCCGTGGTCCGGTGGAACAGGCCCTTCGCGATGCCCGCTTGACGCCGAAAGATATTGACGAAGTGGTCCTCGTCGGTGGTTCCACGAGGATTCCCAAAGTTCAAGACCTGGTCCGAGAATTGTTCGGCAAGGAACCTCACAAAGGTGTTAACCCCGACGAAGTTGTGGCCGTCGGCGCAGCCATTCAGGGCGCGGTCCTGGCGGGAGAAGTCAAGGATGTGTTGTTGCTTGATGTCACGCCACTCTCCCTGGGCATCGAAACCCTCGGTGGAATTATGACCAGGATCGTGGAAAGAAATACCACGATTCCTTGCACGCGAAAGCAGATCTTCAGCACGGCTGAGGACAATCAAACGGCCGTAACCATCAAGGTCTATCAGGGTGAACGTGAGATGGCAGCGGACAACCGCCTGCTTGGCATGTTCAATCTGGAAGGAATCCCGCCGGCTCCGCGGGGCGTCCCGCAGATCGAGGTTACTTTCGACATCGACGCTAATGGAATCCTCCACGTCACGGCGAAGGATCTTGGTACTGGCAAGGAACAGAAGGTCCGGATTGAACAATCGGCCGGTCTGTCCAAGGAAGAAATTGAAAAGATGCGGCGCGAAGCGGAGCTTCATGCCGAGGAGGACCGTCGTAAACGTGAGCTGGCTGAGCTGCGGAACAAAGCAGACAATCTCTCCTGGCAAATCGAAAAACTTATGGAAGAACACGAAGGTAAGCTCTCAGCGGCTGATCGGGATGCCCTGACACGGGCGATTGAAAAGGCCCGCAACGCCGCTAAAAGCGACAAGCCTGAGGAGATCAAGTCTGCGATCAGCGAGTTGGAAGCCGCCGCTCATGCCTTCAGCAAGACCCTGTACGAACGCGCAGCGGCCAGCCCGGGGACGACCTCCGCGGGCGGCACGTCCGAAAGCGGTGGCGCCAAGAAAGATGATGACACCATCGATGCCGAATTTGAGGTCAAATAACGGAAACGGCTGAAATCCGTTTTCCCCACGGATCTCCACTCGAGTCGAGGGCCGCTGTTTTGGCATTTTGTTGTCACAGGCGGCCCTTTTTCAGAAAAACACGATCAACCTTGTAGCTATTCCTTGAAAACAACAGAAGGAGCAGTCACAGATGGCAACTTTTCGTTTTGATAAACTGACGATCAAGGCCCAGGAGGCGGTGGCCAATGCCCAATCACTGACATCCGAATTGGGCCATCCAGAAATCGACCCGGTCCATTTGCTTGCCGCCTTATTGCGAGAATCAGACGGGATCATCAAACCTTTGCTTGATAGGATCGGCGTCAACTGGTCGCAATTGAATCGGATGGTTGAAGCCGAGTTGGGTCGCTTTCCGAAGGTCTCAGGGCCTGTTCAGGCGCCCCCCAATTCCGCCTTCATGAAGGTCCTGGAACAGGCGCAGCGGGAGGCTGATACGCTTCGCGATGATTACATTTCGACCGAACATCTCATGCTCGGTCTTGCGAAAGTCGATTCCAAAGCGAAGAACATCCTCAAGCTGAATGCCATCGGGGAACAAGAGCTTTTGAATGCCATGCGGGCCATTCGTGGCACCGCCCGCGTCGAGGACCAGAATCCCGAAGCCAAGTTTCAAGCACTGGAGCGGTACGGTGTGGACCTTGTCGAGCGGGCACGGCGGGGAAAGCTCGATCCCGTCATCGGGCGCGACCAGGAAATCCGTCGTGTCATGCAGGTGTTGTCTCGCCGTACCAAAAATAACCCCGTCTTGATCGGGGATCCGGGGGTGGGGAAAACGGCAATCGCGGAGGGCTTGGCCCAGCGGATCGCTGACGGCGACGTTCCCGAGACATTAAAAAACAAGCGTGTGATTGCCCTGGATATGGGGGCGCTCGTCGCCGGCACAAAGTACCGTGGTGAATTTGAAGAGCGTCTCAAGGCTGTTCTTCGCGAAGTCGAGTCAGCCGGTGGAAACGTCATCCTCTTTATCGACGAGCTTCACACAGTGGTTGGAGCGGGACGAGCCGAAGGCGGTGCGGACGCCGCCAACCTTTTGAAACCGGCACTCGCCCGGGGGGAATTGCGCTGTATTGGTGCCACGACACTGGACGAATACCGAAAATACATCGAAAAAGACGCGGCTTTGGAACGTCGTTTTCAGCCTGTTTATGTAGGGGAACCGTCGGTTGACGACACAATCGCCATTCTTCGCGGCCTTAAACCGCGTTATGAGGCACATCACGGCGTGAAGATCAAAGATTCCGCCTTGGTGGCCGCTGCTCAGCTTTCTCATCGCTATATCACGGATCGTTATCTCCCAGATAAGGCCATCGACCTGGTCGATGAGGCGATGAGTCGGTTGGCTATGGAATTGAAGAGCGTGCCGGTGGAAATCGATCAGCTCCAGCGAAAGATCATGCAACTGGAGCTTGCCGAACGGCAGTTGGCCGACGAAACCGAAGAACATGCCCGAGAACGCAGGACTGAGATTGAAACGGAGATCGGCCGGTTACGAAATCAACTCAAGGAACTGCGCGAGCAATGGGAGAAAGAAAAAGCCGCTCTTCAGGAGATCCATCGCCTTCGGAACGAACTTCAAGTGGCAGAACACGAGTTCAACCAGCTTCAGGCCGGTATCAAGGAAAAACAATCCGCTGGCGTTCTTGTTCGCGAGGAAGACTATCAGCGGCTGTATGAGCTTGACATTCGTCGCCGTGAATTAGTGCAACAATTGGAAAAGGCTGAGACATCTTATCCCGTTCCCGACGATAAGCGATTGCTCCGCCTGGAAGTGGGACCCGAGGAAATTGCCGAGGTGGTCAGTGCTTGGACTGGCATACCGGTCTCGCGGATGATGGAAACTGAGCGGGCCAAACTGCTGGTCCTGGAAGAACGGCTCCATCAGCGTGTCGTCGGCCAGGACGAGGCCGTCGAGGCCGTCGCTAACGCGGTGCGCCGGAGCCGGTCTGGCTTGCAGGATCCCAACCGGCCGATCGGGTCTTTCATCTTTCTCGGTCCAACCGGGGTTGGCAAGACCGAACTTTGCAAGGCGCTTGCAGAAGTCCTCTTCGATGACGAAAATGCCATGGTTCGTCTCGATATGAGCGAGTTCATGGAGAAGCACACGGTCAGCCGACTGATTGGCGCACCGCCCGGATACGTGGGCTACGAAGAAGGTGGCGTCTTAACCGAGGCCATTCGGCGGCGACCTTATTCGGTGGTCCTGCTGGATGAAATCGAAAAAGCCCACAGGGACGTCTTTAACATCCTCCTCCAAGTCCTCGACGATGGACGCCTCACCGATAATCAGGGACACACCGTTGATTTCACGAATACCATCGTGGTCATGACGAGCAACATCGGAAGCCAGTCGATCCAGGAAATCACCGAGTCGGGCGGCTCCGAAGATGAAGTGCGTGATGCCGTGATGCAGTTGCTCAAACAGCATTTCTTACCGGAATTCCTCAACCGCATTGACGAAGTCATCATTTTCCACCCGTTGCGCAGGGCCCAGATCAGAAAAATCGCTGAGATTCAGATGCGCCGCGTGAAGGAGCGACTCAAAGAACGAGGCATTAACCTAGAAGTCACCGATCGAGCGATTGAGGCGCTCGCCGAGTTGGGTTACGATCCCACTTACGGAGCACGTCCTCTCAAACGTGTCATTCAGCGAAGGATCGAAAACCCGCTCGCCGTGGAATTGCTGAAAGAATCAGACTGGGAAGGCACAACAATCAAAGTCGATTTCTTGGGAGACGATTTTGTCTTTGAAAGGTTAAGCACAAGTTAAGCGAATAACATAGAGAACCGGCAATCCGTCGCAGATTTTGATCCTAGCGAACCGGAGGAAGTTTGTTCACATCCAAGGACGAGAGCCATTCCAGCAAAACCCAGCCGACTTTGGCTAAGCTCAACGGCGAGCATTTATCGGGCGTATCTTCCTGAGTATGCCAGTACGGATAATCAAAGTCGATGAGAACAATGGCCGGTATCCCGGCAATGTTGTGTAAGGCCAAATGATCGTCACGAATTTCGTATTTCTTTTGCGGGATAAACTGAGAAACGCCTAACCGCTTGGCAGTCCCCCAGATCCCCTCAATGATCCAGCGCGAGTCCTTCCACCATGCGCTGTTGCGTTCTTGGTAGATTTGCAGGTCCGCATCGCCGATCATATCAACCAAAACGGCTGCTCGATATTGCCATTTCCGATGAGGTCGAGACTCGACATACGCACGGGCAAAGAATTCGGAACCCTGAAAATAAGGATCCCACTCCGAGAAAATAAACTCCTCAGCGTCAAAAAAGACAATGTCGATCCCCAATCCCTCTGGAACCTTGTCGAGGTGGTGCGCCAACTCCATCAAGACGGCAACACCGCTGGCCCCGTCGTTCGCGCCGATAAATCGACCTTTTGGATTGATCCGATCACGCAGAGGAAACGGCAATGTATCGTAATGGGCACAAAGAAGGATCCTCTCCGTCCGCTCCGGGAAAAAACTCGCAATAAAATTCGCCATGGGAACGGGCGATCGGTTTCGAGGATCAACTCCGGTGAAGTGTTGCAACGAAACTTTCGCCCCCAATTGTCGAAAATGCTCCGCGAGTAGCTCCTGTTGAGCCTTCATCCCTTGGGAGCCGCTTGGCCTCGGACCGATCTTGCAGATCGCCAGCAGGTATTCGTAGGCACGGCGTCCGTCAACAGGGATATCTTCGAGCACGATTCGAGATGGTTCACTCCGCGATGCGAATCCTTGCCACGCTACAAAACCCGCGCAACCAGCCAAAACAAGACACCCCAAGACAAGGCCGAGCCACTTTGACCTGCTCCGTCTGAAAAGGCCT
>Ga0308419_1001311_pt1 | contig 16574 bp, 19 predicted proteins | sample HotsprSampleMS50_FD_203674 | JGI IMG/M metagenome (GOLD analysis project Ga0308419, IMG submission 203674) | Hot spring phototrophic mat microbial communities from Mushroom Spring, Yellowstone National Park, Wyoming, United States - 20090730_MS50 ... | reverse complement strand
TACGGAGATGGCCATTGATAGACCTGGAAGGGTAGAGTTGACCTTCAAACCTGCCGATGGCTCTGAGCCCCAGACCCTTCTGGTGCATGAGTTTAAGGGTAGTGGTGTGGTGATGGCTATGCATAACCTTGAGGGTTCTATCAGGAGCTTTGCAAGATCTTGCATCAACTATGCCCTCAGTGAGGGTATAGACCTCTGGTTTGGGGCTAAAGATACCATATCTAAGACCTATCACGGCTATTTCAGGGACCTCTTTCAGTCTGAGATAGACAGGGTGGCCGATAGGTTTGCTTCAGCAGGGATTAATTACAGGTACCTCCTTATTGACGACGCAGTGGCCCAGATAATGAAGTCTCAGGGTGGTATGCTGTGGGCCTGTATGAACTACGATGGCGATGTTATGTCTGACATGGTAGCAGCAGGCTTTGGCAGCCTTGGATTGATGACCTCAGTGTTAGTGTCACCAGACGGGTGTTTTGAATACGAGGCTGCCCATGGCACCGTTACAAGACACTATTATGAGTATCTGAAGGGCAATAAGACATCTACGAATCCTATAGCCTCAATCTTTGCATGGACAGGGGCCATTGCCAAAAGGGGCGAATTAGACGGTACCGCTGAGGTGGTAGACTTTGCAAGGCAACTTGAAAGGACAGTGATAGGGACCGTTGAATCTGGCATAATGACTAAAGACCTGGTGGCCATTGCAGACCCCCCTGTAGAGAGATATGTAACTACTGAAGAGTTCATTGAGTCCCTGAGTGAGAGATTGCAGGAGATTATATCAAATAAGAGAGATGCTTAGATGTCCAAAATATTGCATAGGTCAAAATCACACATGCAGCACCCTTGGTGAGAGGCACTAATGCAATGCTGGTCACAGACGAAAAGGTATCGCTCATAAGCTTTTCGGGGCAATCTCTTCCCTTATTATTGGGGAAATCGCTCAATTTAGGTAACATATATTATCCCTGTAATTGACACCCTCGCACATTGATGATATGATTTTAAGGCCTCGTTTGCTTTAGATTATAGGCTTGGGAGAGGCAAGCATCTTCCAAAGGTTCGTAAAAAGGGGAGCACATGGGGTGTATTCCCTGTGAAGAATTTCACGAAAAAAAGGAATTTTGAAAAATACAGATACAATTCATACCAGCGACCTATTCGCCTTATGAGTGAAATGGAAAGACCCTTTTTAAATAAGACCGCTCTAATCACAGGCAGCTCAAGGGGTATTGGCAAGGCCATAGCACAAATCCTTTCTGATAAGGGCTGCAACATTGTGCTTAACTATACAAGACAGGGCGGTTCCTCAGAGGAGCAGGCCTATAGCCTCGCCTCAGAGATTCAAGCAAAGGGTTGTAAAAGCCTCGTTATCAGGGCAGACATAGCTTCAAAAGAGGCAGTGAAGGAGATCTTTTTAAAGATAAGAGAAAACTTTGATGGGCTTGACTTCCTCATCCTAAATGCCGCAAGGGCACCTTTTAGACCCCTTGAGAGGCTCTTTGAAAGAGAACTCAAGATGCTCGTAGAGGTAAACCTCTATGGCAATCTCTTTTGCATCAAAGAGGCCCTGCCGTTACTTGAGCAGTCAAAGGGCAAAATCGTCTTTATTTCAAGCCTCGGAAGCAGGTTCTATAACCCCTCATATCCGTTGGGCATAATGAAGGCCGCAATGGAGGCAGTAGTGAGAGACCTCTCCTGTAGCCTTGCCGATAAGGGCATTATCGCAAACGCTGTATGTGGCGGTATTGTCAAGACCGACTCTTTTAAGATATTACGACAATTATGGGAGGCAATAGAGGAGTTACCAGAAAGCCAATTTGTTGAGCCCAACGAGATAGCCCATACTGTGGCCTTCCTCTGTTCAGATGAGAGTAGCGGTATAAGGGGGCAGACCATTGTGGTTGACCGAGGGTTAAGCAACAGTTTAATAGGCTTAAGGCCAAAGGGGTGAGCACGCATTCCACAAATACCTCCCTTTGTAACAGCAGTGTTTGGCCAAAAAGGGGTTTTTAGTAAGTGAAATTCAGGGCATACAAGGAATGGTTAAGTTTTGACAATACCGCATAGAGGAGATAAAGGAGGCGTTTAATGGGTAACAACCTTATCACTTATGAGCAGGTTCTTGAGGAGACCAGAAGGGCCATTGCAGAGACTCTCAACATTGATGTAGCAAAGATAAAACCTGAGAGTTCCCTTATCAAGGACTTAGGGGCTGAATCCCTGGACTTTCTTGACATCAACTATAGGCTTGAGCAGAGGTTTGGCATTAAGATGGCAAGGCGCTTTATCCTTGAGCATGTAGAGGAGATGCTTGGTGAAGGGGTAGCGATAGACGACACCGGCAAACTCACCAATAATGCCATTGAGTTACTAAAGATCAGGCTCGGTGAAAAGGCAAAGGACCTAAAGCCGGGTATTTATATTGATGAGGTCACATCGCTAATTACTGTTGAGTTCCTTGCTCAGGGGGTTATGGATATACTCCAGAGATTGCCCGAACACTGCACTTGTAGCACATCCCAATGGAGGATAGGTGAGCAGATGCAGATAGTCTGTGGGGCCTGTGGGGCACCTGCTGAGTACCCTACCGGCGATGACCTGATAGTGGAGTTTATACAGAAAGTTCAGGCAGAAAGAAAGATCTTTTAGTAGCCCATAGAGCCATGAAAAAAAGGGTCGTGATCACGGGCTATGGCATGATAACCCCCCTCGGTAGGGATGCAGAGGAGACTTTCCAAAGGGCCGCTCAGGGCAGATCAGGTATTGATTTTATCAAGTCCTTTGATACCAGCAACTTACCCTGCCGTATTGGTGGTGAGATAGATGACCAGTGGCTCCATCCATTAATATCGGACAGGCTCACAAGGTACACATCAAGGGGAGGTCTGCTCTTTATAAAGTCCACTGAGGAGGCCTACAGAATGGCCCAATTGGAGACCATCACAGACCGTTACAGCATTGGCCTATCTGTGGGTAGTCACGGTGATAATCCAACTGTAAAGGATATGGCCTTTCTACATCGCTACTATGATGGTAATGGGAAATGGGATACCGCCAGACTCTGGGACGCAGCAGGGGGTTACCAGCTACTGAACTTCATGAAGAGAAAGCCCGATATGGTCTCGGCCTTAGTAGCCCACAGGTTTGATGCACGCGGGATTAACATCACTACTGCCTCTGCCTGTGCAGCAGGGGCGCAGGCGATTGGTGAGGCCTTTAGGGCTATTAGAGATGGCAGGGCCAAGGTCATGATTGCAGGTGGTGCAGAGGCTGTGGTTGACTTCTTTGGCCTTGTAGGTTTTATATCCCTTAAGGCCTTATCAGAGCGATATGTCATCCCCCAGACGGCATCCCGTCCCTTTGACCGTAAGAGGAACGGTTTCGTGATCTCTGAGGGTTCGGCAACCCTTATACTTGAAGATTATGGGCATGCCCTTAAAAGGGGCGTTACCATTTACGGTGAGTTGTTGGGTTACGGTGCCTCTGCCGATGCATACAGGATTACAGACATCCATCCAGAGGGGCTTGGGGCTGTAATAGCCATGAGAAAGGCTATAAAGGACGCCAACCTTACTATTGAGGATGTGCAATACATCAATGCCCACGGCACATCAACGGTTCAAAACGACCTCATAGAGACCCTTGCCATTAAGAAGGTTTTCGGTGAGAGGGCAAAGGACATCCCTGTAAGTTCCAATAAGTCAATGCTTGGACATACCATAGCCGCAGCAGGTGCCATTGAGTGTGTGTTAACGATGATGGGTATCAACAATTCATTGATCCTACCCACTATCAACTATGAATATCCAGATCCAAGGTGTGACCTAAATTATGTGCCAAATCAGGCCCTCAGGCGTGAGCACATTATCGCATTGAGTAACTCCTTCGGTTTTGGTGGTCAAAATGCCTGTCTCTGCATAGGCAAATACACACCATAGAGGCAAGGTTTGTATCCACCAATTGCCATAACTGCTATAGGTACCGTGTTGCCCGTTGGTGTAGACCTTGATGATCTCCTTGAGACCTTAACCTCAAACTCTGATATGCCAAATCCCATACCGTTAGAGGACTTTTTTCAGATAAGTACACACAGCCTCTGTGAAATAGGGCCCTCAGACCTAAAAATACACCCAAAAGAGGCCCGCATAATGGACAAACACTCCTTGATGCTCCTGAAGGCCTCGGAAGAGGCATATGGTCAGTCGGGGCTATCCTCATACGATGCCGAAGACAGGGGCCTCTTTGCAGCCCTTGGTATGGTTGACTATCGCATAGAAGACCTCCTACCAGCAGTAAAGAAGTCCATTAATGGGGGTATCTTAGATTACCGCACCTTTTTTAAGAAGGGCTATCAGGAGATATATCCCCTTTGGCCACTGTCTATGCTCAACAATATCGCCCTTTGTCAGGTGGCAATCAGGCTTTCTATAAGGGGCGAAAATGCCGTCTTTTCGCCCCATTCAGACGCCTCCCTTTGGGCCGTCCATGAGGCGGCCATGGCACTTGCAAGAGGCCATTGTAGAGGGGCACTCTCAGGCGGTGTAAGCGAGGTGGTCTCTCTAAATAGCCTAATAAGATATGTCTTATCTAACACAAACCATAGCAGGCTAATGGGCCAAGCAATCTATGAAGCGGTGCCTTATAAGATGGCAGAGGGTTCTGCAATCCTTGCCATTGAGAGGCTCTGTGATGCAAATCAGAGAGGGGCAATACCCATTGCCATGATCGCAGGCTTTGGCTCGGCCTTTGGCTTTGACGATACACACGCAGGCCCCAAGATGGAGGCCATCAAACAGTCTATGCAAGTGGCCCTTAAGGCCGCAGGGATTGGGCCCTCTGAGGTGGATGTCCTATTTAGTCACCACGACCAAAGGATACCTGAGGGTGTTAACGAGAAGGCCGCCATTGATAGCCTATTTGCAAAGGCCATGACTGTGTGCTGCACAAAGCCTAAGGTGGGTGACATGCTCACAGGTGCAGGGGCCTTTGATATAGCCCTTGCAGTGGCAATGCTCCAAAGTAAAAAACTGGGATATGCCTTGATAAACGCCTTCAGTGTTGAGGGCAATGTGGCCTCAATGGTTCTACGGGGTGTTGGACAATGAGATTCCTCTATTACGATAGGATTGAGGACATAGAACCCCAGCGTAGGATTATTGGCAGCAAGGCCTTTGCACTGTCGGAGGAGTTTTTTAGGAGACACTTTAGTAAGGAACCCTTAGTGCCTGGGGTCATTTACATTGAGGCAATGGCCCAATTGCTTGGGTGGCTAATAATATACTCATATGATTTTAGACTCTCTGCAGTAATGACACTACTTGAAGGGGTAAAGATTGAACCGGCCTTAAGGCCGGGCTTTAAGGCCGAGATACACGGGGAGTTGCTCAACTCCTCTTTAAGGGATAGCCTCGGCAGGGCATGGATAATAGTAGAGGGCAAGGAGATTGCACGGATAGAGCGCATCATTTACACACACTTTAGAGATGTAGATAGCAAGATGCTCAAAGAATGGTTCCACTACTATTGCGGGCTTAACCCATGAGTAAAAAGAGGGCCTTCGTTACAGGACTTGGCATAGTGAGCCCCCTCGGGCTTGGGGTAAGTAAAAATTGGGATGCTGCACTAAAGGGACACTGTGCAATAGTGTCAATCCAAGACTTATATCCCGAAAGCCCCATCTATGCTGCCGGTGTAATTAACCAGTCAGACAGGGATACAATCAGTGAGACCTTTCCAATTGAGGCAAAAAATGAGGGGGAGGCCCGCACACTATTTGCCCTCTGGGCGGCTCAGGAGGCATTAACTGATGCTATGCTTAAAGACACCAGTGGCCTTAAAGTAGGTGTGTCCTTTGCATCAGGTCTTGGGATTAACCGATTAGAAGATATTGTCTTAGGGTATAAAGACAACTCTTTTGATTATGGGCACTATCTTAAGCGTTTTACCGAGATCCATAGAGAGTCAATCATGAGAAACAACTCCCACAGACCTGCCGCACTGATAGCCCGTAGGTTTGGACTCAGGGGAGGGAACATCACCTCTACCTCTGCCTGCGCCTCTGCCACGCAGGCTATTGGAATAGCCCTCAGGACTGTGCAGAGGGGTGAGGCAGACATAATGCTTGCAGGTGGGGCAGATTCAATGATTAACCCAATTGGCCTTGTATTTTTTGTTCTCCTTGGTGCCGCCTCTACAAACAGAGATGCCAACTGTTGCCGTCCCTTTGACAGGCGGCGCTCGGGGCTTGTGATGGGCGAGGGTGCGGCCTTTTTGGTAATTGAGTCAGAAGACAGTGTCCAAAGGAAGGATGCAAAGGTATACTGCGAGATAGCTGGCTATGGGACCTCAATGGATGCCTATCAGGTAACGGCCCCTGAGCCAGAGGGCACAGGGGCCTATTACTCAATGAAGAGGGCCATTGAAGATGCCGGCATCTCAACAACCGAAATAGACTACATCAATGCCCATGGCACGAGCACAAAGCTTAATGACCTCGCTGAGACCATTGCCATCAAAAGGCTCTTTGCCGAGCATGCCCACTCACTAAAGATAAATTCCACCAAGTCTCTGATTGGCCATCTGCTTGCGGCCTCAGGGGCTCCGGAGGCCGTATTTACTGTGCTTTCAGTCAGAGACGACATTGTCCATCCAACCATTAACCTTACACAACCTGACCCGAGGTGCGACCTAAACTACACGGCAAACAGGGCCATTAAAACCCCCATTAGGGCAGCCTTGAGCAATTCCTTCGGTTTTGGAGGACAGAATGCTACGGTGGTCTTTAGAAAGGCCAAAGAGGACCTCTGTGTATGACAAAATTACCTGAAAGGAGATCCAGATGCGTTATCTACTTGTTGATAGGATCCTTGAGTGGCAGGCCAACAAGGGCATAAAGGGCATCAAGAATATTGCCATGAGTGAGGACTACCTTGAGTTTCATTTCCCTAATAGGCCTGTAATGCCAGGGGTCATGCTCCTTGAGGCACTAACACAGTTGGCAGGATGGCTTACAGCAGCATCTACCGACTTTAAAAAGTGGTTCCTCCTGAGCCAAGTTAATCAATGTAAGTTTTATAGCTTCGCCTTACCTGGTGACCATGTAGTGCTGACTATTGAGAAGGTTGATAACGAGGGGTCCACTTTTTTTAGGGGCATCGGTGTAGTAGAAGACAAAAAGAAGATTTCTGCCGACTTTTGTGGCGAACTGATTGACATTGACCGTATTGAAGATATTGAACACTACAGGCGCACCTTTCAGACCCTCACAAGGGAGTTAAAATGGCGTTAGGCAGTGTCGTCATAACAGGCCTTGGATTGCTCACCCCCCTTGGTACCAACACCGATGAAAATCTTAAGGGTGTGCTTGAAGGTCACACAGGGATAAAGAAACAGGGCGACAACGGACCGATTCAATACTACGGTAAGATAACACAATGCCCCAGACCTGAAGTCAACAGTCGCCTTGCAGGGCAATTTAAATTCCTAAATTGGGGTGGGCAACTGGCCCTTGCAGCCTCTGTGGAGGCCCTTCGGGGACATGACCTCACAACGATTGCCCCAGAGGAAAGGGCGTTTTATATGGCCACAGGCGACCTATCTAACACAGGATGCGAGTTCATGTATCCTGCTACAAGGGCAGCAAGAGACCAAATGACAAGGACTCTTGATATGTCCAAATTAAACAAGGCTGCCCTCAACAAGGTCAATCCATTTTTTCTCCTTGACAGTATTGCAAACAACCCCTTTAGTTTTATCTCTGCCTACTTTGGATTAATGGGTGACAACACCACCATTGCAAGCCTATCGCCTTGCGGGACCATTGCCTTAGACTTAGCAGTAAGGTCTATAAGGGCCAAACAATCGGCAATTGCCCTCATAGCAGCGTCTACCACATGGATTAATCCCCTCTCACTTTACGAGATGGATGGGCTCGGCCTGCTTTCACGATGCAGACATGGTGTCACATCCTATAGACCTCTTGATAGGAGAAGAGATGGTTTTATACCCTCTGAGGGAGGCTCTGCGATGGTTATTGAGCCTGAAGAATCTGCAATCAGTCGGGGTGCCCCTATCCTCGGTCGCGTGCTTGCCTGCTCAAGTGTATGCGAAAATCCACCTGAGAGGGGCATGTCTGTCCCTATTACCTTGACAAAGAGGGCCATTGAGGCAGCACTCTTACAATCAGGCACGAGCGTTGATGAGCTGGCATTTGTGTGCCTACACGGCAGTGGCTCAAGAAAGGGTGACTTATCGGAACTCCGTTCAATAAAGGAGACATTTTTCATGGCAGTGCCATTATGTGCACTAAAACCCTACACAGGGCATATGGGGGCGGCCAGTGACCTTGCAGACATAATACTCTCTCTGAAGATGCTAAAAATGGGCCTTGTGCCAGGCACACCGAACTTTACAGAGGCCGATGAGGGCTTTACAGATTTGCCTATTACTAAAGGCCACACTGAGACTAACAAAAAGAGGTTCTTATGTGTGAGTAACGGCCTCGGCAGTCAGTCAGTGGCAGTAGTCGTTGAGGTGATTTAGGGCGAGGCTCCTTGGCATAAACAGTGAAGAGGCTCAGGCACATAATTGAATACCTCTCTGTCTTACTCTTACTTAAGATTGTCCATATAACACCGAAAGGCCTCATTAAGGTGCTAAGCAAGACGCTCGGTAGCGGCCTTTATTATCTTTCAGCCCGTCGTAGGGGCATTGCCCTTGATAACCTTACAAAGGCCTACAAAGGCCAATTATCGGACCATGAGGTCAGGGCCATAGCAAAGAGGAGTTGTCAGTCCCTCATCCAGACCTTTTTGGAGGGTGCGAAGTATCATTCCCTGTTCAATAACCCTCATAGAGTGTTTGAGGTCGCAAAGGAGAGCGAGTCAATATTGCGGCTCTTTAAAAAGGCAAAGGACCTGCATACACAGTACGGTGGTTGTATATTTGTCACTCCCCACTTGGGTAATTGGGAGTTCCTGCCCCATGTAAGTGCCGCCGTAGGGATACCGCTTACTGTAGTGGCAAGACCATTGGACAATCCATACCTTGAGAGGCTCCTTTATCAGAGCCGTGTGGCCACAGGACAAATGCTCATACCCAAAAGAAACGCCTTATATAAGCTCCAACAGGCACTCCTAAGAAAGAGGTCTATCGGCATGCTGCCTGACCAAAGCACCATGAAGGGGCTTAAGGTATGGTTCTTTGGACGCCGGGCCACAGCCACGCCAATACCAGCCCTACTTTCGCTGAGATACAAAAAACCCATAGTAGTGGTGGCCTGCTGTAGGGACCACAACACTGAGGGCTTTACAGGCTTTGTAGGTGACCCTATTATGCCTATTGAGGATAGAAATGAGCGAGAGGAGGTTGAGAGGCTTACTCAGGAGTTCACAAACCACATGGAGGCAATCATCAGGCAGTATCCTGAGCAGTACCTGTGGATACATAACCGATGGAAAGAATACCCAGGAGATAAAAAAATGCAGGTACAACTGGAGGATTGAAATAGAAGTAATGGCAACATAGCCATAGTCAGCAGCTCGGTAGTGCGGTAGCAATTAGATAACTCCCTCTTGACTTCCACCCTTCCTGCCTGACCCTCCCGCTTCCTAAATAGAGTTTGGCAGAGTTGCACAATCTAATACAAAATTGCATGTATCCTGCAGTAATAATACTGCATATAAGGCCCTCAATTATATGAGGGCACCCATAGCACCTACATATTTTTCAATAACTTTTGTTGCCTATGCTTGACTCCTGATGTTTAGCATGATAAATGCGTGATTTTTTAGGCCTTGAATGTTATGAACCCGATTAGGCTCAACGACCTCATAGAGTCCTTTTTAAATAACCGTTACAGGGTTTTAAAGTTAAAACTCTTCTTTATTATTGGCATTATAGCAGGTGCCCCCTTAATACTTGTGTCGCTGATAGCCTATTTCTGGCTTTATGGCATTGCAAGAGACGATTTTGCGATCAAATTGAGTGAGAAGTTAGAGACCGCGTCCCTCTCAATAGATTTTTACATATCCGAGAAGCTCTCAGGGCTTAAGTTTCTCACCTATGCATATAGTTATGAGTCATTAACTAACAAGGAGACCCTAAATAACATATTCAATCTCTTTAAGAGGGAGTTTGGGGAGATGGTAGACATTGGAATCATTGAGTCAAACGGTATCCAAAGGGTATATGCAGGCCCATTTAATCTTACTGGCAAGGATTATTCAAGGCATGATTGGTTTTTAAAGGCCCTATCAAAGGGCTACTATGTGAGCGATGTCTTCAGTGGTTATCGCAATATACCCCATTTTGCCATTGCGGTCAAGAAAAATATACCCTCAAAGGGTTCCTTTTGTATCCTGAGGGCTACTATTGATTTAGATAGCCTGACCAACAGGATCCAGGCCATGGGTCTAAAGGGCTCAGAAGATGCATTTTTGATAAACAACAGGGGTGTCCTACAGACCGACTCAAGGTTTTTTGGTAGGGCAATGGAAAATATGGATGTAGGTCTTATGGATTACCGGAGGGCCTACAGTAAGAACATCACAATAAGTGCCTTAAAGGATATGGAGGGTTTTATTGGCTATAAAAGGCTAAACAGTGTGGACTGGTATCTCGTTATGCTTACGAAGGACTCCCCTCACGATAAGATTATTGAATTGTTGCGGCACAATTACACATTGGTATATCTCGTCTTTGGTGTGTTGTTCGTTTGTGTAGTGCTGAACTTTATAGTAAGCAGTAGGTTGATAGATTGGATACGCACCTCTGAGAAGAACCGTGAGGAGGCAATTGCCCGCTCAGAACATGCCAATAGGCTTGCCTCTATAGGCCGACTTGCAGCAGGTGTTGCCCATGAGATCAACAATCCCCTTGCAATCATTAATGAAAAGGCAGGCTTGATGAAGGATATCATTGATATTACAGAAAATGTCCCCCACAGAGAAAAGCTCCTCGCATTGATTGCTGCAATTGCCCAGAGTGTCAATCGTTGTAGGACTATAACGCATAGGCTCCTTGGCTTTGCAAGACAGATGGATGTGAATCTTGAGATGATAGACATTAACACTGTCATAAGAGAGGTCTTACAGTTCTTGGAAAAGGAGATACTTTATCGCGACATAAGGCTTGAACTTGATATGGACAATGGACTCCCAAGCATTGAAAGTGATAAAGGCCAGCTACAGCAGGTATTTTTAAATATCATCAACAATGCCATTGATGCCGTACAGGAAGAGGGCTTTATTAAAATAATAAAGACATTTAGATATAACCAAGACTCTGTTGGTGTATCCATAAGGGACAATGGCCACGGTATACCGGCTGACAAACTGAAACAGATCTTTGAGCCCTTTTACACTACTAAAGAAAAGGGCAAAGGCACGGGACTTGGGCTTGCCATAACATATGGGATAGTTAATAAATTGGGCGGTGAAATTAAGGTGGACAGTGAGGTAGGTAGAGGCACTGTCTTTACTGTGATACTACCCCTGAGGTTAGTAAGCAAAACAGGGGATTCAATACTCTAATTTGGGAGGGTCTATAGGTGTGGGAAAAGATACTGATAGTAGATGATGAGCATGAGTTTGGCACTACCCTTGCCGAGAGGCTTATGCTCAGGGATTATGATGCCAAGGCAATAGATAATGTAGAAATGGCGATGATTGAGTTAAAGCAATGGCAACCAGATATTGTGCTCCTTGACCTCAGGATGCCTGGCCTTCATGGCATTGAGGTGCTTAGAGAGATCAAGAGGGGCAAGAAAAAGGACATACAGGTGATCATCCTTACAGGCCATGGTACTGACAAGGACGAGCAAGAGGCAAGGAGTCTTGGTGGGTTTGATTTCCTCAAAAAGCCTGCCGATATAGACCTTCTGGTGGCGAAGATAAAGGAGGCCTTTGCAGAAAAGGTAGAGAGGGCCATGCTTGCTGCCACCTTTGCCGAAGAGGGTGTCTTTGAAACAGCAACAAAAATCATAAAAAGGAAGAATAGGAGGAGAGTGTATGTCAGAGGTATTGCTTGTTGATGACGAGATTGACTATAATGAGACCCTTGCAGAGAGGCTCACTGCAAGGGGGATGAAGGTGCAGACTGCCACAAACGGAAAGGAGGCCATAGAGAAGGCAAGGGCAACCTTTTTTGATGCCATTTTGCTTGACTATGCTATGCCAGGCTTGGACGGTATTGAGACACTGAAACAGATTAGGCAGATAAACCCGAATATACAGTCATAATGCTTACAGGCCATGCCACTGTAGATACAGGGGTCCGGGCTATTAAGGAAGGCGCTACTGACCTCTTGCAAAAGCCTGTGGACTTTCAGAAGTTGGTTGACAAGATAGGCGAGGCCGCTGCCAAGAAGGTGATCTTCGTGGAGAGGCAAAACGAGGAGCAGATTCAAGAGATACTCACAAGGAGGAGCTGGTAGGGAAATGTTTAAAAAAAGGTGGTTATTCGTTACCGTAACTGTCCTGTTGTGTGTCCTATCCTTTTCACTCTCCCTTTGGGCATCGGAAGGTGCAGGCCCAAATGAGGTGAGGTCTTCATTTCCATGGTGGGAATGGTCATTGATCCTATTTATTGTAACCTTTGTGATGGGCGTGGTGGCTGTGCTTGGTGGTGTAGGAGGTGGTGTGCTCTTTGTGCCTATCATTGGTGGTTTTTTCCCTTTCATCTTGACTTTGTTAGGGGCGCAGGGCTGCTCGTGGCCGTTTCAGGCGCCTTGGCTGCTGGTCCGGGTTTACTAAAAATGGGCATGGCAGACCTTAGGCTTGCCTTGCCAGGGGCATTGATAGCCTCTGCTTGTGCCATTGTAGGTGCCATGATAGGTCTTGCCCTACCAGCCAATATCATACAAGCTGAATTAGGATTGACTATATTGTGTATAGTGGCAATCATGCTCTTAGCAAAGAAGTCTGAATTCCCTGAGGTCCCTAAGGCAGACGCCCTTTCTACTGCCCTCAGGATAAACGGTATATATTACGAACCCTCTACAGAACAAGAGGTCAACTGGAAGATCCACAGGACGCCTCAGGCCCTTGCAACATTTATCTTAATCGGTGTAATGGCTGGTATGTTTGGACTTGGAGCAGGTTGGGCAAATGTGCCAGTTTTGAACCTTATGATGGGGGCACCCCTTAAGGTGTCAGTGGCAACGAGTAAGTTTCTGCTCTCTATAACAGACACCTCTGCTGCATGGATATACATAAACAACGGGGCGGTGTTACCCATTCTCGTTGTGCCCTCAATTGTGGGCATAATGCTTGGTTCTATTGTAGGGGTTCGTATATTGGCAAAGGCAAGGCCTACTGCCATTAGATACATGGTTATTGGCCTGCTACTCTTTGCAGGTCTACGGGCACTACTAAAGGGGCTTGGTATTTGGAGATAATAAAAGGGAGGCATAAAAATGTCTAACAAACTAAAGGCAACAGGAGAGCAGTTGGCCTATGCAAGGCTACTTGATTATGGTATGAAGGCAGGTCTCTTAATACTTGTACTTACCTTTGTTGTGTATGTATTGGGTCTGCTCCCAAGCCACATACCACTGGATGATATATCTAAATATTGGTCTTTGTCTGTCCATGACTATCTAAAGGCCACGAACATACATACGGGGTGGTCTTGGCTTTTGATGCTAAATAGAGGTGATTTCTTGAATTTCTTTGGCATAGCCTTTCTTGCGGGGGTTACAATAGTGTGTTATCTGCGGATTATCCCGATCTTCTTAAAAAAGAAGGACCTTGTCTATGCCATCCTTGCTATACTTGAGAGTTTGGTCTTGCTACTTGCTGCCTCTGGCCTACTTAAGACAGGGGGGCACTGATGACTGTCATACTATACAACTGCATTTTTTGGTTTACCAGTTCAGGGAGTTGTATAGAATGTATGAGATCAACCTAAAACTATGCATTTATTTCTTTGAGGGTTTACTCAAATGTTCACCGATGGCAGTGTGTTTGACCCATGTTCTAATGCTCAGGTCAGGGCCCTTAACGATCTGTCTGTTGGCGTAAGGTGCCTGAAGCCCCTTGTTATGACTAAGTATAACAACTCCTAATTGTTTCTTGTCATGTTAAGCCTGTTTTATTGCCCTTTCTTTCACAAAGGCCTTTCTTTAGGTTACAATACCTCGCATGAATCTGACCCCTGAGGAATTTAACTCCCTTACAAAAGAAGGTAACCTTATACCCCTCTATGAGGAGATAATGGGTGATATATGCACCCCTGTAGGAGCCTTTATAAGGCTCAAAAAGAGACCGGCCTTCCTGCTTGAGAGTGTTGTGGGTGGTGAGAAGTGGGCTCGTTACTCCTTCATTGGCTTTGACCCTCAGATAACGGTCAAATACCAAAAGGCTAAAACCTATGTAACTTACACCGATAGCCCAAAGGATGATTATTGCACTGACCTTGAACCCCTGTCTGTAATGAAGGAAATACTCTCCACCTTCAGGCCTGTGCCTGTAGAGGGGCTTCCACGATTTTACGGCGGCTTCGTTGGATACATTGGTTATGATATAGTGCGCCTCTTTGAAAGATTGCCTGACCTCAAAAGGCCTGCCTTTAAGTCAGCAGACCTCTTTATGATGATACCAAGGGCATTGCTCATATTTGACAACCTGAGGCAGACCATCAAGGTCTTGTGTAATGTATGTACCAATGGCAGAGACCCCCTTGAGGCCTATAAAGAGGGTGTGGGGGTGATAGAGGAGATTATAGGCACATTGAAAAGGGGCCGTCTGAAGGCCCTCAAGGGCGAGAGGTTAGGTATCATAGACTCCAGCAGTGTTTTAACCTCTAACTTTACAAAGGAAGGCTTTAAGGATGCTGTATTGAAGGCAAAGGAATACATATTTTCAGGGGATATTGTACAGGTAGTCCTCTCACAACGGTTTGAAAAGACCATTGAAGACAGGCCCTTTGACATATATCGGGCCTTAAGGATCATCAACCCTTCACCATACATGTATTATCTTGATACAGGCAAAGAGACCCTTGTGGGGTCATCGCCTGAGATCCTGGTGAGGCTTGAAGATGGGCACATCACAGTCAGACCCATAGCTGGTACCCGCAGAAGGGGTTTGACACATGAGGAAGACCTTGCCCTTGCTGAGGAACTAATTAACGACCCAAAGGAGAGGGCGGAGCACATAATGCTTGTCGACTTAGGTAGAAATGACATAGGCAGGGTGGCAAAGATCGGCAGCGTAAGGGTCACAGACCTAATGACCATTGAGAGATACAGCCATGTGATGCACCTTGTATCTAATGTAGAAGGTATTTTAAAAGAGGGACTTGATGCCTTTGATGTCTTTAGGGCCACATTCCCTGCAGGCACTGTCTCTGGAGCCCCAAAGATAAGGGCCATGGAGATCATTGAAGAACTTGAACCTACCAGAAGGGGACCCTATGCAGGTGCAGTAGGCTATTTTGGCTACTCAGGCAATATGGATACTTGCATAACCATCCGCACCCTTGTAATAAAGGGCAAAAAGGTCTATATACAGGCTGGTGCGGGCATTGTGGCCGACTCCGACCCTGAGTCTGAATACCTAGAGACTGTTAACAAGGCAAAGGCAATGCTTAGGGCTACAGAATTTTTTGATGGGGTGAGATAGCGATGTTGCTTATGATAGACAACTACGATTCCTTTACCTTTAACATCGTACAATATCTTGGCGAGCTTGGTGCAGAGGTCAGGGTCTTTAGAAACGATCAGGTTACCATACCTGAGATTGAGGCAATGGCCCCTGAACAGATCGTTATATCCCCTGGGCCATGTACCCCCAATGAGGCAGGGATATCTATAGCGGTGATAAGACACTTTGTGGGTAAGGTCCCTATTTTGGGCGTCTGTCTTGGTCATCAGGCAATAGGCGCTGCCTTTGGTGGTCAGATAGTTAGGGCAAGGGAGCTTATGCACGGCAAGACCTCTATGATACATCACGACATGGAGACGATCTTTAGAGGACTCCCTAACCCCTTTGAGGCGACCCGCTATCACTCATTGGTGATTGAGCGGGAGACACTGCCTGAATGTCTTGAGATAAGTGCCTGGACAGAGGATAGGACAATTATGGGGGTCAGACACAAGGACTTTATATTAGAAGGGGTGCAGTTTCACCCTGAGTCAATATTAACAAAGGCAGGCAAGGACCTGCTAAAAAACTTTCTGGATTTAGGCAGATGATTAGAGAGGCAATCGGAATGTTGGCCACAGGACGGGACTTGTCAGAGCAAGAGATGGCTCAGTGTATAGGTGAGATCATGGATGGTGTTGCCACAGAGGGACAGATGGGTGCCTTTTTAATGGCACTGAAGCTCAAGGGAGAGACTATAGAGGAACTCAGTGGTGCTGCCCTGGCAATGCGTCAGAGGGCTATTAAGATCTCTGCCCCTGAGGGCGCCATTGATACCTGCGGTACAGGAGGTGACGATTCAGGTACCTTCAATATCTCTACTGCATCGGCCATAGTGGTGGCAGCCTGTGGTGTCCCTGTAGCAAAGCATGGTAATCGCTCTGTAACGAGTAAGGCAGGTAGTGCCGATGTGCTTGAGGCATT
>Ga0308419_1001308_pt1 | contig 16604 bp, 14 predicted proteins | sample HotsprSampleMS50_FD_203674 | JGI IMG/M metagenome (GOLD analysis project Ga0308419, IMG submission 203674) | Hot spring phototrophic mat microbial communities from Mushroom Spring, Yellowstone National Park, Wyoming, United States - 20090730_MS50 ... | reverse complement strand
GGATTTACCACTTACTCAAAGATAAGACTTCTAAGGCCCAGCTTGCAAATGTTTTAAACTTTAGATATTCACACGACCTATCATACATGCGTGGCTTTTCAGCCATAGAGCACTTACAGTACTTTGAGCACTTTTTACCTTTATCTAAAAATGAGGTCTTTTATGACATAGGTGCCTATGATGGATATACCACAGAGCAGTTTATAAATAAGTGTCCAGACTATCACTCAATACACTGTTTTGAGCCTGAGGACCAAAATATGCAAAAGATTAAGGAGCGACTCAAAGGACATGATAGGGTATTTTTCTATCAGATAGGTCTATCTGATAAAAAGGGCACATTTAGATTTACGATAAACGGCAGCTCCTCAAGGATTGATGAGCATGGTGATACGGAGATATATCTTGATAAATTAGATGATATCATGCCATCGCCCCCTACATTCATAAAAATAGATATAGAGGGCGAAGAGCGACATGCCATAGAAGGTGCCAAAAATACCATAAAGACCTATCATCCAAAACTGGCAATCGCAATCTATCATAAAAGCGATGACATTTGGCATATCCCTGAGCAAATACTCTCTATAAGGGAAGACTACGAAATTTATCTCAGGCACTACACAGAAGGCATTTCAGAGACTATTATGTTTTTTATCCCTAAAGGATGAAGCACTAACTCCCATGATCCCCTTCAACAAACCATACATCACTGGCAACGAGCTCAGGTACATACAGGAGGCTATCTATAATGGCCACCTTTCTGGCAATGGGCCCTTTACAAAGAGGTGCCAAGTGCTACTGAGGGAGAGATATGGTTTTAGGCATGTGTTACTTACATCCTCAGGCACCGATGCCCTTGAGATGTGTGCCATCCTTGCAGACATAAAAGAGGGTGATGAGGTAATCATGCCCTCTTACACTTTTGTTTCTACTGCCAATGCCTTTGTCTTAAGAGGTGCGTGCGTTGTATTTGCCGACTCCGAACGAGACACGCCAAATATTGACGCCAATCTTATAGAGGGTCTCATCACACCTCGCACAAGGGCAATAGTGGTCGTCCACTATGCAGGCGTTGCCTGCGATATGGACGCCATAATGGGTATTGCAAACAGGCATGGGCTAATCGTCATAGAAGACTGTGCCCATGCCATAGACTCTTATTACAGGGGCACTGTCCTCGGCTCTATTGGTAAGCTCTCGGCCTTTTCCTTTCATGAGACCAAAAATGTAATATCAGGCGAGGGGGGGATGATAGTGGTAAATGACAAAGGCCTCATAGAACGAGCAGAGATTATATGGGAAAAGGGGACAAACAGGACCGCCTTTTACAGGGGCGAGGTTGATAAATACGGCTGGGTAGATGTGGGGTCTTCATTTTTGCCCTCAGACATCACAGCAGCCTTTTTGTATGCCCAATTGGAGGCAATTGAGCAAATACAAGAACGCCGAAGGAAGATCTGGGAAGTCTATTACAAGAGGCTAAGGCCCTTAGAGGAAAAGGGATTCATTAGACTCCCCTTCATCCCCGAATATGCAGTGAATAATGGCCATCTCTTTTACATAATCTGCAGGTCCCTTGAAGAAAGGGAGGCCCTGAGGCTATATCTCAACGAAGAGGGTATAAATGCCGTCTTTCACTATCAGTGCTTACACAAATCTCAATTTTATAGACACAGACACAACAATGGTAGGCAATTACCAATGGCAGAGCACTATGAACAGAGCCTCCTTAGGCTCCCATTTCACTGTTATTTGACCGAAGATGATATAGAGCGGGTGGTTGAGACCATAGCAAGGTGGTACCCCCCTTAGTCCCCCCTATTAAGGTGGGACCTCCCCTACCCCTCCTTAGCAAGGAGGGGCAATAGCGAGCCCCCCTTTAACAAGGAGTGGGCAAGAAGGTCACAATTTATACAATTGGGTTCCAAAAAGTCCCCCCCTTTATAAGGGGGGGTGAAAAATGCGCACTCAAAAAATTAAACACATACTCATAGACTCTGCGGAAATTCGCCTTGAAGATGGCAAGTTCATATGCCTACCGGGCGACAGAAGACCAACTCGCACTGCTGGTGGAGGTCTATTAGGCAAGGTTCAGGACTATTTAAAAGGAATGGGTAACTTGTACTATGCACTCTTGGGCCTCTTTAGCCCTGTCTATGCAGGGCGCTCAACGAGACTGCTAAAAAAGATACTGAGTCAATACGACACTAAAGGCATAATCCTAAACATCGGCAGCGGGCCCAAAAGGCTCATGCAGAGAGAGGACATCATAAACCTAGACTTCTTTGCCTTTGATGAGGTTGATATTGTTGCCGATGCTACAAATATCCCCATCAGAGACGGCTCTGTTGACCTCATAATAAACCTCGCCCTACTTGAGCACATTCCAAATCCAACGGCCGTAATAAGAGAAATAGAGAGGCTCCTTAAGCCGGGTGGTGCGGTATTCTGCTTTGTCCCCTTTATGCAGCCCTTTCACGCGGCCCCTGAAGACTACTACAGATGGACATATAAAGGGGCAAAGGCACTCTTTGAGGGTTTTGATAATCTCCAAGTCACAGTGGTGCAAGGACCTGCCTCATCCTTTCTCTGGCTATCTATTGAGTTCTGGGCAATACTACTTTCCTTTGGCAGCAAGACCCTCCATGACATAATCTTCCTTAGCCTCATGGTTATTGCATCACCCCTTAAGCTCCTTGATGGACTCTTACTCCGATTCCCCAATGCAGAAAAGATAGCAGGAGGTTTTTGCATCACCGCAACAAAGAGGGGCGATGGTTAGCCAAAATGCTGTTATAATGTATCTTTTAGAGTTAACAAAGTCAGGATCTATTCATTCAACCCCTTACAGAACCTTTCCATTAGCCTGTGTTCTGTGGTGCCTTCCTTAATCTTATCCACTATGACCAGTGTTATGGCCCCCTCTGCAGGTATCCGTGCGAGCTCCTTAGTCTTGCAGTTGATTGTGTATTTATTGAAATAGACACTCATAGGTAGTATTACCTTCTCAAAGAGCGTGTCTTTGTCTTCTACCTTTTCGCCGGTTTCTTTTTCTGCCTTTTCAACGCTCTCTTCAAAGTCCCTCCTTCGCTCCTTGATGCCCTTAGCGGTCAATTCCCTTTTGCCAATAAAGGTTACCGTCTTGTCTTCTTTATTCACGCTAATGGAGTTTTTATCAATATATAGCGCAGCATAGCCCTCGCCAAGTTCGCCTGCAAGCTCCCACTTCTCGGGCATGTCCTTGGCCATAGCACTGTTGGTAAACAACAAGCCCATTAACAGGGCTACACAAACCACCTTTAACATACAAAATTACCTCCTTTTTTTGCTTAGTAATATTGTCAAAACCCATCCACGCCTTTATTTTGTCTCTGCCTTTGCCTTGAGTTCATTTTCTTTAGCGATTATGGCGTTTTGCATCCTTGCGATGTGGGCATCTCTTAATTTAAAAAAAGTACTCACATTCTGCTGATAGATTTCCATAATCTCATGGCCAAACTGTGGGCCCGCATTAATGTAAAAGTCAAATAGTATATTTAGGGCATCGGGGTTATCTACATGCCTAAACCTCCTTGGGCTCACATCGGTTGCAAGGGTCTCTGGGCTTAGGGAGGGCACCGTTGACTCGTGCACCAATACCACAGAGCATATATCAAGAAAGACCAGTTTCCACTCGCCCCCCTGAAGTAGGGCAAATATCATAGGTGCCTCCCTCATGTGTAGGACTATGAGGTTAAATTTATACACCTCTCTAAAGGCCTTAAAATTTTCAAGGTTAAAGTTCTCGGTGAGCTTAAAGTAATTTGGGACCACCTCCTGCCAGTAGGGCCCAAAGCGTGGGTCCACAAAGACCTTGTATCTCGGATACAGGCTCCAGAGCAGATAACCACCAATTAGGTAGTCATTAAATATGGGCCCTTGGAGGTTATTTTTGAGCAAAAACATAGAGGTCTCATAGGGCAGGTTATTCTTTTCATTATAGGCCTTACCAAAGTACTCCGCATGTGGCATATAATAGATGCTAATGTATAGGGTAAATACTGACAAGCAAGCTATCATTACAAACGAAACAAGTGGCGATAGGGCTTTAAAGGGCTTGACCCTCATCTTGCTTAGGAGGTAGGGAACAGAAAAGAGCGAGATTGCAGTAAAAAAGAGCGTATATCTACCTGAGGACATGCTAAAGAAAAAGAAGAATACCAATATCACTGTAAGTGCTACATCTAAAAACCTCTGTCTAACAAAGAGGTAAATAATAACCCCTGCCTGAAAGACCGCCAAAAATAGCATCACCCATGCGGTAGTTACAAACCTAAATGGTAACTCTCCTTTTGGGAAGATAAATTTCCACATGCTAAGATACGCAAAGAGCCTCTTTAGGTATTCTTGATAGAGCTCGTTTGTCATATTCTGATAGATAGAGAGGTGGTAACTTATGCCGTATGGATTTATAAGGGTGGCAAGGTATGTTAGAGGTAAGATTAGTGTAAATGTCTTAATGAGTTTGGCCGACATCTTGTTTGCCTTCGGGATAAAGAGGTATGTGAAAAGCTCTAAGAAATAGGCCATTGTAACAAACACAAGCCCCACCATAAAGCCGCCGTGTAGGTTACACCACAGGACCATAAGGGGTGGGTAGGCAAACAGTATCCTATGGTATTCTTTTGCCTTCGCATAGAGATATATTGCCACCGATACGCCAAAAAAGAGGGTAGTAAAGATCTCGGGCTTTAAGAATATGGCAGTGAGGTTCAGCGAGAGCAGGGTAATAAAGAACAGGTTTAGATAGTCTATGTCAAAGCCTTCACCCAACTTACGGACAAAGAGATAACCACAGAGTATGAGCGCAAGGAGCACCATCCAATGTATTAGCCAGAGCCCAAAGCCTCCCGCAATCCTATAGGGCAGGTACATCATGAGGCTACCAAGGCAGGTATTATAAATCCAGTTTGGGTCGGCCTTAGTCCATGAAAATATTGAGTGGTCAACCTTAAGGGTAAGGTTTTCTAAGTAATACTTACCCAATGCCATGTGCCACCACAGGTCGTAGTCACCCAAGTTAGTAGGATAATAGACGAAGGTTGCAATCACAGCAAAGACTGCGGCAATAATAAACGCCTTTGTGCCTTTAAAGGTCCCTGTGCCAATCCGTAGGACTAGTGCACTGTCTTGTTGCATGCTCTCGGTTTTTTCATTGCTCATATTTCTTTGACCTCTTTTTTGGAATTTTTACCCCCCTTAGTCTACCCCTTATAAAGGGGGGGATTTTTGAGATCCCCCTCTTAAGTAAGGGGGACTTTTGGCGATCCCCCTTTATTAATAGGGCCTATTAATGTCCCCCCCTTAACAAGGGGGGGATTAGGGGGGCCCACCCTTACTAAGGAGGGGTTGGGGGAGGTCAAAAAAAGGGCGGGCTTTGTTTGCCCGCCCTTTATAAGAAAATGATGAGACTTTTTAAGAGTTACTTACTGTTTCCACTTTGAACCGTCCTTGTCTGTCATTACAGGTAGCAGCCTCTTTCCGAAGGTTTCGTTGTACTGCTGGCATGCCATTGTTACTAAATCCCTACTTGCTGCGACGGTGAATATTGCCGAGTAGCGCTTATTATCGGTAATGCCTGTGAGCGGATAATTAGCACTTCCAACGGTAACCTCGTTGCCAAGGATATAGAGCTGAGACTTCCCAGCAGGTATGGTTCCAAGGGATTGTGAAGTAATCGGAGTACCATCTTCCATGCTGAATGTAGCGAGTGTAACATTCGCATTTACTGATGAGTTATTGTTTATGAGGCACCATGCCTTAAAGACATCCGATTTTACAAGCCAAGGAACAAGGCCCTGATAGGCATTTACTACCCAGTTCTGGAACGGAGATGAACTGGACTCAGACATTGTTATGCCATTAGAGTCAAACCTTACTTGTGTAGTCCCTGATATGGTCCTTGTGCTTAGTACATTAGCCCCCGTAGCATAGATGCAGACTGAGACATTGGAACCAGCACTACCATTAAATACAGCACTTGGCACATTTATGGTCGCCTGACCGATTGCTGGGACTGTGGTATGGAATAATGAGGAGTCTGTTGCACTTGGAGGACAAGCCTGGCCACTCGCATTCTTAACAGCAATATTTGCCACACCTTGCCAATCAGCAGTGTCTGTAAGCTTTATTACTACATTCGCTGTGGCACCTGCATTGCCTAAGCCGCAAGTAGTATCCACCGCACAGTAGTTCATAGAAGCCTTAGTAATATTCACCTTATTACTACTCCCTGCAAGGTTAGTTGAAGCGGTCCCGCTGACAAACCTTGTGCCGTTACCAGGGGTGCCAATGTAGTCAATAGTTACCGTGTCTGCTGCACTAAGCGTTGTGGAGTACTCGTCCTGGATCTTTAATAAGGTGGCTGATGATGCAGTGTCAACGGGGATATTACCTGATGTTACAACTTCAAAGGTCACAGTCTTTGTGCCTGTCTGATTAGCTCCAATACGGATGCTTACATTTGAGCTAGTAGTATTGCAGGCTTCAGTAGTAAGCCAAATGTAATTGCCTGAAGCTGCATTTGTGGTTGAACTAACGCTAGTCTGGAAATTAAAGGATTCTGCACCTCCAGGAGGTGTTGCATTGGCAACTTCTGTTACGTTGGCACCATTATTATTAGCAGCACAGATGGCATATGCGGTGCCCGCAAAGCCCACGCCGCTACTAAAGCTTACCTTTACAAGGTTGCCTGTTGTAAGTGACTGACCTAATTTATAGGTTATTGCTGCATTGCCAGCGTTACCACTTCCCGCACCACTTAATGTCACATTCTTTGCACTTGCCAAGGCCTGTGCAGAGATGTTTGCTGGATTACCAGCACTTACATAATTCACCTTCGTAGTCCCTGCCATTGCCACGCTTGCTATTAATACAACTGCAAGCATTGCCATTAAAAAGACTCTTAGATACTTACTCATTTAATTACCTCCTTAGTTTTTTGTGCAGGCAAGGCCTGCAAATTTCTTTACTACCTTTACCTCTAACTTTGGTATTCGCCCTGCTCATCACCTCCCTTTGTTTGATGATACTGCAAGCCCAACGGTGTAGATGGCCTATAAAAAAAGAATTTGGGTAGGATATTATTACATGGTGATAGGCTTTGTCAAGAGTTTTTTTACCCCCCACATTTATCTTAACCACTTGAATCCCCTAACAAGGTCTTCGGTTATCTTTACCCCGTCCTGGGCGTTTGTGATTACCACAGGCCTTATCATTATTATTAGCTCGGTCTTTGTCTTTGACTTGGAGGTGGTCTTAAAGAGATTGCCTATAAGAGGTATGTCGCCCAGAAGAGGCACCTTCGTCTCGGTATCACTCAGGTTCTCAGACATTATCCCACCAAGCACTATGGTATCACGGGCAGAGGCGACTACAGTGGTCCTTATGTTACGGGTAAGCACCATTGGCGAGTCTACCTTTGACTTGTTGTTCTGCTGTGCCTCGCTGGACTCTATGGCTATGTCAAGGGTAAGGAGGCCCTCGGTGTTTATGTTGGGCTTTACCCTCAGGATAAGCCCTGTGCTCCTGTACTGCACGCTCTGGGTTACAACGGTGCTGCCTATATCGGGCGTGGTGGTCTTTGTCTCACCTGTCAGTATGGGCACATCGGTGCCCACCTGTATGGATGCCTCCTGATTGTCAAGGACCATGAGGCGGGGTGAGGAGAGTATGTTGATCTTGTCTTCCTTTGCAAAGGCATTTATCACGGCCTGTATCTGCCTGGTGTCGGAGACAAACTGAAAGGCGAGGCCACCGGCAGTATCTAAACCCAACTTGCCTAAGGTGCTTAGGTTGTAGTTGCCATGCTCTTTACCGAGGTTCATCCTGCTTGATAGATACCACTCAAGGCCATACTTGAGGTCGTCCTTGAGGGTGAGCTCCGCAATGGTCGCCTCTAAAAGGACCTGCCTCGGCGGGACATCAAGGCTCTCAAGGTAGCTCAGTATTGTCTTATAAAGGGTGGGCGAGGCGCTGATCAAGACTATGTTCCGCTTGTCATCGGCGGCTACCTTCAGCCCTGCCACTGAAAAGGCGGCAGTAGTAGGCTGGGGCCTTGGCGCACCGGCAGGTTGCGGCGTGGCACCAGCAGGCACCGGGGTAGGCTGCTGCACCGCCCCATAGAGCCTCTTTAGGGACTCTACTAAGTCGGTGGACTTGGAGTATTTGGGTATGTAGGTAAAAGACTTCTCCTCTGTGCCTGCCGCCTCAGGGGTGTCAAGCCTCTTGTGCCACTGGAGGATGTAGTTCATAGTCTCCTCATCAGGGGCAAGGATGAGGACACTATTGAGGGCCTTTATGGGTATGAAATATATGCCCGCATCCTTAGGGACGTTGGTTATGTTAAATCCAAGCCCCGTCAGGATGCTTGACAGCTGCTTGATAAATTCATCGGCCTGCCAATAGGTGAAGCTGAGCATGAAGAACTTCCTGCCCTGCATGTATGGGACATCAAAGAGGTTTATCAGGTTTACTACCTCCCTTATCATAGAGGCCTGACCAGAGAGCACAAGGGCGTTTTCCTTGTAATAGATCTTTGTATTCACATTTGTCTTGTATATCTCGTTAAGAAAGCCCGATATCTCGGCTGCCCTGACATGCCTAAGGACCACAATCTGGACTATGTCTGCCGGGCTCTCTGGGACATCCCTGCCTATCCTTATGTCCACAGGCCTCTGGGCCTGCTGCCTGCTCTTCGTTATATACAATGCCCCAGACCTCTCCTCTACCACAAGGTCATACCTCTCAAGAAAGCCTATCACAATATCCAAGACCCTATCGGGCGAGAGCTCCTCGCTCATACGCAGGGTAACAGGGTTTTTCATGTTCTTTACATGCTCGTCTATAAAGAATGTCACCTTGAGCACATCCCCAAGGGCATAGACGATAAAGTCCGACAGTGGCATGGCCTCTGTGTTTATGAGCGTGGGGGACTGGCTGCGGACAAGCCTCTTGGTGTCTAAGGGCTCCTTTGGCGGGAGGGGCTTGGGTTGTTGCACAGGCCTAAACTCAGGCATGGCGAGTTCTTGCACCGTCTGCTGCCTCTTCGGGGGCTCCTCAGCAATAGCCTCAGTGTTTGGCACAGACTGCCTTGTAATGGGCTGTGTTACCTCGGCCTGCGGAGGCCGCGTTACACCAGAAGATGCACACCCAGCCATAAGCACTATAAAAACGCACAATATGAGACACAAATTCCTTACACCCATCTCCTATCGCCCTTTTCTGTTAAGACCCTTGCACGAGTCCACATTTTGTTGTCTAAAAGAATAAGGCAACGAAGGGCCTTCCGTTGTCAATCCAAAGTCCGTTTCTAAATGCCACCGCTCGGGGTTACTGCCCTTTTGTGGCCTTTGTAGGAGGCTCTGCCTTGTTGGTGGTAAGGATGCCCTTTACCTCATAGAGCCTGTAGTCTCGGAGGACATCCTCCTTTCTTACGGTCACAGAGACATTGCCAATCGCCTCTACTACTGCCCCGTCTATTAGCCTATCACCCACCTTGAGTACCACGATATTGCCAGTAAATTCCTTAAACACGGCCCTAAACTCATTGCCCTTGAGCACGGCCACGAGATTATAAGGGTTTTCTGGTATCTGTAGCAAGCCCTTCGGCGGCTCATAACTGCCCGTGCTAACAAATATATTGCGTTCTGCAAGATAGGTATAAGGGGTCTTAGGGGCCTCTCCTGACGCATGGGCTGTTTCATCAGAGGCCTCGTCTTCATCTGATGCCTCCCCTTGCACCGGTGCCTTTGCAGACTCACTGTCAAACTGCCCCCTGTGCAGACCCTCAAGTCTAGGCCTCTCGGCAAGGGCTATGCCCAAGAGGACACACAGGGCAAGGACAAGTAGGTCTTTACCGTATTGGCTAATGAGTCGCCTCATGTTCTTATGGCCCCTATTCATTTTTCAACCCTAAAGACCGTTATCACGAGCGTGTAGAGGATGCCCTGTGGGGTATTAGAGACATCAAATTGCTTGAACTTGACCTTCTTCTGCCAACTGCCGAGCTCCATCATCAGTTCATTGACCTTTTTGGGGTCACCCATTAGCCTAATCAAGACAGGCACCTCGCTTAAGACCTTAGAGCCCGACACCTCAGACATCTCATAGGAGACCACCGTGAGTCCCTTGCCTTCGGCCTCAGTGATGAGGTGACTGAGCGTGTCGGACTGTATCGTAGAGAAGGGCTCATCCTTCGGATAAAGGGCATCAATAAGCCGCTCACCATCGCCTTGCACTGTAGAGGCCATCTCTGCCCTGTGCCTCTCAAGGGCCTGAAGCTTTGTATTGTATGTGTTGGAGTAGTCACTTAAGAGTTCTTTTTTGGTCTTGACACTGCCATAAAGGGGCACCACAACAAGCCTTAATACAAGCAGTATTGCAAGTATGTAAACAGCCCCTATCTTGAGGGCCTCACGGTTCATCGCCCCTCCGCTATGAGTGTAAAGGTGTAGTCGCCCTTTGGGCCCTTTATGGGGGTGCCACGGAGCTTTACGGTCTTAAAGAACCCGGTCTGACCGAGGGTCTTGACCGTCCCCAAAGGGTCAGGGGATGTAACGGTGACCTCCATATTTTGCTCATTAATTAAGAGCCTCGTGACATGACTCTTTGGCGGCAGGTGCTGGGCAAGCAGGTCCATTACCTTAAGGGGTTGGACCTGGTCCTTTAGCCTTACATCAAGCTCCTTGAGTATGTCACTAAAGTCCTCTGAGGACGGGCCTGCAAGCAAAGAGGAGGCCTCCTTTGAGACCTGTGCTATCTTACCCTCCATCTCCTGGATGGACTCCTCATAGTTTTTCAGGGTGATAAGGGCCCAAAGGGCAACAGAGAGGGTCCCGTAGAGGGCAAACCTCAGGGCCATCAATACCCCTTTATAGAGGTGTGAGTAGTCGGCCTGTATCTTGTATTGCCCTAAGTTGCCCAAAGGCAGGTAGTCTATACAGACCGGATAGCCCTGCGGCTGTCTGAGGGCGACCTCAGGCGCCACACCCCTTAAGAGCTCCATTAGCCTTGTCTCTGTAGTCCCGTAAATATTCACCGCCTCTATGGCCTCGCCATGCCTGCCGAGGCCCTTCAGGAAGACCTCAAGGCCTTGCCTGCTAAGGTCCTTTACGGCCGCGGAACCGATAAAGCCATGGCCCGCATAGGCCACAAGGGAGGCCATACCATTTTCTATAAAGACGCCAATCTCAGGCCGCTGAGAGACAAAGGCCGCATCCTCTGGCACCACATGGCTGAAGGCAAAGACGGCCCTTACCCCATCTACCACTGCCCTTTCCCATGCCCATATGTCAACGAGGGCATAGGCAGAGGTCCTCTCAAAGACCTTAAAGTGGTGCATCGGTGCCTTGACGGGCGTTATGTCTTCTATGTCCATCTGGACGGCCTTTTTTAGGTCGCTATGTGAGGCAGGCGGATACCTCTTGCGTGTGTGAAAGCAGAGCCCCCTTGCCACTATTAACACCTTTTTACCAAGGGCCCTAATGGGCCTTAATTCACTGACAGGGCCTGAGGCAAATCTCTCAACCTTAACTCTGGTGCTGCCCTTGACTACAGACACCCTATAGACCTCTAAGCCCCCTTTATGTAGATAGGCTACGAGTAACCTCATCCTTCCTTCCAGTAGATAATGCTGTATGGGATGTGAAGCCATGCCCTAAGCAAGACACCGACCTGTATGGAATACATATCTCGTGGCTGCCCTGCATAGACCTTTATGTCCCAAAAGCTTGAGGGGACAAAATAGACGGCCTCGCTGCTTATAAGATTCCTGCCCACGAGGCCAAAGAGCTCACCATTGGATCTAATGGGCCTGTCCTTCATATATTCCCTAAGGGCCTGCACAGCCCCCTTATCTATGTCAAGGTAGGCCATCAAGACCTCATCGGTGGCGGTGTTTGGGTTAAAGCCCGTGTTTGGCAGGAGTGTAATGTGTGGTAGCAGTTTCCTGAATAAATCGCCGTCCATGCCCCTGATGAGGGAGAGCTCCTCAATGTACTGGATTGGATAATTCCTCGCCGTGTAGGGCCTGCCCTCAAAACGATAGAAGCTGTCCTCTGCCCCATCAAGGCGATTAAAACTGTCGGTATCTATCCAGTCCATGAGGCTGTTGGCTATTACATTGGCGTTTTTGTTTTCCGGTGCAACTATACCAATCAACCTCCTTAACACCGCAGGCTCAGGGTGCGTAATGGAAAACATGCCGTTGCTGTCTTGAACACTAAGGCCTATGCCCTTGTTGGTCTTGACCCTCTGGCCATTAAGGGGTATGGTCTTGAGGCCTAAAAACTCCTCACCCTTGTATAGGACTACCTCCCTATTGGTTACAGTCCCTGATACCAAACAGTATATAAGGGTCTCATAGGTAGATGTGGCATGGAGGGCCGCCTCTGTCTTTGCCCTTAGGCCCTCGGCGGCCTTGAGGTGCTCCTTTACAAGCCAATTGAAGCCCACGCTTATGGTCACCATTACGGCAGAAAGTAGCAGGGCAAGGATAGTGGCTGAACCATTAGTGCACCGGTAGGTCTTCATTGTATGCCACCTTCCTCCTTGAGTTTGTGTGTATCCTAAACATAAAGACATGGTCCTTGCCCCCTGAGGTGCAGGTGTATTTCACCAGCACGGGTATAGAGAGCATCTTGTTGCCACGATAGTCTGCATACCAGCCATAGACCTCTTTTATAGCATCGTAGCCATAAAACATGGCCTCAACCTTGTCTAAGTCGCTTAGTAGCCTTATGGAGGTGCCCCTTTTGTAGTCGCCAAAGGCATAGTCGTTGTCTAAGTCCTTGATCCCCTTTGTGTATAGCGGGAGTTCATAGTATATCAGAGAATACTTGCCGTTATCCTGCCTTTCTTTAACTATCCATACCACTACAGGCATATCACCCACCAATGGCGATAGGGACGCATAGGAGAGCATATCCTGAGTGCCATAAAAGTAGGGGAACCACCTGCCGGTAGTGCCCTTGACATAGTAATCCGTTGCAGAGCCGAGGCTCCTGCTGACCCAAAGGTGCCTTGCATGGTCCCAGAAGTTGACGCCCCTCTGCATCAGCCCCTGATACTGACTCAGCCCCTGATTTAGTGCCATTGAGGAAAGCAGGACCATAGCACTGAATATGGCCGTGGCCACCACCACCTCTATGAGGGTATAGCCGGGGTTAAAACATAAAGTCCTTGCCTGATACGAGCTGCCTAAACACGACTGCCCTTGTCTCATACTCCCTCTTTATGTCCTTGTACTGGAGGCTGAAATCCACCTTGTAGAGGTATATCTCGTGGGCGGAGATGATAGGCCCCTCAAAGGTCTCCATCTTTGGCCGTGTCTTTTCAATAAGGGTGGCCTGCCATTGTAAGGTAACATCATCCCCAAGCCTCTCTGTGCCACTGCCCTGCTCAATGGCCGTTACCTTGATCATGTTTAGGGCATCGGGGAGTTTTGAGGACAAGAGGTTTGACTCATTTGCCCTCTGCAGGTACTCAAAGCCCATCTTAAAGAGATACATAGAGGCCGCAATACTGGAGGTGAGTATTAGGCCTGCTATGAGGATCTCCAATACAAGAAAGCCCCTGTTGTTGCCCATACTAACCTGTGCGGAGCGTCAGGTCGCCTAAGGGTGGACCGACATCTATAATAAAGAGGTTGTTGCGGCTGTGGACCTTTATGGTCCCCCCAGAGGTGGTGCCTGTCTTAAAAAACCTTATAGGAGAGTCAATCTGGGCAAAGACCCCTTTAACGGTGTCCACCACCTCGTTATTGATCACTAACCTGCCCTCTGAGGAGCTGACCACCTTTTCCTCGCCATAAAGAAAGGCCTCTAATCTCACATTGGACATTATGGTCAGTATCCTCTCTGCCTCAAGGGATGCCTGATACCGTTCATACATGGAGTAGGAGATCGGGACGGTAACCGATAGGAGCATACCGACCATTGCCACCACCATTATGAGTTCAATGAAGGTAAAGCCTCTGTGCCCTATAGGGCTACATAGACAATGGCGGCTCATAGCTTTATATTCCCCGCACTCATCACCGTAAGTATGAGCGATATGACTATAAAGCCCACAATTATGCCCGTGATAGTGATAACAATGGGCTCTACCAGTGAGAGTATCCGCTTGGTGGTGTTTTTGAACTTTTCGTCAAATACCTTGTGGATCTCAAAGAATATCTCCTTGAGGTTTCCGCTCTCCTCACCGATCCTTATCATGTTGTGCACCATGTCTGGGAGTACACTTACAGTAGAGAAGACATCGGCTATGCCCCTGCCCTCCCTTATCTGGAGTATGGTGGGTTCAATGGAGGCCCTAATCCTCCTGTCCATTATCACCCCTGTGGAGAGGTCAAGGGCCTTGATAAACTCTATGCCGCTGTTGAGCATTGAATACATGGAATAGGAGAACCTTGAGAGCTCAAGATACAGTATCAGCCTGCCTACAAGGGGGATATAGGTGAGATTGGTAAACAGGCCAGAGACTATCCTTCGCATGTTTAGGACCTTTGCCATGAGGGCCACAACCAAGAGGGCGGTTAGGAGCAGATACATGTTGCTCAGGCTGAGGAAATTCGCAATGCTGTAGAGTAGCTTTGCCATAAGCGGTAATGTGGCCTCATTCTGCCCAAAGATGCTGAAGAACCTGGGGATGATGAACTTGAAAATGACAAGTATGGTAAGCAGGCTGGCGCTTATCAAAAATGTGGGATAGGCAAGGGCGTTTTTGATCTCTCCCTTAAACTGGATCTGAAATCGCTGGTAGTCTGCAATGTTCTCAAAGGCCGACCTTATGTCACCCACGCCCTCCCCTGCCCTTATCATGGTGATTGCAAGGAGGCTGAAGAGCCCAGTCCTGCTAAAGGCCTCAGAGATGGGTCTGCCTGCCTTTACATCGGAGAGTATCTCTGAAAGGGCAGCCCTTAGATGCGGGTTTGCGGTAGAACCTATTAGCACCTCCATTGCCCTGTCTATCTTGATGCCTGACCTCAGGAGGATGCTAAGCTCCCTAAAGAGGCTGTAAATCTCATCGTCCTTGACCCTCTTAATAGAAAACCTCTTGAGCAAAGGTATGCCCGCATCCTTTGCCTTTGGCCTTAGTTCTAAGACCGTAAAGCCCTTCCCCTTAAGGAGCGACTTTGCCTCTGCCACGCCCTCAGCAGTTATATCTCCATTGATGCTCCTGCCCATAGCGTCTATACAGCGGTATTGAAACTCCATTAGCTGACCCTCAGGACCTCCTCTATGGTAGTAAGCCCTCGCATTACCTTGAGCAGGCCGTCTTGCCTGAGGGACCTGAACTTGTAGTCTCTTGCAAGGGTGCTGCGGAGGGCCTCAAGGGAGTGGTGCCTTATGAATATCTCCTTGAGGTGGTCGGTGTAGTCAAAACACTCATATATCGCCATCCTCCCCCTGTAGCCTGTGCCGGCACAGATATGGCACCCCCTCCCCTTCATGGTAACCATATCGGCCTCAAATAGTTCCCTGTATCTACTGTAAAGCCCCCTCAGATCAAACTCTGCTACTACCTCCTCAGAGAGGGTAATGGGCTCACTACAGTTACTGCAGTTTTTCCTAATAATCCTCTGGGCTATCACACCGATGATGGAGGCATTGAGTAGGTAATCCTCAATACCCATCTCCAGCAACCTAAAGAGGCTGCTCGGCGAGTCGTTTGTGTGGAGCGTAGAGAGCACGAGATGACCAGTGAGGGCCGAGTGTATGGATATCTCCGCAGTCTCACGGTCCCTGATCTCGCCCACCATGATGATGTCAGGGTCGTGCCTCAAGATAGAGCGTAGGGCAGCGGCAAAGGTGAGGTCTATCTCCGTCTTGACCTGTATCTGATTTATCCCGTCCAGGTGATACTCTACTGGGTCCTCAACGGTTATTATCTTCCTATCTTTGGTATTGAGGCGGGTGAGCATAGAATACAGCGTGGTGGTCTTGCCCGAGCCTGTAGGTCCAGTTACGAGGAGCATCCCGTAGGGGCGGGAGATTATGTCTAAGACCATGCGGGCATGATCCCTGTCTAAGCCGAGCTGCATAATATCAAAGGTCAGCCGCTCCCTGTAGAGTAGCCTCATCACAACACCCTCACCCCTTATCATGGGTATCGTAGAGACCCTTATATCAAGTAGCAGCGATGCGACCTTGATCATAAACTTGCCGTCCTGAGGGAGCCTCTTCTCGGCTATGTCAAGGCTTGCCAGCAGCTTTATCCTTGAGACAGTTGCGAGGTAAAAGGCCTCCTCAAGGGACTCCATCTCGTGCAGGATGCCGTCTATCCTGAACCTTACCCTGTAAGTGCCCTCTACAGGCTCAATATGGATATCGGTGGCCCTCAACTCTACGGCCCTGCTTAAGAGGTTATTTAAAAACTTTATCACCGGGGCCTCAAAGGCCAGTTCCTTGAGCTTTTCGGGCGTGTCCTCCATATGGAGGCTCACCACATCTGTGCCACTGCCTGCGGTATAAAACCTTGACAACTCCTTAAGGGTCTGCTCAGTAGAGAGCATCTGTCTGAGCCCTAAACCAGTGGTCTTGAGGATGTATTCGGCCACTGAA
>Ga0308419_1001306_pt1 | contig 16607 bp, 14 predicted proteins | sample HotsprSampleMS50_FD_203674 | JGI IMG/M metagenome (GOLD analysis project Ga0308419, IMG submission 203674) | Hot spring phototrophic mat microbial communities from Mushroom Spring, Yellowstone National Park, Wyoming, United States - 20090730_MS50 ... | reverse complement strand
TTTTTATATTGATTTTGTACTAAACTAGAAACAAAGATCAAAGAATAAGAAGTAATAAAACTTAACGATAAAACATTGATCCACGACCAAAATAAAGCATTCTCTATGTAGATATATTTAATATTGTTTGTTGTAAAAGATGCCAACCCCAAGAAAAAAATAAAAATACTAAAATGTAAAAATAAATTATATTTGTGGTTCATGATAAAAAGCAAAAAAGTAAAAATTCCTGTAAGAATATACAAGATTCCTAAAATAATATCGATAAATTCTTTTTTAATGATGTATTGATAAAAGCTATCTTTGTTTCCCGCAAGGATTCTATAATACCAATGCGATTAGGATCAAAAGAGAAGATACGAAAATATAATACCTTTTGATTTGAACAAATGATATGAAAGGGATTCCCTAAATATTTTGGGTTTTCTAATTCGCCAAATTGATAGATTTTTTTTAATTGATTTTCTTTTTTAGAAGAATCTTCTATTTCGTAAACCTCAAAAATCTGCTTGATCTCGGAAAAATAAAAACAATGATAAGTTATATTTTGGGGTATGTTGAATCGATACCATCTAATATTAGAATACATTTCTTGTTTTAGATTCTCTATTGGTTGAATATTTTCTTTGGATATTTTTACAATTTCTAATGCGTTTAAAGAATAGAACCAAATAAAATACAACAAAAACCAATTGACTTTATTACACTTCATAGTTAATTTAATTTATTATGAAAATTAAACATATATTATTTTTTGTAAAATCAATTTTGATTTATTCTTTACTTTTTTGTAAATCTTATATCGATTCTCCTTATTCTTGTTATAAAATCGAAGGAATTGCTGGTCCAGAAGATTTTGTTTATTTAGAAGAAGGAATTTTTCTTATTTCGTCTCATAACAGAAGGGATTTAGAATCTTTAGGAGAAATCTATAGCTATAATCCAAAAACCAATCAAGTTCAAGTGATTCCAAGAATTAACGAGCCAGAAAACTTTTCTTTTCGACCTCATGGTATAGATTATCGAAAACCTTATTTATATGTGATTTTACACGGCAATACAATGGATACGAAATGGCACTCTGTTGCAATCTATGAATTCAAAAATAACGTGTTAATTTTTAAAAAAAACTTTCAGCATGAATTGATTGTTTCTCCCAACGATTTAATTACTCTATCAGAAAACGAATTTTATATTACGAACGATATGAAGCATCGCTCCAGCTATTTTGAACTTTTTAAAACTTTATTTTTGGGAATAAATTATGGTTCAATTGCTTATTGCAACATGGAAAAACAATTTTGCCAGATTGTTAGCGATGAATTAGGATTTCCTAATAGTCTTGCAATTGTCGATCGTAAGCTGTTTGTTAGCACTACCTTAGAAAATAAAATCTACGAATTCCGCATAGATAAAGACAATCCTGCTATATTAACATCGAAAAAAGAAGTCGCAGAAATTGCTGGAGCAGACAATATCATTTATTATAATGAGAAGCTTTATATAACCTCCCATCCATCGATAATGAAATTTATGCAGCATAGTAGCAATGCAGAAAAATATTCCCCTTCTTTGGCTTATGAAATTGATCCAAATACTTACAAGACAGTACCTATTTTCGAAGATTCGGGCAAAAAAATCAGTGCAGCTTCTGTAATCATAAAACTCAACAAAGAATTATTTATAGGTCAAGTGTTTAATCCATATTTACTTCGCTGTACGATGGGTTGATGATGAAAAACGAAAAAGATTTATATTTATCAGATTCAACGATACCATATCTTAAAACAGATCGATTCGAATACCTTAAAGAAAAAATTTCTATTGCCCCATCACTACCCGGTTGCTATTTGTGGAAAGATGCGAACGGAAAAATTCTCTATGTTGGTAAATCCGTTCAGATTAAACAAAGACTTAAAAGCTATTTAAACCCTGAAGATTATAAACATTATTTATTATTACAACGCGCTTATGATGTAGAGTGGATCGTAACAAACAATCCCAACGAAGCATTAATCTTAGAAGATAATTTGATCAAACAATATTTACCACCCTTTAACGTTCGACTTAAAGATGATAAACGATATCCTTATTTGTGTATTTCTCTTAACGAAGATTATCCCAGAATTTTTATCACAAGAAAATACAAAAAAGATGGCAATCGTTATTTTGGACCCTATACCGATGCGAAATTCGCAAGACAACTCTTAGATTTGATCCACAAGACATTCCCCATAAGAAAAGTAAACCAAGAACTGCCATTAAAAAAACCCAAAAGACCCTGTATGAACTTTTTTATTAAGCGTTGTCTTGCTCCCTGTCAAGGAAATGTAGATAAACAAGAATACAGAAAAATCGTCCAAGAAATTATTTTGTTTTTGGAAGGAAGAAAAGAATTACTCGAAGAAATCATCATAAAACGAATGAATGAATATAGCAGTCAAATGCAATACGAAAAAGCAGCCATTTATAGAGATATCCTTACAAAACTAAAACAATACAACGAAAGACAAGACGTAATCAAACCATCGAACCCAGAACAAGATGTAGTTACAATTGCAATCGATCAAGAATATTATCAAGCCAATGCTGTTATATTAGAATTTCGTAATTCCAAATTAATTTCGCGAAAATCCTTTGCACTGTATATTCCCGAAAATATGGATTTAAATTTTTACAAAGAAGAACTCCTCTCTTCTTTTTTAAGAGAATATTATCTAAATTTTATCAATTCCGAAAACTTTCCTGCAAAAATCGTTATTCCTTTTAAAGTAGAAGGCATCAATGAACTAAAATCATATTTAAAAGAAAAATTTCAATATGCCATAGATATTGTAGTTAGTCCTAATAGTTCTGTGATGAAGTTAGCAGAAAAAAATGCAGAGCTTTTACTAAAAGAACGCATCTTAGGAATGAAAAATAAACTAAAAAAAGAAGCATTAAAAGAAATTCAAGCCTTGTGTAAATTAAACAAATTGCCCGAAATCATGGAATGTTATGATATATCCCACTTCCAAGGAAAAGAAATTGTTGGTTCTGGAGTAAGGTTTATCAATGGAGAGCCAAATCCATCTGGTTATAGACATTATTTGATTCAATCCATTCAAGATATAAACGACCCTGCTGCCATAAAAGAAGTAATCTATCGAAGGATTCGAAGACTAAAAGAAGAAAAACAAACCTTCCCCGATTTAATCGTAATAGATGGTGGTATAACACAAGTCAATGCAGCATACGAAGCACTAAAAGAACACAATGTTTATGTTCCCCTCATTGGGTTAGCAAAAAAACGAGAAGAGATCTATTTTCCCGAAAATTCCACACCTGTTATTACCAATCCCAATAGTCCTGGTATGTTAATTCTAAGGCAAATGCGCGACGAAGCACATCGTTTTGCCATCACCCATCAGAGAAAGCGTATGCGAAAAGAGATTTTTAAACATGTGTTGGATTCTATCCCCAAAATTGGCAATGAGCGAAAAAAGAAAATCTTAAAATATCTTAATGAACTATCCCTAAACGAATTATCTATAGATGATTTGGTTGAAATTGAAGGCATAGGGAAAAAATTAGCATCAGAAATTATCAATAAAATTCAACAAATCGAGGCAAACGATGGAAAATGATGTTTTAAACGAAAATTTCGAGATCGTAACAAGACGATTGGTATTACCGCGGGATTTGAACGGACATGGAAATCTCTATGGTGGAAGCATGCTTTCTTGGATCGACGAATCTTCTTATTTATATGCAATAGAAAAGATTGGCTATACCAACATGGTTACTGTATCTCTGGAAAATGTTCGCTTTCGTTCTCCAGCAAAAATGGGCGACTCTGTGATCATTTTATGTAGAATTCACCAAATAAAAAGCTCTTCTATTACGATACAAACCAAAGCCATTGTACACGATACAAAAACAAACCAAATTTCCGAAATCATCAATTGCTTTATTACTTTTGTATGCTTAAAAGAAGGAAAACCCTTCCCTTATTTTAAAACCGAAGAATTCAAGGCAAAATTCAACCAAAAAGATATCAACGATTTAATCTTAAAATAAATCTTATTGAATTCTTACTATACAGAATTTATTATCGCAGGTACCACCTAAAAGGATTTTGCCATCGGATTGTATTACGATGCTTCTTCCAAGTGTATTCGAAGTTGTACCAGGCACTCGATAGATAAAATAGCCGTTTGTTCCAAAGGTAGAATCGATACTGCCATCAACATTATATCGCACAATACAAAATTGATTTTTACCTGAAATCATACATGTTCCTGCTTGTAATATCTTACCATTGGTTTGAAGAGCAATTGCAATTGCTTGATCATTCGAAGAATCTGGTATGTCAAAAATCACATAGCCGTTTGTACCAAAGGTAGAATCGACACTACCATCAGCATTATATCGTACAATACAAAATTGAATTGTACTAATAGTACATCTTCCACCTTGTATTATCTTACCATCTGATTGTACTATTAATGAATTTGCATAATCATAATTAGAAACTGGTATATCGTATAAAACATAACCACCAGAACCAAATCCGCTGTCAATCGAACCATCACTATTATAGCGCATAACACAAAATTTTGAGTTTGATAAACTATTATTTGCGCAAGAACCACTTTGTAGAATTTTATTACCTTGGAGTGCTAATGCCCATGCCAAATCGTGATATTCTGGAATTATATTAGTGATGAATGAAAAATCAATTCCATCGCCGTTGGGATTATATCGAGTTAAACAAAAGTTGTAATTGGATCCTATACTACAAAATCCCCCTTGTAAAATATAGCCATTAGTTTGAATTGCTAATGCAAGTGCAAAATCATTAGATGAGGGAGGAATATCATAGATTCCATAACCTACAGGGTCATTAAAACTTGTATCTAAACTTCCATCAGCCTTATAGCGAACTAAACAAAATTGTGAACTACCACTATAACATTCACCACTTTGGATAATTTTATCTCCCTGCAATGCTAAGGATGTATTATATTCATTTATTGAGCCAGAAATATCAAAGGTTACATAGCCACCACTTCCAAAAGAGCTATCAACATTGCCCGATATATCATACTGAACCAAACAAAAAATACTACCGGGTGGATTGTTACAATAACCACCTTGTAAGATTTTATCCCCTTTTAGAACTAAGGACTCTGCAATATCTGGCGAGACGCCAGGAATATCAAAAATCTTGTATCCACCATCACCAAAAGAAGGATCGATTTGTCCAAAAATCGACTCTTGGTTTTGAGCTTCATTCTCGTTGACTTCTGGCTCGAATAAATTTGCTATAAAGTAATAAAGACTTATGGGTTTTATCAAAGGTCCAAGACAATACGTAAAACTGCTCAAGGATAAAAACAAAATAAGGGATAATTTTAAAACTTTCATTTTTTTACCCTCTTTGTAATAATAATAATAATACAAAAAAAAGATTTTTTGTCAAGTAGAAAAGTGAAATAATTTTTCTGGATTATATTCGTTTCTGATTAGAAAAACTAAAATTGAAAATACACAAAAGGTTGACTTACAGTAACACTATAAATCGTCAAACAAGTAAATAGAATTACTCCAGCAACAATGTATAAATAATCACTTTTAATAAAATTTTTTATATAAATTTTTTTATCTTCGTGTTCCATCCAGTATTCTACAATAAATAAAGCGAATATCAAAACAAAATATTGAAGCGATGGTATAACAATTTTTCCTTCGGATGGAATTAAAGCTCGTAAAATCATATACCAGCCAACATCCAAAGGAGAAGCAGTAAAATTTGTTTCTGGAAATACCAATGGTTTTGCTCGAAACAAGAAAAACGTAAAAGAAAACACAGAATAAGTATAAGCAATGCCTACAAAAGCAATCAACCATTCAGGTAATTTTTCGCCCAAGCGCTTTATAAATTGAATCGATAAGAATAAACGTTCTCCCAATAAAAACATGCCATGAAGTCCACCCCATATTAAGTAGTTCCAACCTGCACCATGCCATAAACCACTGATCAACATGGTTAAAAACAAATTCACATACATTCGAAAAGCATGAACTCTACTACCACCTAAGGGAATATAAACATAATCGCGAAGCCAGCTGGAAAAAGAAATATGCCACCTTCGCCAAAATTCTCCCATCGTTTTAGAAAAAAAAGGACGATTAAAATTCTGCGGCAAATCATACCCCATGATCCGAGTAATACCAATAGCAATATCAGAATAACCAGCAAAATCTCCATAAATCTGCAAAGAAAATAAAAATACAGCAATCCACATGCTGATAGAATGATATTCCCATGGAGCACTAAAAACTTGATCCACATAAGGAGAGATTTGATCAGCTATCAAGGTTTTTTTAAACAACCCTAAACATACTTGAAACAAGCCACTTCGAAAATTTTGTAAGTCAAATTTTTTTCCAAGGTAAAATTGTTTGAGTAAATCTTTGCTACGTAGTATTGGCCCTGCCACCAATTGCGGAAAAAAACTCAAATACAATGCATAATACAATATATTCTTGGGCTTTTCTACCAAACCTCTGTATACATCAACAATAGCAGAAATAGACTGAAGACAATAAAAAGAAATTCCCATGGGTAAAATTATATTCGGAGGCTGTATATACTCTTTATTGCATGGTTCAAAACCCAAAAGAAAATTTAATATATCATACAATTGGACGCTATATTTAAAAACTAATAATACTAGCAAGTTTCCGATAACTCCTATCCACAAAAATATTTTTTTGATTCGAATATTCTTGGATTTATCGATATAGTATATACTCACATAAGAAATAATAATAGAATATAATAATAAAAATATATAAATAAATTTAAATACTGCATAAAAATAAAAACTGACAATTAAAAGCCAATATCTCTGGTATCGTTCTGGTAAAAGAAAAAACACTGGAATCACAATAAGAATAAATACAAAAAAGTGTAATGAATTAAACAACATGGTTATCTATCTCCAAGATATTTAACAAGATAGTTGTATAAATTTTCCGAAACCCAAACATTTCCTAATTTTGTTAGATGACCATCTTCGGGAATAAAATGATCTGTTATACCATATTCATTCTGTTTGCATAAAGTTTTTGTGTTCTCCATCAAATCCCAGACTTCTATTTGATTCTTTTCGAAATATTGTTTTGCTTGGAGTGCATACATTCTTAACGGATGATATTGATTTATATTATTGCAATAGATTTCTTCGATTTGCATAGGCAAGATTACTACTATCAAACGAAAATGATGTTTTAATGATAATTCCAGGATATTTTGGTATGCCTTTTTTGTAAATTCTGGTAAATCAGGAATTTCTTTGGGGAAATCTCTACATTCTTTTAAAATAGATGATGGTACTTCTTCGGGACATTGTTGCGGTTTCGAAAATAAGATTTTTTGAGGGGCATTATATGAACTACCTAATGTTTTGTAGATTTCCTTTTTTTCTTCTTTGGGAATACATTCTTTTAGTTTACTTGGCAGTAAAAAGCTTTCTTTTATATAATTGATAAATGTAGAATTTTTTGTTTTTTCTAATTCTATTTGTAGTTCAGCTTTAATGATTGCAAATTTTAACAACATTTGTTTAACGGTTAGCTTTATTACGTAAAAAGAATAAAACCAATCAGTTAGAACAAACTGTGCAGTATCAAAAAACTTTTTTTGAGGATCTTCTAATCGTTTTTTTTCTACAACATCGTCTGGTAAGATTCCTCTTTGTAAAAAAACCTCTGGCATGGTAAAATCATTGGGAGAAACAAAAAGAAGAACTGTATCGATCTGATTAACACGTTCTAATAATTCCTTTAATCTTTGATAATATCCCCAAGAGCCTAATCCATCAACACCAGCATTTAAAAACTGATAACCATGTTGTTTAAATTTTTCGTTCAACAAATAACAAAAAGTTTCTTTATCCGAAACACCAAATCCCATTACTAAACTATCGCCTAAGCAGAGAATCTTTTTTAAATTGGGATCAGCTTCTTCGAGATTTCTTAGACCTAAAGAATTTATCGAGAACTCTCCTTCCCATTTGCCAGTATAATGTTTGATATATACTCTTGTATTGGGTTTTAATCCAACAAAATAATTTGGATTATATTGATGGATAACTTTTAAACTACGAAAATAACTTAACGCTTCGATTTGATAAAACCGAAGAAAAATTTCCAGTAGCACAAAAAATGCCAATGTTAAAAACACAAACCTTTTTAGATTCATCTAATCTTCTACCGATACCATTAGTTTGTTCAATGTTTTAATCATCTCTTCTTTTTCTTCAATGTTTTGAGTTTCGTGATTTATGATAAAATTCATCAAAGAATGAATTGCTTCTTCTATCTCTGTGGCAATCTTTTTTCGAATGTGGTATTTTTGCATTAATTCAAGCAAAAAAGAAAGCTTTTCTTTTCTTTTTTCGTAATCATTCCAATCTTTGAACAATTCTTTTTTTTCTTTGTTAGAAAGAGATTTGCGTAAAACTAATATGGGATATGTGATTAATCCCCGAAAAAAATCTAAATATAATTCTTTTCCTAATTCTTCTTGGGTAGAGAAATAGTCTAAGTAATCATCGCGAATTTGAAACAATCGCCCCATCTTTAAACCATATTGTCGATAAACTTGAATTTGTTTTGAATTGACTGAACTTATAATTGCAGCAGATTCCACCATAGCAGAAAATAGATCAGCGGTTTTACCTAAGATAATTTGCTCGTATATATCTTCTGTAATATTAGGGTTGTTTTCGTATTCCATCTGGAGAATTTCCGAAACAGCTAAGTTTTTAATTACCCTTGTAAAAATAGGAAGTAAAACAAAACCATGTTCTAATGTTCTTAAATGATCAATTCCACATGCTAATAAATAATCCCCAGCTAAGATGGTTTTTTTATTTCCTTCTGTTATATGTAAGGTTGGTTTTCCTCTTCTCTGATTAGAATTATCAATTACATCGTCATGTAAAAGTGAAGCTGCATGGATTAGCTCACCAATTGCAGCAACATCTAACCATTCTTTACCAGAATAATTGAGTAGTTTACAAAAATAATAATGGGTTAAAGGGCGTATTCTTTTGCCACCAGAAAATATAACAAAACGCTTAACAACCTTAAAAAAAGGTAAATCTTCTTTAATAATTTGCGAAAGTTTTTTATCAATCGACGATGCTAATCGCTTTTGTTTTGTAGTAATTTGAAAGTTAAATTTGATGTTTTTGATCTTCAACTTGTACTAAATTATTCAGAATTTTTAGAAGGCTTTCTATTGTCATCTGTTTTTTTGTTTCATTGCGTTTCGTATAAATATTATGTAGATTATACAGCATACGCGAAATGATTTTAGGAACAGGAGGATTTAAAAATACCTCTGGACTTTCTTGATAGCCTAATCGTAATAAATGTTTAACACAATCCACATAAGTGATTTTATTCCCATAATGAAAAGGATCAAAATATGAATAAAAATCTTTCGAAGAAAAGAACAAAATAAAATGACCTGGCAAATTTACCCCTTGAATCGAAAATGGAACTATATAATTAAACCTACTTTCTAACGTTTTTTTTAAGATTTCGTAGAAGAGAAGTGTTATAACCGATAATGACACAGGTATACCTTTCTTAGATTCTAATACAAAAGTAATAAAGCTATTTTCGGGAGTATGATAATCTTCAAAATTTCCTTGGAATTCTTTGTAGCAATATAAAAAATCAACAATTTTATTAAACTGTTCCTCAACTTGTAAATCAAGAAAATCTGGATAAGTTTTTATAAATTCGTCTACCAATAAAAAAAACCTTTTTTGATAATCCTCGAAACTTATATAAATAGCATCAGAAAAACGAGAAACCAAATAGGAACCTTTCATTAAGTTATGAGGATCTGCCATATAGGTTTTAAAATCTTCTATAAGTTTTAAATAATTTAATTCATGTCCAATTTCTGAACGCAGTTGTAATCTTACCACAGAATCTTCGATCAATTCGATAAAATAATATGGGTTTCTACCAAAAGGAATTTTTTCGATGATTTTTTTGATTATAGCATCTCTAATTTCTTTGTCGTCATGTTCGTAATAAAGATACAATAAATTCACAATTTCAGAATCAATTTCCTTCATTAATCCCATCACTTATAAGATAACATAGAAAAATATTTTGTCAATAAAAAGTACATTCTTGATAAGAATAATGTATAAGAAGAATTATTCCCCTTTATCACGCGTTGTTGCGAGTAATTCGTCTGGTATATCTTCTATGTATTCTCCAATCTGAACAGCAATGCGATTTCCCACTTTACCAGGTAGACATTTAAATTTCTTTCTATCTCCAATTTTAATAATAAATTCGCCCTTTATTGGTGTATTCAATCGTACAATATCACCTGGTCTTAAATTAATTACATCTCCGATGGAAATATCAATTTCTCCTACTTCGCAACGAATGGGTAATTGCACTTGTTCTAATCGCTGTTGGATTACCTCGCGATTTTCGTCTGTTTGAGCTTTTTGTATAGAAGAATACCAATATTGGGCTGAAAGTTTGTTTACAATTGGCTCAATCGTAATATAGGGAATACAAAAGTTCATCATTCCTTCTACATCAGCAATCTTTGTTTCTAAAGATACTAAAACAACCATATCATTGGGTGGAACGATTTGTGCAAATTGTGGGTTGGTTTCTATATTTCCCAACCTTGGGCGTAAATCTATTACGGTAGACCATGCTTCTCTAAGGTTACCTAACATTCTTACGATAACGCTTTCCATTACAGAACGTTCAATATCTGTCAGTTCTCGCGAGATATTTTTGATTTGTTCCCCTTTCCCACCAAACAATCGATCAATTACAGCAAAACTTACATTTGGATCAATTTCGTATACAGCAGAACCTCTTAATGGATCCATGTTAACAATAGCGAGTGTAGTTGGAGAAGGAATCGAACGGTTGAACTCTTCGTAGCTCAATTGATCTACGGAACTGACATGTACAGATACAGCAGCCCTTAATTGCGCAGAAAGAGATGTTGTAACCATTCGAGCAAATGTTTCATGAATCATTTGTAATGTACGAATTTGATCCTTAGAAAATTTATCGGGACGTTTAAAATCGTATGGTTTAGCAATTCCTTGTTGCTTACCTTCTTGTGTGGGAAATTCAATATCCGAAGATAAGGTCTGTACAGGGACTTCCCCCTCTGTACTTACATTAATCGTTTGGAGCAAATTCGATAGCTCAGCATCATCCAACATCTCTGTCATAATTTTAAAGATTCAAAAAATATTGAATTAATCAAGTTTTTTTTGTATTATTTTGTGATTTTTTTTAATCTGATTATACTTTTAATTCGTTCGAAATCCCTTTTTGTAAGGCTAACATTCCACAGGCAGCGTTAATTTTTTTCCCTGGTGAGCCTCGATAAAAAGCAAGTACACCGTGATTTCGTAATTCCTCTTGGAATTTTAGAATTTCTTCTTGTGTAGGTGATCTCCAATTGTTAAAATTGGTATTTAAGGGAATTAAATTGAATTTACAAAACCGAATACTTTTTGCAATTTTTACAAGTTCATTGATGTGTTCTTTGTTCATGTTAACATCAGGAATCAAAATGTACTCGAATGTTATATTTCTTTTATAAATTTGTGTATATTTTTTTACAACCTTTAAAAGATCGTTTAATGAATATTTTGTGTTTATATCCATTAGCATAGAACGTTCTTCGTTAAAAGGATGGTTTAAAGAAATTGCTAGGTTAAAAGGCTGTTTTTCGGAAATAAACCTTTCTATGCCAGGAATTACTCCAGAGGTAGAAATGGTAATATGTCTTGAACCTATGTTTAACCCTTTTGGATGATTCAGTATTTTTGCTGCTTTGATTACATTATCGTAGTTATAAAAAGGTTCACCCATCCCCATAAAAACCACGTTGGTGAGTTTTTCTTTTGGATCTACATGCTTGTTTCTATGATGAATCATCTGGTAGATTTGTTGTAAAATTTGCCATGTTGATAGATTTCCTTTAAAAGGAATTTTTGCAGTAGCACAAAAGGTACAATTCAAACTGCAACCACTCTGGGAAGAAATACATGCTGTTCTTCTTTTTTCCGATACAAGCCAAACAGATTCAAAAATTCTAGACCTACTTTCTTTGGTATCTCGATATTCAAAGATAAATTTTTGTGTGCCAGAATCATCCGAACCTTCGTCAACAGATTCATAATAGTTTAAGTTCAAAACTGGAAATAAATGATTTTCGAGAATATAATTTCTGATTTTTTTGGGAAATTCGGTAAATTCCTCCACACTTAAAGATAAATGCTTGTGAATTCTCAAAAACAATTGTTCTGCACGATAAGGAGGTTCATTCAATTGAAGAAAAAATTCTTTTAGTTCTTCTATGGTACTTTCGTGGATAAACATAGTATAAAAATAAAATTAAACTTAAAGAAAAACAACTTTTTTATTATATTTTGAATTCTTCTTTACAACACCTAAGATTTTCGGTTCAGTAGATAAATATGGTAAATTCCAATTGGATTCCCACTCGGGATATTCGGGAAAAAAATCCTTTTGTACTTTAATATAAGTTTGTTTATAATTGATCAAATTTTCTGAAATTTGTTCTATCATCGAATTCACGTTTTTTTGTTCGACAAAAATAAGCATTCCATAACCACAATTAAATACATGGGTCATTTCCAGAAAACTTAAATTCCCTTTTTCTTGGATTTCTTTAAAAGGAGATTTTAAATCCCATGATTGTAATTCTACATAATAATTTCCTTTAAGAATACGTGGAATATTTTCTTGGTATCCTCCTCCGGTTATATGTACCATCCCTTTAATCATTTTATTTTTGATTTGTTCGTAGAGAATTTTTTCGTATAGAACAGTTGGTTGTAATAGAATCGATTCTTTTAGAAAATCGAATATTTCTTTTTGTATCGTATCTTTTGGTGGTGTATTCGAAGCTGGATCATAAAATAATTTTCGAATTAGGGATAATCCGTTCGAATGGATTCCAGACGAAGGAATACCTAGAATCACATCCCCTTCTTGGATTGCATCGCCAGTAATCAAATGTTCTTTTTCGCAAAATCCAATCATAAAACCAGCTAAATCAAAATCGTTATCTTTCATAACGTTTGGATGTTCTGCGGTTTCGCCGCCAAGTAAACTACACTCAATCATCTTACAAGCAGCAGCAATAGAACGAATTACCAAAGACATTTCGTGAACATGCAGCTTTCCAACAGCTAAGTAATCCAAAAAGATAGAAGATTTACCACCAGAAACCAATATATCGTTTGCACACATTGCTACTAAATCATAACCAATCGTTTCGTATCTTCCAAAAAAAGATGCATAAGTTAATTTTGTACCAACCCCATCAGTGGATGTGAGGAGTACTGGTTCTTTGTATTCTTTTAAGAAAGATAAATCATAGATAGCAGAAAAACCACCAATATCAGAAACAACATTCTTATTGTAGGTCTTCCTTGCAAAAGGTACAATCAGTTGAACCAAATTTTGACCAGCTAATGTATCTACTCCCGCTTGTTTATATGCTTCGGAATATTCTTGATGTTTAGTTTCCATAGTGATTCCTTTTATCGATAAACTTCTTTAATTTTTTCCATTACCATATTAGGGGTAATTTCCTTCATACAACGAAAGTGTTTTTCGGGACATTTTTTACCTCCATGAGTTCCACAAGGCCGACAATAGAGTCCCTCAATTTCTACTACTCTACTGTTATCGCATATAGGAGCATAGCCTAAATCTTTTGTTGTAGGTCCAAAGATTGCGATTACAGGTATATGTGCAGCACATCCAAAATGTACTGGTGCAGAATCATTCGAGACTAAAAACTTGCAGCGCTTTAACAAAGAATATAACGTAATTAAGTCTGTTTTGCCACAAAAATTATAGATTTGATTATGAACATGCTTAGGTAGGATATGTTTTGCATATTGAAGAATATATTCCGAAAGTTCATAATCCCCTTTGGAACCAATCAAAATTACCGGAGATTTATAAGTTTCTACAACTAACCCTGCCAATTCTGCAAAGCCCCAAGGTGTCCATCGCTTTGTAGGCCATATCGAAGAACAAGCAAAAGCAACAGGACTAGCAGCAAAATCTTTTATTAAATCTTTGGCTTTTTTTGTGCTAGATTCAGTTTCTTCTAGTATAGGTGCATTCGGATAATGGCTTAAATTGGGACAAATAGAATCTTTTAAAAAATCGAGCAAGCGGTGAATTTCGTGTTTGTTGGTTCTTTGTAATTTTAAGTTATAAACAGATGATAATGATGCAGTATTATAACCAATTCGAATCGGTGCTTGGGAAAAATAAACCATTAAACCAGTACGAAAGGATTGATGGGGAGATAAAATGATATCAAACTTTTGATTTCTAATATTCTGAATAATTCTGAACATCCCCCAGTATTTATGTTGATTGTTTTTATCGATAACGATTATATCGTCCACAAAACTTAAAGGTTCAAGGATTTGTTTTGCTTCTGGTTTAACCAAAACACTCAATTTTATATCGGGATAAGATTTTTTGATTTCTTTTAACATGGGTGTCGTTAAAACAACATCTCCAATAAAGGCAGTTTGAATTACCAAAATTTTTTTTATGGGATGTTCCTTTATATAATTTAACAATTCGCTTTGAGTCATTTTTTTCCATAAAATTTATTGGAAATACCAATAAAAGAAAAAAAATGGAATGTTGATGTTTCGTTATAAAATCAAAATACTTGATCTTTATATTTTTAAAGAAATTCTCACTCCGTTTTTTATTACATTATTTTTTTGGACTACTCTGTTTGTTGCATTAGTCTTTAAAGAAGTAATAGGAGAAATTTTAGGAAAAGGCATCGATACATCGAAAATCATCGAGTATATAATCTATCTAATTGGAGATAAAATTACCACCACAATTCCTATTGCATGTCTTTTTGCTGGAATTTTATCTACGGGGAGATTGTCCTCCGATTCGGAAATTATTGCTATGCGAGCAGCTGGGATTAGTTTTAGACGAATTTATAGTATTTATTTATTCTTTGGGTTTTTATCGATGGTGCTCGTTATGTGGATAAATTTTTATTGGGGACCAATCAGTAGTAAAGCAAAAACAGATTTCGAAGAATGGTTAAAAACCTATCATAGTCTTAGCTTTGTAAAATCTGGTAGGTTTATGAATGTCTCCGAAACAGAAAACTTAGGAGATTATGGTCAAGATATCTATGTTCAATATAGGGATGGATCTATCTTAAAAAATATTCAAATTAGAAAATGGAAAAATTCTTTTAGTAATAGTGCTGAATTTTCTCATAGTATCAATTCCAAAATGATGCAAATTATCCAAGCAGAGAAAGGACGTATTTTATCCAGAGTTAAAGAAGATGGCGAAAGAGAAAATTTTATTCGATTAGAAAATGGTTATATGATCGAAACCGATCCCAATTGGACTAAGATAGAAATTACCGATTTTAGAAATGGTTTTATGGATTATGTTTTACCAAAAATTCAAAAAAAGATTGGAAAATTAGATGTTAAACCAGAAAACTATACATTTTTAGAACTATTCGATTTTTTAAATAAACTAGAAAAAGGTCAACATAAAATTGATTTCGAATCCTTAACAGAAAATCTTAATATTAAGATCGATGAATCCGAAAAAGGTCAGAGGCTCCCCTCTATAAAAGAAATGAACGATTATATTTCTAAGAATAAAATTTGGCTTTTACAAAATTTCTCTCATGTTGACAAACCTGGTGGACCAACAACAGAAGAATATAATCGCGTTGCTCAAACCATATTTCGATACGAAATCTTTCTTAAAGATGTAGAAAAAACAAAAAGAAAATTCGAAGTAGAAATCCATAAACGCATTGCTGTTCCTATTGCATGTTTGTTGTTTCTTTATATTTCTTTTCCCCTTGGCATGGTATCGCGTAGGTCTGGTAAAGGAATGAATTTTTCTCTTGCATTGTTTGTTTTTTTCTTTTATTATATTTTGCTCATGTTAGGTTTATCTAAAGCTTATGATGGGATTTGGCATCCAGCTTTGGGAGCTTGGCTAGCAGATATTGGTTTATTGATATTAGGAAATTACATTATGTCTATACAAACTGACGAAGTATCCTTTAAATTCAATCCTTTTAAACCATTAAGAAATTTTTTTATTAAATATATTTATAATCATCCCATTTATATAAAAATAGAAAATAAAATAGATCATTTTATAGAGTTTGCAAAAAAAATAGTTGTCAAAAAAATTCGATAGAATAAAAAATGAATTAATGGCAGAAGTAAAGATTTGGCATTTATCAAAACATCTAAAATTTCCGTTAAAAATTAAAGTAGATGCTGGTGAAAAAAATGTTCCTGTATCCGTAGAAGAAAGAGATTTTGAAGACGCAACAAATATTCCTTTTGACGAAGAAAACATTCATGTATTAGTCTTTCAAGTAAAGAAGGAAAATGTTCAGGATGTAGTTAAAATCTTAAACAATACGCCATTAATTGTACCATACGTAAAGGTTTTGATTATTCCCGAAGAAT
>Ga0308419_1001304_pt1 | contig 16624 bp, 10 predicted proteins | sample HotsprSampleMS50_FD_203674 | JGI IMG/M metagenome (GOLD analysis project Ga0308419, IMG submission 203674) | Hot spring phototrophic mat microbial communities from Mushroom Spring, Yellowstone National Park, Wyoming, United States - 20090730_MS50 ... | reverse complement strand
GCCGCTAAATGCGAACCCAGCGTAAAAAGCCATTCCTGGACTTTTCGTAGGAGCGGCTGATGCGATTCGGGGGCTTCCAGGGCGATGAGGCCGATATGGGCATTGAGCTCGTCCAGGCTCCCATAGGCTTCCACGCGCAGGTCAGCCTTAGAAACCCTTCCCGGCCCGAGTAGACTCGTCTGCCCGGCATCCCCACCACGCGTGTAGAGCTTCATGCCTCAAAGATACGCCCAGACCCGCATTCCAAACGCTCTTACTGCCGTATCCCCAAGGCGTAGGACACCTGCAGGTATCGCCGCTCCGGACTCAATAGGAGCCGTATGCGCTTACCATCTGGGGTTTCCCACACTTCCTGGCCCACATGGCCCGCCGCCACCCCGTACCGCCCCCGTAGATACTCCCGCCACGCTTGATACCGCTTCGTCAGTACCCCAAACACCGGCGACTCGTACGTGAAACTCATCGCCTCTACCCGCCCTTGCTGGCTGACATAGTACTCCACCCACACCTCCAGCGTGTCGGTTTTTTCCAGGACACGGTACACATACCCCAGCGCGTCCCGATAGTAGGGCTTTTCCCGCTCTATGCGCAAAATAGAGTCCGCCGCTAAGCCCAATAGCGTTTCCCGAGCTATACCCCCACTTGTGAAAAATGCCGCTTCGTAGAAATCTGGATGGGCATGACGAGCGCAGCTTAGGCCCAGCACGATCACACTAAGTAGCCTGACTCGCCGACGCCACATAAGCCTGGCGCAAAAGCCGCCGCATGACTTTGTTAGAGGCGGTGCGGGGCAGTTCCTCTACCACCACCACATCCCGCACATGGAAGAGCGGACTGAGCCGTTCGCGCACCGCCGCGTTCGTCTGCTGGAGCCAATAGGCTTTCTCTCTGGGAGCCTGAGGCTGCAAGACGAGATACAAGACGAGCTGTTCTGGCCCGCCCTCTGGGGGTGGTACGGCGATGGCCGCCACTTCGCTCACGCCCGCGACTTGCGCTACCACGCGCTCAATCTCTGTGGCCGACACCTTGATCCCGCCTAAGTTCATCGCATCATCGGCTCGCCCCCCCGAGACCCAATAGCCATTTTCCAGTCGGCGCATGTAGTCCCCATGCCGCCGCAGACGAACCGCCGCGCCCGCTATCGTTTTTGGGATGGGCGCCCCAGAAGCCCCTACCCACCCCTCCCCGACTTCCGGCGTGCCCTGGTAGTACACCTCCTCGTGGGAAGCATTAAGAAGCACCTGAGATAGCCCAATAGATGGCGGCACCAGGAAAAGCTCCCCCTCGGAGGCAGGCTGGTCCGCCTCATCCAGAATCACAAAGTCCAGTCCCAGCGCCGGCGCACTGAACTGCGAAGGCGCATTCGGATGCAATAGCGTACTAGTGATGTACCCGCCGCCGATTTCTGTTCCGCCGCAGTATTCTATGACCGGTTTGTAGCCGGCCTTAGCCATGAGGTGCCACATATGCCAAGGGTTGGAGGCTTCTCCGGTGGAGCTGAAGAGCCGGATTTTCTGCCAGTTTACCCCTTCCCAGGCGCTGCTCTCCATCCAGCGCCGCACGAGCGAAGGCACCACACCCAGGACGGATATATCGGCCTTTTCTACAAAGCTGCAAAAGTCTGCTCCCGTCGGAGCGCCATTGTACAGGCACACGGTGGCGCCATTCACAAGCCCAGCGAAAAGCAGCCACGGCCCCATCATCCAGCCGAGGTTAGTGGGCCAGGTAAGGCGGTCGCCCGGAGCCAGATCATGGTAATAATACCCGTCAGCGGCTGCTTTGATGGCCGTGAGATGCGTCCAGGGGATGGCCTTCGGCGTAGCGGTCGTCCCCGACGAAAAAAGCACCCCAATCACATCCGTCGGCCTGGCCGCATACCCCTGCCTAAGCGGCTCCCCGGCCTCCCAAAACTGCCCAAAAGGAAACACCTGATTCCGTAGCCGGACCCCCAGCTGCTGGCCCCCTGTTAGCACGAACGTCCGGGGCAAACCCTCCCCGCTTAGCCGATCATAGAGCGGTATAGCCTTACCCTCCCGATAGATGAAGTCCTGGATGAAGAGCAGCTGGGGCCGGACGATTTTGAGTCGGGTGGCAATCTCTTCGCCGGAGAGGCTATCCGGGATAGTCGCCACGGACAGGCCGGCCCAGAGCGCCCCTAAGTAGAGTACCGCCGCCTCCCACCGCATGGGTAGACAAATGGCCACGGTTTGACCGGGCTCTAATCCCTGCGATAGAAAGGCTCCCGCTGCTGCCATGACCTGCGCTTGTAGCTCGCCGTAGGTCAGACGCATTACGCGCCCATCTTCCTGGTACTCCACCAGGGCCTCGGCGTCTGCTGGCCAGCGAAAGATAGCCTCCAGAATATTCAGGCGCGCCCCTTCCAGCCAGCTTGGTTGGGTTACCGTACCCAGCGGAAAGCGCACAAGGGCCTGCGGCTTCTCATAGAAAGGCACCTTGAGCCGGTCAAAGATCGTATAAGCCCAGAAGTCCGGCCGGTGGCTCACGCTCCAGCGATGGAGCGCTTCGTAGGTAGGTAGCCCGCGTTCATGCAGAACTTCCCGCAGATGGGGTGTGCGGGTGTCCATCTCGGGGTACCAGAGGGGTTCTAAGGGAAGGGCGGCTCGTTTCCCGTAAGCGGCCTCGTAGGCCTCTACATGCCGCTGAAAGTCCTTCTCGCTGGCCAAAGCCCGCGCCGCCTCTATCCATCGCATGGTACAAAGATACCCGGAATACCGTACTTTTTGCCTGTGAAGATCATCAATGACCCCATCCATGGGTTTATCGCGGTGCGGTTTCCGCGGGTGCTGAGAGCGATCGGGCATCCATTTATTCAGCGGCTACGACGCCTTTCGCAGCTCGGACTGGCCCAGCTGGTCTATCCCAATGCCACCCATACACGCTTTGCTCATGCGTTAGGAACGCTATACCTGATGGATACCGCCTTACAGACCTTGTCAGGCAAGGGGCGGATCGCCCTTCGTCCAGAGACCCATGAAGCCGCCCTCTTAGCCGCCCTTCTACATGATATTGGCCATGGTCCTTTCTCCCACAGCTTGGAAGGCGTGCTTTTACCCTACCCCCATGAAACCCTCACCCATGCCCTGCTTGACCTCCTGGAAGCGGACTTAGGCGACCTCAGCGAGACCCGCCACATCCTAAAGCGCCAGCATCCCGAAGCTTACCTATGTGAGCTAATAGAAGGGCCGCTGGATGTAGACCGCTTAGATTACCTCGTGCGGGATAGTTTCTTCACCGGCGTGCAGGAGGGCATCGTGGGCACCGAAAGGCTCATCTATACCCTTACCATTACCCCCGACGGCCACCTCGCTATCGAGGAAAAAGGCTTGGCCTCCGTGGAAAAGTTTATCCTCGCTCGTCGCTTCATGTACTGGCAGGTGTATCTCCACAAAACTGTCCTGGCCGCCGAGACCCTCCTCAAACGGTGGTTTGACCTCTGGCAGGAAATAGTGGGGCCTCTCTTCCCCATCAATGCCGCCACATTGACGGCGGAAACGCTCCGGGCTTTCCTGCGGCTGGATGATATGCAAGTATGGGCGTGGATTCATGCGGGGGCGCAGCATCTGCACTTACCGCTACGCCTGCTTTCTCGAGCCCTCTTGAACCGCGTCCTCTTCAAAATCCACTGGGGGACGCCCCTGCCGGAGACTTACTCGCAGTGGGAGACGCGGCTCCCTGCGGCCCTTCGCCCGTATGCCCAGAGCTTTTGGGTGGAGGGACGGGCTTATAGCGCCACTTACGAGCCCAGCCCTGCACATGAGATTCACATTTTCACCAAGGCAGGGGAGACCATCCCCCTCTCCGAACTCACTCCCTGGCTACTCGCCGCCGGCCCTATCGAGAAGACGTACTGGGGGTATCTCAGCGCAGCTTCGCTTGAATCGCTTCTGCAATCGAGCGAAACTCTTCCTGGCTAAGCTCTAAGCGGGGATTCTGGAAGTTGAGGTCAGCCATGGTGCGGATGGGTATAATGTGGATGTGGGCATGGGGGACCTCAAGCCCCACCACGGCAAAGGCAATACGTTCACAGGGCACGGCGGCCTGGACGGCCCGCGCCACTTCCCGTGCAAAAAGCCATAGCCCCACATACAGCTCTTCCTCCAGGTCCAGGATGTAGTCTATGGGCTTTTTCGGAATGGCGAGAGTATGGCCCCGCGTTAGAGGCCGAATATCTAAGAACGCCAGGTAGTCATCCGTTTCCGCCACCTTGTAGGCCGGCAGCTCTCCCCGCACGATTTGCTCAAATATAGTGCTCATTCGCCGTACCGGATTTCCAGAATCTCTAACTCGAGCAGGCCAGCGGGCACCTGTACCTGAACGGCGCTGCCAACGCTTTGGCCCAGAAGGGCTTTGCCGATAGGGGATTCTACGGAGATTTTTCCTGCGCGAACATCGGCCTCTACGGCAGGCACGAGCTGGTAGAGAAACTCATGGCCCGTCTTACGGTTTTTGACTCGGACATACGCTAAAAGTCCTGCCTTGGAGGTATCTACGTTAGAGAGGTCTATAACCTGGCTTTGGGCGAGGAGGGCTTCCAGCTCGGCTATTTGGGCTTCTAAGAGGCGCTGACGTTCCCGGGCCGCCGCATATTCCGCGTTTTCTCGCAGGTCGCCCTTTTCCCGGGCTTCTGCGATGGCGGCTGCTACGGCGGCCCGTTCCTTCGTCTTAAGGTCGTGAAGCTCCTGTCGAAGCCGCTCGTACGCTTCCTTCGTCAGGACTTTCCTCATATGTATAGCCGAGCCCCGATGCTATGCGTGCCGTTGAAGAAGTAGGTAGGCCGATAGCTGTAATCTATCCCGAAGGTGGAGTACCGATTCTCGCCCGTCTTGAAGGGTATCTCCACCGTTGCGCCAAGGTTTAGGCCGTTGAAGGCACTCTGGGCTTTGTCTTTGTTGGTGATGTCTTTCTCCCACAGGTATGCGCCGCGAACCATGAAGTAGTTCTTATAGCGCAGCTCTACCCCCGCCCCAAGCTGGTTGTTCTGAAACGAGTGGGCATAAAATCCGAGGCTGGGAATGATGGAGAAGAGGTAGTCTTTTTGCTCCTGCCCTCCAGAGGCGCCTGCCTCTCGGCTCTTGGTCTCTTCACCTCCTCCTATGCCGATTCGGTAGGAGGCGCCGATGAGGAGCACGGAGGGGATTTCAAACCCAGCGGCGGGGATATGGACGGCGTTGGTATAGGTACCCCCTGCGCCGCTCAGGTTGGAGCGCACGCTAAGGCCTTCTCCTCGGTAGCGCATCTGCGGACCCACATTACGCAGGGCCACCCCAAGGCTAAAATTCCCCGAACGGTCCCGATACTGGACTCCAGCATCTACCGCAATGCCCGATGCAGCCGCGTCTGGAATAGATTCATGGATGAGCTTCACCGTAGCCCCCACGTAAATCCGGTCATCTGCGAAGATCTTCGCATAAGAGAGGGAGATGTTTAGCATGGTCGGAGAGAAGTAGCCCAGGCCCCCATCCGGGTTATCGATGGTAGTCCGTTCAAACTGTCCGAGGTCAAAGGCTACCACGCCAATACCCAAGGTGCCCCCATTACGGAAGCCCTGGGCGAGACCAAAGGCATTGATAGCTATGTCACTCCCCACCAGCCAGCGCGTATGAGAAAAGACGAACTCCGTACGCCGGGTAAGAGCCAGCCCAGCCGGGTTGATAATCTGGCTTTCTATGCCGTAGCAGTTGGAGATATTGAGCCCACCGATTCCGGAGCTACGGGCATAGGGGTTTATCAAAAGCTGGGTGGCCCCAGCCTGTCCGGCGCGTTCGGGATTACCTGCCCATGCAAGCGCCACCACGAGGGCTATCCACGATAAGCTTCGCATCCAGCTCATAAGGCTTAGTAGTTATTGAGGTCGACTTGCGGCATGATAGCGAAAAACTTCACAACCTTCTGGCCGAGGCCCGGCGCGTCGATGTGGATGATATACGGCCCACTCGCGATTGGCACGCCGTACTCATTTTTGAGGTCCCATTCCTGGTCAGGCTGATCGGAGTCCTTGCGGAAGGTCCGCACCAGCACACCATTGAGGGTGAAGATGCGGATAGTGCACTTCTGCGGGAGGTTGGTGATTTTGACGCGGGTATCTACCTGGCTGATTTCATAGACGCCGCGACCGGCTCCGGAGCGGCCGTAGTAAGGATTCGGCACCACCCGGATTAGGTCTAAGGCATTCTTAGCTGTGGTCGCATCCCCTATGCGGGCGGCTACTTCAGCGGTGCTAAACTCAAAGGTGGGCGAGGTACCATCAGCAGCGGGCTTGTAAGACTTATTTACGGCAAGCCGAATACGCACCTCCGTCGGGATGTCCTTATAGTGCCTAAACTCATACTGCCGGCCTGCTATCCGCGGAAGGGCCGCCCACGCCACATACTTGTAGAGCGAATCGATCCGCAGGGTATCGCCATTGGCGGTACGGAAGAGAATACCCCTGTCCCTTGCCGCCGCAGGACCTATCGGCTGGCTATCTGCTACCGCCACATACTGCGCAAAACGTTGGCACCCATCATAAGGCTGCGTAGTCACCAGGATCCAGTGGCGTCCCCCTAACGCATCCCCAGAGGCCGAAGAGGTGGGGTTGAACAGCATATCATCCCCATTTTCCCCTCGGAACCACGAGGCCTCCGCAAAGAGAATATTCACACGCTCCCCGGTCTCCAGGTTTATCGCATACCCAGGGAAGTAGCTAAACCCTTGTGTAGAGGGAGTGAGGGGATCAGTGCGATAAGCGAGCGTATCGCCCCGAATAATATCCCGACTGGGGCGCCACTTCGCCGTGCGCGGGAAGCTACTGCCTACCAGCCTACTCAAACTGGGGGTGGGCGAGGCCTCCACAACTAAGCATCGTGACCACTTGGAGGGATCAGGGGTAATCACTATCTCCATGGATGGCAGGCGCTCGAGCGTGATAAACTCATTGGGGTCGCCGTTTAGCTGTCTAAGAGGCTGAGAGCACCCTGAGGCGAAACAATACCGAAAGCCTATCCCCACATTCTCGGGCCTTGATCCATCGTATGGAGTTACAAGCCCATAAGGTCCCCAGGCCCGCAGGAGTCCCTCCAGGTATGCTCTCTTATTGAAATCATACCACAAAACCCACTCATTCGTCCCGGGCGCAGGAATGGCGTTCGGATCATTCCCCCCAGCTATGAAGCATTTATCACTATACGCAGGCGCAGTAAAAGCATTCAGCCACGCACTAGTACTCGAGGTAGGAGCGAAACCAGTAAGCCAAGGCTTCGTAGGGTCGGCGTATTCTATTTCAGCACCAATCAAACCATTCTTATCGTCCTGCAACATGTAATAGAGGGACCTCCCGGCAGGCGGAGGAAAGGTGGCATCCGGACACAACCAGCGATCAGCAGCTGTGAGCGTGTAGAACTTCGCACCAGGATCTAACACATTACGAACAGAGACAGATATCCCATGCCCCGGAATCACGCGCTCTGTGCCTTTTATGAAACGATTTTGTAGAAAATCCCAAGTATTTCTGGCATAGTCCCACTCACTCTTACCAATAGCCGCCCAGGAAGTATAAATAAGCTGGTAGCCAGCCCCACTGCCTGCGGGACGACCATAAAGCTCCCATTCCTTGACGAGAATGGTAGTCTGCGAGCCAGAAACGATCGTATCCCGAGCAGACGTGTCTGTATTGATGACGAGGCGGTACTCGTAGGGTTTAACAAGCTTAGGGTCTACGACTTTGATGTTGATGGGACTTGCACCTGGCGCGTATTCCGGACTCTGGACTCCGCCCAGGGCTTGCGCCTCTGCCTCTGGAGTGAGACGCAGCGCATTCCCACCATTCCCCTGGCCGGCTACCCGACGAACTTTCACCCCATCCCCGTAGGCTGCGGCCAGTACAGTCCCCATTTTCTCAAACTCCACCTTGTGAGGAATCGCCTCATAGGCCCGCACATTATTCCTGCCGAGGATAAACCGCCGGGGGTTCGTGGTGTCCCCATTATAGGCATAGGCTACTATCATGAAGTAATGGCGCCGGTAATTTACCAAGCGAGGATCAGTACCTTCTGAAAACTTGTCTTCTGTAACCCGAAGTGAGTAGAAGAGTCCCTCATCTTTGCCATTGACCATGACCTTATCCACAATAATCGGCGTAGGCCATCCCGGCGCATTTTGCTGCTCACGATTGACAATAGTGGTAATGCCATTTTTGATATCACACTGCGCAATCAGGGCAGCTTTATTGGGATCATCAAGATCCGTCACACTCACCCGCGCATCCCGAAGCTGATACACCAAGTAGCCCTCAAAACGATACAGGGAGTCTGCAGAGCCAGAAGCAGCCAAGACAGGGTCTTTCTGGATATAGTTTTCGTAGTAGTTATTAGAGAGCGGGTTCTTGTACCCCCATTTCAGGATTAGCTCCCGATCCAGCTCCACGATCTCCATGTCGGGGGCATCAGGCCCTTCCACAAGCTGGAAGTTGTTATCAAAAAGAGCCTGAGCTATATCGTCGGCCTTGTACAGTAGGCATACAGAGCCAAGTCTGCCATCCCCACCAGGTCCATAGGTTCCATTAGCATCTCGAGCCCAAGGAACCCCGATGATAATTTCATTAACGGCGCCGGGTAAAAGAGTAAAAGGCCCTGCGGACTGCAAGTACCGCCTATCAAAGGCAGAATTCCCTGCGGTTGCCTCATCCCAGCCGGGTGGGGGAGTCGTGTAAGGGCATAGTGCGCTCGCCGAAGCACCTCCCGGATGGCCTGTATAGATATAGTTTGTCGGGGTTCCGGTGCCGTAGCCATTTGCACCATTATCCACCAGCGGCGAGCCATCTTTCCAGATAGAACGCATGTAGTTATAAAAATGTATCGCATTCGTGGGATTACCGCGAACGCTAAAGTCGTTATCATAGTACATGAAGTTAGTCATTTTCAGGCGCTGTCCGTTATCGCCAATAGGGCCTTGGAAAAAGTCCGTGCCTATGACTGGGGGATTTGGGCCATAACCGGAGGCCCCCTCATCATTGTTGTCGCCATTATAGCAGAATCCCAGGCCTCGGGCTGTGTCGCACCCTACAAGGTCATCGACATAATTGCCCAAGTCTGCGTCCACCCATACAGCCATGTAAGTCTGAGTAAGAGCTAAGGTTCCTCGATTGATAAGCTTGTACTTGTAAAAGGTCATGTTGTTGATGTCGTCCGTAGTAGCGAAAGCAAAAGCCAGTGCCTGGACTTCCATTCCGATCTGGGCGGCTCCGGTTTCGGTATGCACGTTGCCTTTGTCGTTGAAGACCCACCAGATAACCATGTCGCCCAGCACATCAGGGTAATCGCCGGCGGAGGGGGTATAGTCGCCGTCATTATTGACATCCACGAAGGGAGCCAGGAATCGTTCAAAACCCGGATCGGTATTGATAGCGGGCCAGTTAGCTACGTTCGGAAAGTTGCCAAGGTTGACGTTGTTAGGATTGGCCTGGTAGGCGGCTCGGAATGCATCTATCTCCTGTCGGGTGATAACGAAATGCCTATCCCATTTTTGGCAGGTGCTAGCATCCGTGGTGCCTTGCAGGGAAAGAGGTCCTGGGAAGTAGTCGTTTCCCGACTGCCGATAGGTTTGAGCGGCAAGGCGTAGGCGGCCAGCTGCATCGTACCCTCCTACCCATACCGAAGAGGCAAACATGGAATGAATAGCTGGGACGCCTGGGGGGACCTTAGGTATTTCATATCGGGGATTACCTACCAGATCCCACCACATGTCGCCCCCATTGTGAATAAGACAGCGAACATTATTGATATCCAGCTGCACGGAGGCCGTAGCAGGGGCACAATTTTGAGCCGTGCGAGGCGCTACACGCCTTTCTACCTGGCCCATAATCTCTCGGCTCCAACCGAGTACGAGTAAGGCTGCCAACCCAACTATCGTTCTCATAGGCATTACGAAGTTAGACAAAGTTAAGCATTTTAGAAGGAAAACAAGAGACCCAGCCGAATGCGAAGAGGGGCACCGAGGCTGCCCGGACTGCGCTCTTTGAGCCGGTACAAGTACTCAAAAGTCTCTTTGGAGTACTGGTTCTGCGCCAGCTGCTGCCCAACAGGGGATTGAATATAACCACTATCATCCGGCAGGCCTGTGTACGGATAAACACCCAGTACATTTCTCTGATTGAACGCGTTGAGGAAAATAACATAGACGTTCAGAATGGACTGCTTATTCTCCCCGCGTTGAATAATAAAGTCCCTATCTACCCGAATATCAAAGCGATTATACCAGGGGAGGCGGGCGCTGAATGGCTGACCGCTAATGAGATTGACGGGATTCACGCCAAACTGGACATCGGCAGGGTTGGGAAGCAGGTAACGCGTATAGGGCCGTCCAGAGCCTAAGTTGTACGTAATGTTGATGCCGGCCCCCACGAGTGGGTATATGGTTTTTTCACCAATCGTGATAGCAGGGCCCTTGAAGCTACTCTTTTCAAGGATGCGAATATCCGCTGTGCCGGTGAAGGTATGCCGCTGGTCAAAGGAGAGCGGCAGGAGAGAGCGAAAGACATTGAAGCCCTCTATGCTTCCGATGAGCGCCCGGCTGGAAGTAACACTGGAACCCGTCCCTTGGGCATATTGTAGGGTGTAGGCAAATCGTAGCTGCAAAAGCCCTATCCGGCGAACATCCAGGTCTACATTTATCCCCTTCACCGTGGAGAAGTCAAGGTTCTCAAAGCTGGTGTAGCTCACAGGATACCCGCCGAAGAAGGAGAAGAGCTGGACCATATCGCGCATTTCCCTGTAGTACCCGGAGATAGAGAGAGCAATATTAGAAGAGAGGAGTTGTTTGAAGCCGGCCTCAAAGTCAATCGTTTTTTCTGGACGAAGGCGAGGATTGGCAATATCTATAGTGGCATTCTGAACGATAAAAAGATAATCCACGAACTGGGCTACTTGTCCAGATCGAGGACGCTGCGTCAAGACATCATAGTGTGCGAAGAAAGTGGCCTCATCCGAGATGGGGAAGGAGAAGGAGATACGCGGCATGATATTGATTTGGGGTTTGTAGTCCTCGAAGGCATCATAAGTGAGGCTGTCGGCCTTGATGTGCGGACGGGCACGTCCACCGCTGGCCCGGATGACGGCCAATGCGCTGGTTGGTGCCCCACTGGCATCATACCAAGTGTTTTCCTGGCGATAGCCAATGATGCGGGTAGGATTAAGGGCATTGTCCACATAGGCCACCCAGTCGCCACCCACGCCTTGCGGCAAAGTAACTCCCAGTAGACGCGCCGTTTCTTCTGCCCGATAAAATGGCCGCACGATATAGGGGTCTTTGAGCACAGGGAGGTTCGCATCAAAGCGGTCAACCCGCAGCCCTAAGTTGAAAAACAGCTTATCAAACTCAAACTTATCCTGAGCATAGAGAGCGATATAGGTGGGCGCAAAGGCATTTTGAGGACGATTTTCCCTATCTTCAAAGAATTTTTCTGGAGCGACGCGACGTTGGCGCTTACCCCGGGGCGTATACCCCTGATAGACCACTGCGGGGTTACCGGCTGCGTACAGGTCATTGATATCAAACATGTCCAAAGAGAAGAAGCTTGGATCCATCGCATCGGGGCTGATAAAGTCTAAGCCATCCACAGGTAGGCCCAGCTTTTCCCGCATCTTCTTATCAAAGTAGCTTTGCTGGTCAGCCTGGTAGAGGGGAAGGTAGCGAATCGTATCTCCTGAAACGACAGGATTATTTCTGTCAAGCTCGGAGAGATGACGGTTGGCATAGAGGCGCATGAGGTTCCACAGCCCCCCACTTCCTGTCAAGATAACCTGATAAAAGCGGCTATAGCGCTGGTCAAACTCAAAGCCAATCTTAATATTATGGCGTCCCAGCTCCATGGCGGCCTGGCCGGTGAGCCGGAACATGTCGGCGTTATCAAAAGAGGGCCCACCCGTGGCAATGTACCCCTGGCCTAAGTAAAGGTTATAAACCAACGACTGCGCTCCAAGCAGGCCATTCACATGCCCCCCTAACTGCAAAAGGTCGATAAAGCTACGTATCCGACCACTGGGCTCCACCTGAAGCGTAACAGGATTGAAAAGAGAACGGGGGTTTTGTGCTAGAAAGTTATAAATGTAGCGATTATAGTTAGCCAGGATGGGATGGCTACTAATAGATGGGTCAAAGAGGTATTCATTTTCCACATACCCCTGGGTCTCATAGGCGGGGAAATTACCGCCTACAAGCGTAGGCACCAGCAGCTCCGCATAACGGGTTTCAAACCGGGCAATATGGCCATAGCGAAACCAATTCAGGCCAAACTCAGGATCAATCGTTTTTCCATCAAAGCGGGTATAGTCAAACTGAATAGTATAGAAAAAGCTGCGTAACAAACTATTCGTGTCTCCCAGGAATGTTTGCTGAAGGCGGACGAAGCCACGCCAGGTGTTGGCATGACGTTCGGCCACCCGATCCCAGGCTAAGAGGGAGCGATTCGTACCCCAGAGCTGCCGGCGACTCAGCTCCCCGCTGAAGCCAATTTTCAGGAATGCATTCTCAGCCAGACGGATATCTATGCGGTTATTGAAGCGGAACTGCCGAAGGCGATTGCCCTGCTTGTAAGGGAAACTCTCAATTTGGTCTGGAGGGAGGAAGTTTGCTCTATTGACGAAGAAAACTCTGCCCGAACCAAAGGGCTGGAGAGGCGTTTCCTGAAGATCTTGCAGAACATCAGGCTTGACTCGGTAGATGGTACCCTTATAAGGGGGGTCATAGTCCCGTTCGGTCTGATATTCGCTGGTGACGCTGTAACCTATAACAGTTGTTTTACTCCCATCGTCGGCTGAGCGATTCCAGATCGGGCCGGAGATATTGAAGGCGAAGAGGTTAAACTTGTAGGGATCCGTGAGCTGGCTGGACTGGATCTCCCCGCCGAAAGCGGTCTGCGACGAAGGCGCCCCCGTCGTGATCTGAATAACACCCCCCATGAGGTCCCCAAACTCCGCCGGAATCCCACCCGTATACACAGAGAGCTGGGAAATAGCCCGCTGCGGCATCGCAAAGCTCCCTATCACCCGAACCCCGTCCACAAAGTATTGCGTCGCATCTCCCCGGGCACCACGCACACTAATGCCAGCACCAAACTTATCATCCGCCTGATACACCCCCGCCGTCGTAGCTAAAAAGGCATTTATGTTACGAGTCCCCATCTTCTGGATATCTTCCAGTGCTAATGTTTTCCCCGTGACGGTTTCATCTTTTTCAAAAAGTGGGACTTTGTAATCTACGATCTCGACAGTTTTCAGCTCGGTGCTGGATTCCATATTGATGTCTAAGACGATGGTGCGATTAGCGGTGATGACCACGCCGGCGATGGTGAGGGTTTTGCCGGCGTAGCTCACCTGAACGTCGTAGGTCCCAGGCGAAAGCGGCGCAATGCTGTATTCACCTTTTTCATTTGTATACGCCCCTCCCTTGACGATGCCATTTTGGAGAGCCTTAACGGTGGCGTAGTCCAGCGGCTCACGAGTGACTTTGTCACGAACGACGCCTCGGAGCTTACCGGCATCCTGCTGCGCCCACAAAAGGGCCAGCACCCCTAAGACAGCGATTAGTGTGCGCATATACTTCCACCTTTATCACCGACAAATATACGGCAAATCCGAGATTTACAAGGGCATCAGGCAATGCCCGTATCTTTGCCCGCATGGAGAAACGCCTCATCATTATTGGGGGAGGACCGGGGGGGTATGTCGCCGCCATTCGGGCGGCCCAGCTGGGTTTTCAGGTACAAGTCATCGAACGGGAAAACATGGGCGGTATCTGCCTCAACTGGGGCTGCATACCTACCAAAGCCCTTCTCAAATCCGCCGAGACCCTGGAATACTTCCAGAAAGCCAACGAATACGGTATAGAAGTTTCTTCCTTCCAGGCTAACTTCCCCGCTATCATCAAACGCTCTCGCGGCGTCGCTGAAAAAATGAGCCGCGGCGTGGACTTCCTCATGCGTAAAAATAAAATTGAGGTCATCAAGGGCACGGCTCGCCTTCTCCCCGATAAGAAAGTGGAGGTTACCCTGCCTGACGGAAAAACCCAAGTCCTCAGTGCGCCGCATGTGATTATTGCCACGGGGGGGCGTGCGGCAGAACTGCCCCACATCAAAATAGACGGGGCACGTGTGATTGGTTATCGGGAAGCCATGACCCTCCCCGAAAAACCCCAGAAACTCCTGGTGATCGGCGCAGGCGCCATTGGCGTGGAGTTCAGCTACTTTTATGCCACGCTCGGCACCCAGGTGACCCTCGTAGAAGCCCTACCCCACATCCTTCCCCGTGAAGATGAGGAGGTAGGCAAAGAGCTGGAAAAAATCTTCCGCAAGAAAGGGATAGAGATTTACACCAGCACGCAGGTTACCGCGCTGGAAAAAACCAAAAAGGGCATCAAGGCCACCCTCCAAACGCCCAAAGAACAAAAACAGGTAGAAGCCGACCTGGCTCTCTTAGCTGCCGGCATTGCGCCAAATACCGAAAACCTGGGCTTAGAGGCGCTAAATGTCCAGACAGAAAAGGGACGGATTGTAGTGGATGCGTTTTACCGGACGAATGTACCGGGGATTTATGCGATTGGGGATGTTCTGCCAACGCCGGCCTTGGCGCATGTAGCTTCCATGGAGGGGATTATTTGTGTCGAAAAGATCGCGGGCTTGGATGTGCATCCACTGGATTATTCTACGATTCCCAGCTGCACCTATTGTCAGCCGGAGGTCGCCTCCATGGGTCTAACCGAAAAAGCCGCCCGGGAAAAGGGGTACGAGCTCAAAGTGGGGAAGTTTCCCTATACAGCTTCGGGGAAGGCTTCGGCTATGGGGCGGGGTGAGGGTTTTGTTAAGCTGATTTTTGATGCGAAGTACGGGGAGCTGCTGGGGGCACATATTGTAGGTCCGGCTGCGACGGAAATGATTGGGGAGCTGATCGCAGCGCGGCGGCTGGAGATCACCGGTCATGAGCTGGCCAAAACGATCCATCCGCATCCAACCCTTTCCGAGGCCATTATGGAGGCGGCTGCGGCCGCCTATGGGGAGGTAATCCACCTGTAACCCCTGAGGACTGGGAGGGGGGGCCTTAGGCTTCTACCCATAGCGCGCCTGCTGAAAAAGCCAATGGCGCGCTGTTGTATTCTATGCGCTAATCATCACCCTGAGGGGGGGCAGAGCTGAAGAGGGCACGCCTTCAGGAATCCTCCTGGGTATCTTCATTTTTCAGAAGGTAGGGACCGACCACTTCCCAGACCAGCGCACGGGTGTCCGGCAGGTCAGCAAAGTACTTCTCCGCTTTGGACTCGATGATAGCGAGGCGGCGGCGGTCCTTCACAAGGGCTCGGACGGCATTGGAGAAGGCCGAGGGATATTTACAACTTTCGGCAATCCCCAGCCGAATAAGCTCATGCGCTTCTGGAAAGCGATCGTATTTCGGGCCAAAAAATATCGGTTTCCCATATACGGCTGGCTCCAAGATATTATGAATGCCTGCACCGAAACCGCCCCCTACCCATACCACATAGGCATACGCATACAAATGCGCCAGAAGCCCTATAGTATCAATAACCAGGGTGTTACTCCGCTCAGGCCACTCGGACTGACTATAGAACGTAATAGATACAGGCCACACCTGCTGAATCTGCTCCAGCATACGAGGACGTACTTCGTGGGGAACGAGTATCCAGCGAATATCCAGACCACGCAGGTTCGCATAGGCTCGGGCCAGAAAACGCACATCTTCTATCCAGACGCTGCCCGCTACAATACAGAACCGCGTGCCCACCCATTCCTGGATGCCCGAGATAGGAATCCACTGCTCCCGGATTTGTTTCACGCGCAGGGAACGGCTGTCCCCTGCCAGGGTAACCGCCGAAAAACCCTCCCGCCGGAGAAAACTGAGGTCCTCGCCCGTCTGGACGAAAATGTGCGTGAAGTATCTGAGAAGCCCCTTTTGCCAGCTCCAGCGCAGCCCCTGGTAGGGACGCACATGTGCTGACAAAAGGAAAGTAGGAATACGTCGCTCCCTCAGGAGGTGTAGAAGATTCGGCCAGAGGTCGTACCGGACAAAAAACACCGCATTCGGCCTTAGCGTGGTCAGCCACTGCTTCATCACCCAGGGCAAATCCACCGGCAAAGGCCCCATCCAGTCCGCCACCGCATAGCTCTGGCGATACCGCTCCCAGCCTGACGGCGAGAAAAAGGTTACCACGATGTAGGGGTAAGGGCGCAGCTGCCGAGCGATATATTCCAGAATAGGCCGACCTTGCTCAAACTCCCCTGTCGAGGCACAATGCATCCAGAGTACCACGCTATCGCGAGGGGGATCGGGCCAGCGCACACGGCGAGCCCTCCACCATCGGCGATACTTATCCGAAAAAAGAACTATGATCGGCGACAAAACTATCAAGAACATCCAAAAAAGCGTGTATAAAACCCGAAAAAATGTCATTCTTCTAAGGGGGCTTTTTCGTAAAGGGGTATCATCCAGCCCACGCGCACGCTCACCCAGCTATCTAAGCGCCTACGCACATCCCGCTGCCCCGTGTCGTAAGTCCACCCCCGCAAACTCCGCGTGAAAAACTGCCCCGCCTCTATCGCTATAAAAAAGTTCAGCAGCAAACG
>Ga0308419_1001303_pt1 | contig 16628 bp, 16 predicted proteins | sample HotsprSampleMS50_FD_203674 | JGI IMG/M metagenome (GOLD analysis project Ga0308419, IMG submission 203674) | Hot spring phototrophic mat microbial communities from Mushroom Spring, Yellowstone National Park, Wyoming, United States - 20090730_MS50 ... | reverse complement strand
CAAGCAATGTCTTGAAAGACTTTGATGATGTCCCTAAAATAGTTGAAGTAGGAAGCGACCTCAGTTAAAATGTTTTATCTGAAAAAACAAAAAATTAAAGGAGGTCGCCCCTATGGGAAAAAGATACCACAAGATGTCAAAAAAAGCAAATGGAAAGATAAGGGAAATAAGAGATGAGCAGGTAGTATTAGAACTGCCGCACAAGAGGAGAAATGTTTGGGATCATCTTCCCCCCTGGAGCTTGGATTATGGCAAGTGACAGATGTATGGACGAAGGTAACAAGAGTAACCAGAGAGGTCAGGTAAGAGATAGATAAAGAGGCATTGGCAGAGCAAGAGAAGCTTGATGGGTGTTATGTGGTAAAGACGGACTTAATAAGCGACAAGATAACGAAGGAAATGATACATGGGCGGTATAAGGATTTGGCAATAGTGGAGGGCGCATTTAGGAATTGCAAGGCAGAGCAACTGGAGATGAGACCGATACATGTGAGGTTAGAGAGCAGGACGAGAGGGCATGTATTAGTAGTGATGCTGGCGTATTTGATAATAAGGGAATTAGCTCAAAGGAAATTAAAGCTAAATCAATATATTGAGCAGCAGGCTGCCGTAATCAAAGAATGCGTCAGAGCATTATCGCCTAATGGAAGCATATGCTGGCAGGTGGGCAAATATGTTGACAACGGCTCAATAATTCCGCTTGATGCGATATTGTATCCGATTTTTGTTGAGCTCGGTTTGAAAATGCGGAATCGCATTGTATGGCATTTTGAACATGGGTTGCACTGCAGCAAAAGGTTTTCCGGCAGATATGAGACGGTTAATTGGTTTACAAAAAGTTCCGAATATGTTTTTAATCTTGACCCGGTGCGGATTCCTCAGAAATATCCCGGGAAAAAATATTTTAAAGGCCCTAATGCTGGAAAATATTATTGTAATCCATTAGGGAAAAATCCCGGCGATGTTTGGATAATTCCGAATATAAAGAGCAATCATGTGAAAAAACAATACATCCTTGTCAATGCAGAAAAATGCAGGACAAAGGTATCAAAAGAAAAAACGATGAAAGGAAAGATTCTTTACAGCCCCATAGAAATGAACAAAAGTTTTGATGCCCTCTTGAAAGCAAAAAGTTGGCAGGAAAGCAGGGTCAGCTATTGGGTTACAAAGAGTGAAAAACTGATTCGCAAAACGCTCACTATGCCGCCTGAAGAACAAAAGAAAGAAATTGAATCAGCCGGGGAAATTCCTATTTTCAGCTATAACCAAACTGATTTTGTTAAAGACCGGGTTGCTGTTGAAGTGCAATTTTGTAGCTTATGACCTTTTTGTAAAACATCTTGCCTTTTATGTTGGAGACTATATTGACGTCGGCATTGAAATCCTTCCCATGAAATCTCTTCAAAGCCAAATGAGTCCAGGTGTCGCTTATTACGAGGGCGAGATTTATAATGTTGTCCGACAGGGACGTGGCGTGCCTGCTGTTCCCTTAATTCTCATTGGCATTGAACCATAGAAAATAATAAATCACTCCAGAGGACGGCAAGTACGCTTCCTCTGATTTCAATTGTTCTCACCTCGCTTCGCTCAAGAGAGACAATCAGGTCAAGGGGCTCTAACCAAGGAGCGATGCCACTAATTCCATAAGGTCTGTAATTACTATCCTGTTTGGATTATCAAGCTGAGCCTCATTGAGCAGGGCATAACAGGCAGGACAGTTCAAAATCAATCTATCAGCGCCCTTTTTAATTGCCTCGTCAATGGTATTTCTCGCCATGGCATAGGCATTTTCCTTAAAGACCTTCCGAGCGGTGCCTCCTGCACCACAGCAGTGTGACTGCCTTCCGTGCCTCTGGAACTCTATCAATCTCTTATCTGTGAGCCTGCTTAGCATATATCTCGGTTCTTCAATGATTCCTACGCCCCTACTGAGATAGCATGGGTCGTGATAGATGAGCCTCTCTGCTAATGGTTCGGAAATCTTCAGTCTGCCCCTTTCAATGGCCTCTGCAACGAACTGGGTGATATGGCGCACCTTAAAAGGTAAGGGCTTACCATACAGGGCAGGCCAATCCCTGGTCATTATATTTATGCAGCATGGGCATGAGCAAAGCAGCTGCACTACTCCCCTTTCTGCATAAGCCTCTACGAGCCTTTTGACGAGGTCCTCAAGCAGGTCATGCTGTCCTGTTATAAAAAGTGGAAATCCGCAGCAGACCTCTTGCTCTGCCGACAGCGTATTAAAAGGCTCTCCAATCGCACTCAGGACAAGGACATCTCCCCTTACCATAGGTTGCGCAGAGTATGCACCTGTGCATCCTGCATAATATGCCAGTTTAGCCCTATGGGAGATTGATATGTCCTTGGGAAGCCACGGTTTAAAACGTTCAGAGGCAGGCAAATTATAGGGGTTGCCTTGTTGTCTTACTGCTTCAGGCATCTTTGCCTGTTCGCCTATGGGCCCTATGCCCCTTCTGACCATCTCCTTGCGCATCATCGGCCATAATCGTTGCGTGAATATACCTACGCTACAGCGCTCACCACAGCCTCCGCAGGTAGTGCACTCAAAAACCGCCTTTGTGAAGTCCTCAAGGAGCACGGGGTCAATCTGTTTGCTGCCTAAAAAAATTGCCTTCAACCCTTCCGTTGCCCTGATGAATTCCCTAAACACCCGTATCTTCTCAGGAGGAGATATGGAAGGTTTGCCTGTAACATCCTGTATGGGGCAGTATTTGAGGCACTCGCCGCATCTGGCGCAGGCATCAAGCTCAATGAGCTGCCCTGCGCTTAAGGCATTAGAAAATCTATCTCTCTTCATGTAATAGCCTTCTGAGGTCTCTCTCCCGCCTTATTGCATCGGCAATCGTAAGGGGCGCTGCAAATATATGTGAAGGGATAAAGCATAAGAGGATGAGAGATGTGATATAGTGGGTCAGGAAGAATGGATCCAGAGGTAATGGCTGGGGCTCAAAGGTTACTAAGCCAAGGACAAAATACTTTACCCGCATGGTGTCCACTGTATGCCTTAATCGCATTAATATGCCTGTGGTTGTGATAATAGTAAGCGTGGCAAGGAGAAAAAGGTTATATGGGTTTTTGTAAGCATCTTTCATTATAACCACCTTTAACAACAGGATATAGAAAATTGCAAAAAGGCTGACATAGCCTGCGAAGATACCAAAGGATTGTAGGTTAAAGACGGTCTCTGGTATAGGCGCCAGGACATATCTCAGATGTCTCATAAAGATAAACAACAACGAGGCGTGAAAGAGCCACTCACCGACCCATATCCATCCATTTACCTTGAGGAGTCTCAGGAGTGTCAGGAGTTCGGCCACATACCTTGCTAAAGGCGCTGGTGTTATTAAGGGCAACTCAGGAGACCTGCTGCCACCCCTTAACCATATCATACACATGGAAAAAGTCCTTACTATGAAAACACACAAGGACAAATATGAGACGAGACAGATGATATAGTCATGGGGTTTCATATAGGTACAAACATTGTTGTCCAAAATAAATTTATCCAAGGAGGCATAAAGCCTCATAAACAAATAAACCGACAGTATCTTTAAAAGTCAGCAGCCTGTTTTGGCAGTAAAAAAAACCTTCTCCAATATCCCGTAAAGCCTTTTTTATAAGGTGTCGTTATTTTCTTATTCGGCTTTATGCCCCCTTTTGCCCATCCTCTGGATTATTTTGGACACCATTGAGGTACAGATTTACTTAACCCAAAAATGCAATTAGAAAAGCAAAAAGGGGAGGTAGGGCTGCCCAAAGCCTTTTGCGCAACCACTTTCCTCTGCGACCAGCGTTTCCGTTAAGCACAAAAAAGTGCGTTTTAGGTTATACAGCCAATGCTCAGAAAACCGCGAGTTTAAAGGGTTTTTGCAGTCCTGCCTCCTCTGTAATTTTTTTTGGGTTAACACTTTTTTAGTGCCCATTGAATCACATCCTCTATCTGTGCCTTAGAAGGATTTAAATCCTCAAAAACTATCTCACCGTCAATCTCTACCGCAGGAAATCTAAGGTTAGGTCTATGGCTATAGCCCTGTGGATCAGTTTTTTTAATTATCTCTACAGCAAAGCCATATGCCTCTTTTAGCTCCGCAACAGCGGAATTGATCTCTGTTCACCTCTTCCCATAGGGTTCGTTTAGATACAAACGCATTAACATGGTCTCCTCCATTTAAAATCTATGTGTCCCTGTGGTTTATCTCTGCTTTAATTCCTCCTTTGATGACCTTAGTTCATATACCCCTTGACAAAAATATAGGACTTGAACAATCATACACCATCTTAAGTCGTGAACGGAAGTCAGGGAAGTGGAGTGACACCTTTGAGGTGAATCCTCCCGCTGCCCCGCAGCCGTGATGGGAACGAAAGCCCAATAAAGACAGTGGGTAGTATTTAGTGGATAGTGGACAGGGGAAGCTGACGCTTGTAACTAATCACAAACATTGTCTTTGAGGAAACCACTGAAAAGGGAGACCTTTTTGGGAAGGTGGGCAAGTAGGAAGACTTATCGGTAGATAAGGCATGCCCTAAGCCGGAAGACCTATCTGCTTCATGTTTGCGTCATGATCTTCTGGGGAGAAGAGGATGCGAATATCTTGCTTTACACTACATATCTTCAGGAATCTTTTATTGTCTCTCCACAGTAATGAGATGGTTTTTTTATGTGTTTCATCTCATGTGTCCCTTCAATCTTTTCCTCCCCTTGAGATCTGTCTTATCTACCACTATGGTACATAAGGAGGTGATGACAGAAATAATCTAAGATTTGCTCCAAAGCGCTTCGAGCGCCCTTTATTCCGAGAGGATTCCGAATCCCGACATCTAAGCCTTGTCTAAAAAAGATTTCGGGAGGTTGTTATGGGATTTTTTATTAGGATCTTTTCTTCTTTTTTGGCTGTGTTTTTTTTGCCCTTTGTATCAATTGCCCAGGATGCTGAACTAAGGGAGATAGTAGTAACGGCCTCAAAGACCGAGGGGGACATTAAGGATGTGCCTGCCTCTATGGAGGTAATTACTCGTCAGGAACTGGAGGCAAAGGGTGCTGTGAAATTAAACGACATCTTACGGTTGGCAACGGGTGTCTATCAATACACAGGACTTACAAGGGATAATGCAGCTGTTAGCATTAGGGGCTTTGATAACAAGCAGACCCTCATACTGATTGATGGCAGAAGGCTTGCAGGGGAGCCGACAGCCGTCTTTGAGATTGACAGGATTACCGTTGAAGATATTGAGAGGATTGAGATAGTGAGGGGTCCCGTGAGCGCCCTCTATGGCAGCGATGCCCTTGGCGGTGTGATAAACATTATTACCCGAACCTCATCAAGGCCATTTTTCCAGTTTAATCCACAGTTTGGCGCCTATGGCAGCAGCGATGGCAGGCGGACTACCCTTTCAGGCATTGCTGGCAGTGGAGATATTTCAAACTTTAACATAACCCTATCGGGTTTGTATCAAAGACAAAGGCCACTGATTGTCAATAATGACACCACCCTCGACGATGGCGACCTAAAAAGGGTCTCAGTGAAGGCTGGATATTCCTTTGACAAATCCACGAGACTACAGTTTGACGCTTCATACTTTAAGGAATTGGTTAAGATGCAAACCGTGACCATGGGGCAGGTCAATAGCAGCAGATATGACAACTACAGATATGACCTGTCTCTGTCTCTTGAGCACAGGAGCGATGTAATAGACTTCTTTGCAAGGCTATACACATCGGTCTATAACAAGGATTATGAGCAGAGGAACAAACAGACGGGGGCTCTGACAGACTTTTATCCCACAGAGCGAAAAACCCCAACAGCAGAGATAAGGGCTACAAAAGAGCTTTTGAAAAACCACCTATTCACTTTGGGTGCCGAATACAGGAGCGACACCTATCGTGGGGCAAAGATCATAACTGGCGAGGGCTCATACACTGAGATACGGGAGGGCATTAAAAGAGAGGGATCAGAGAAGACCATTGGATACTGGGCGCTTTATCTACAGGATGAATGGTTTATTGATAATAAACTGATCCTAGTGCCTGCTATTAGATACGACGACAGTGATAAGTTTAGCAATAGCATCAGCCCAAAGATAGGCGCCACCTACAAGATATACCCTAATCTCCGCCTCAAGGCAAATGTGGGGCAGGCCTTTAGGAGTCCAAATGTGGAGGAACTATACCAATACTTTACTACCAGGATGGCAAGGTATTGGAACTCCGTAAGGGGCAACCCTAATCTCAAACCTGAGAAGTCCACGAGCTATGAACTTGCCCTAGAGGGTGAGAGCGGGATATTTAAGGTGAGGACGGCCTTTTTTTATAACAATGTAAAAGACCTCATAAAAAATATCCGAATCGGCGGCAGCGGCACTGCTGCTGACCCACAGGTCTTTGTCTCACAAAACATAAACAAGGCAAGGATTCAAGGCATTGAGATAGAGGCGGGGGCAACAGCGCTTAAGGGCCTAGACTTAAAAGCGGCATACACATATTTAGATGCAAAGAACAAGACAACTGGAGACCCTCTAACACTACGGCCTAAACATAAGTTAGTGGCAAGGGGCAGTTACCAATACAAACCATGGGACCTTAGGCTCGACCTTTGGACTGAATATATCTGTGACCTTGTGATGAGCGACTTTGATAAGAGGTCATACAATCTATGGCATTTCAATGCCTCAAGGGACATCCTCAAAAATATTAATCTCTATGCTGGCATAGACAACCTGTTTAACAAAAAGGACAGTTCTATCCCCCTTAATGGCGCATTTTATTATGCAGGCTTAAGGCTGCGATTTTAAGGAGTTCAAAAAAAGAGATGAGACCTTCAATGATGATACAGGCCAAGGCAGATAGGTATAAGGCAATGCAGGAGGGGATGTCAACGAAAGAAATCCCCTTGAAATGGCTCTATGGAAATGAAACGGATGATCCCCTTAGATTTGGGTTTGATTCAAAAAGGGTAGTGCATCCCACTATAAAGAGCCCTCTTATCGACAGCAAGGATATACAAGCCCGCTGGCAGCAGGTAATGCAAACAGAAGGCTACAGCGCCTCAAAGGTAGCCTACATCCACATACCCTTTTGCCTCAGCCACTGTTATTACTGCGGATTCTTCCAGAACTTCATTGACCGACAACTTGAAGATGCCTTTATAGATTGTCTAATAGATGAGTTGACACAGGCTGGGGCTTCAAGGTTTATCGAATCGGGCGCCTTTGATGCCGTCTATATAGGCGGGTGCACGCCTTCGGCGCTTAAAACGGCAAATCTCAGAAGACTTCTTGAGGCTATAAATAATTATCTGCCAATGGCAGATAACTGCGAGTTTACGATGGAGGCATCGCTCCAGACCTTTAGTGAAGAAACCCTAAAGACCTGCAAGGAGGGAAGGATAAATCGGATTTCTTTTGGCGTCCAGTCCTTTGATACATCGGTTAGGAGGCTTATGGGCAGGGCAATTGAGGGCAAGGATGCCCTTGCGAGATTAAATAGTCTTGCAAGTAAGGTCAAGGATTCGGATCTCTTAGTCATCATAGACCTTATCTATGGTTTGCCGCTTCAGGACAGAGGTATATGGGAAAGGGATGTTGAGACCTACATTGCCTCTAATATTGACAGTGCTGACTTTTACCAACTCAATGTCTTTTCAGACAGTAGATTGAAGGACCTAAATGACAGTGGGGTCATGCCTTCTCCTGCGACTGTCGGTGAACAGGCATTGATGTTTGCTAGGACCGTAGATTTGATGGACAGATCGGCACAAAGCAGACTAAGCATTACCCATTGGGCAAGAAATCCGAAGGAGAGAAATCTCTATAACAGCCTTTCAAAGGGTGGGGCTGTAATTGTCCCCTTTGGCCCAGGGGCAGGCGGTAGGATAGGAGGCTCTACAATCTTTTTAAAAAAGGACATAGGGGAATACATTGAAGACATAAAATCAGGGGTAAAGCCCCTCATGTTTATGACTGAGTCTGTCGGTGATTTCACGCTCTACTATACTGCGATTGGACAGTTAGATAAGGGCTTTTTAGACCTCAAGCCACTTTAGGGGCAATACCAACAACACTGCTACTTTATCTATGAGTTGGTTAAAAAATGGCAGGAGAGAGGCTTTGTGCAGCATTCAGAGGGTATGATAAGTCTAACAATAGCAGGTCAGTTCTGGCATGTCAATCTCACCCAGTCATTGATAGACTGGCTGCAAACAAGGATTAAGGAGTGATCTATGAAAGGCAAAGGACATTACATACAGATTCAGCCCTACAAAGAAATTAGACCCATAAATAATCCTTGCGAGATAAAGCCCACAGCATCCCCAAGGACACCTTTACTTAGGGGTAATTACCTTTCCCTTACCTATCTCACCATTAACAAGGGAGGGATAAATAGGGTAGTTTTTATCTTCATTGTTTTATTGCTGTTTATAACCCTGCCAGACCCTGTGATGTCAGAAACATTCATTGACGACCTCGGCCGTAGGGTTGAGATAAGCGAGGTGCCCAAGAGGATAGTAGTTCTTAACGCATCCAACCTTGAGATGCTCTTTGCTATTGGCGCAAACATAGTAGGCAGACCTGAAGCAGCAGGTATGCAGGAGCAGCTCTACCAAAAGGTAAAAGACCTCCCTTCTGTTGGGCAGACCTATAACCCCTCTGTTGAAAAGATTGTATCCTTGAGACCTGATCTGGTGATTGGCAATGCGGTGGGCTTTCATCAGTCCCTTATACCAGCCCTTGATGCGGCAAAGATAAGGTGCGTCCTTTTGTCAATAAAGGATTTTAACGATATCTTTGAAAAGTTGAGATTCTTTGGCCGCCTGCTTAGAAGGCAACAGGCTGCTGATAGGCTCATTGATAAGGTTAAAGGTGAGGTGGCATTGATAAAAACGAAGGTCAAGGGGAAGGCAAAGAAAAAGGTGCTCATTATATGGGGGTCGCCACAGAGCTTTTCTATGGCGCTGCCATCGAGTTTTGTAGGCTCGCTCTTTAAGGAATTGGGTATAGATAATGTGTCAGAGTTGGCTAAAGCGCCGAGAGATATAACCTATGCACCCCTTAGCATGGAGTATGCCCTAAAGGCAGACCCCGACGCCATATTTATTGTCAATATGGGGGACCCACATAAGATGAGGGATAAGGCACTCAGGGAATTGGAACAAAATCAGGCATGGTCTGCCTTCAGGGCTGTCAGGGATAACAGGGTCTATTATTTGCCTTACGAACTCTTTACTGTCAATCCCTCTATTAGGGTTGCTGAGGCAATGGACTATATTGTAAAGGTCTTATATTAAAAATCACCCTGACGGGGAGGTTATGCCATGCAAGAGATTAGATGCAAAAAGTGCAAGCGGCTGCTCATGAAGGGTGAGATAAAGAGGATAGAGATAAAGTGTCCAAAATGTGGCTATTTGCAGTTAATTAAATGGGATCCTGAAGATACTGATAAAGACAAAAAAGGAGAGGAGGTTAGACATCAGCGATGAAGGTGTTAATAGTATGTGCATCTAAATATGGCTCAACTCATCAGATTGGACGATGGATGAGAGAGAGGTATCTACATGAAGGATGTATAACAGACCTTATAGATGCCGCTGAGCAGGCGGCTATAGTGGACTATGAATTGATAGTGATGGGGTCAGGCATATATAGCCACAAGATATTGCCATCCTTAAAGGACTTTATAGACGGTAATCTTGAGGCGCTAAAGGCCAAAAGGACCGCCCTCTTTGGTGTACTAATGAAGACCAGCCCAGTATTTTACAAAGGCAGTATCCATGGCGGTTTGGAGCACTTGAGACCTCACATAGAGTTGCACCGAGAGTCTATTATACATGCAGATATGCTCCACGGAGAGATAGTGCCCTCAAGACTTTCACCAGAAGACAGGGAGGCAATGATGAGGTTTTATAGGTTAATAAACCTTTCTGAGCCTGATATCAGAGAGAGGTTGAGGCCAAGAACTATGATGGACAAGCGAGAGGCCTGGGACTTTGTTGAAAAGACCTTTAAGATTCAATAGACGGATAATCTTTCTGATAAGCATTGCCCTCTTAATTACTGGTGTTATTGCAAATCTGAAGTTAGGGGTTGTTGATTTTAGTATTAGCGATCTAAAGCAGGACAGCGCTGACTATCATATAATCTTTAACATACGAACACCCCGAGTGCTGCTGAGCGCCCTTGTGGGAATGAGCCTTGCCATATCAGGGGCTATCCTTCAGGGGGTGCTCAGAAACCCAATAGCAGACCCCTCGATAATAGGCATCTCAGCAGGCGCTGGGCTCTTTGCCATATCAGTCATGATCCTGCTCCCTGAACACACCGCCTATGTGCCGCCTATAGCATTTGTCGGCGCCCTAACGGCATCTGTTATTGTTTATAGCCTCGCATGGAGGGGAGGCATATCTCCCTTGGGACTGGTGCTTGCAGGTGTGGCAGTGGGGGCTTTTTTTGGCGGACTTATGACCCTGCTTATGGTCTTTCACAGCGACAAGGTGCAGGGTGTGATAAACTGGCTAGCAGGAGGGCTTCAGGGCAGGAGTTGGGGGCATTTAAAGATGATGCTGCCTTACAGCGTGGTCGGAACAATAATTGCGCTACTACTAAGCAGCAGGGTGAACATACTGCTCTTAGGAGATGATATTGCAAGGGGGCTCGGTATGAGGGTTGAGCTGACGAGGCTTAGTCTTATTGCTACCTCAGCCCTACTTGCTGCCTCTGCTGTATGTGTTTCAGGACTGCTGGGTTTTGTAGGTCTCATAGCGCCTCACATGGTTAGACTGATTGTTGGCGGCGATAATCGCTATGTAATACCATTATCAGGCCTCTTTGGCGCCAATCTGATGGTCTATTCTGACATGACAGCAAGAGTCGCCTTCAGTCCTATAGAGGTGCCAGTGGGTGTATTTATGGCATTGCTTGGCTCCCCCTTTTTTCTTTACTTGCTTAAGAGAACAATGGCATGGAGATTAAAGGGCTAAATATGCTGAAAGTAGAGTCCTTACAGTTAGCTTACAATGGAAATGCAGTAGTAAATGACATCACCCTCTCTTTTGGTGAATCCTCTATCAGCACAATTATAGGCCCAAATGGTTCAGGCAAATCCACTATACTCAAGGCCTTTGCCCGACTGCTCAAACCCTCAGGGGGCCTGGTGCTTTTAGATGGCAAAGACATTCATAGGATGCCCACAAAGGTTGTGGCGCAACGGATGGCGCTGCTGCCTCAGAATCTAAGCATCCCAGAGGATGTTACTGTCAAAGAACTAGTTTCCTATGGAAGGATGCCTCACAGAGGACTGTTGTTAGTTAATGAAAGGCAAGATAAGGAGGCAATACAATGGGCTATTAGCCTGACAGGGCTTGAGCCTCTTGCACACAGGACTGTTATCTCTCTTTCAGGGGGTGAGCGACAGAGGGCATGGATTGCCATGGCGCTGGCGCAGAAGACAGAGTTTTTGCTCCTTGATGAGCCTACAACCTTTTTAGACTTACATCACCAGATAGAGATATTACAATTATTAGGGCATTTAAATGAGCGGTATAGTGTAAAGGTTATAATGGTCCTCCATGACATAAATCATGCAATAAGGTTTAGCAATAGAGTTATTGTGATAAATGAAGGGATGATTTGCAGTGATGGTCCACCAGAAGAGGTCATTACCGAGGGGCTTTTGCAGGATGTCTTTAAGATAAAAGCCAAGATATTGCGTATTGAGGAGTCTGGACAGAATATAATGGTCTTCATACCCTATGGATGTTTAAACAATGACAGATAGTATAGCCCATGCACTATAAGTCTTATCTCAATATAAACTGCGAGTTTTACCCATGCCATACCCCAGAGCGCCTGACTTCATGCATGTTTTGCTGGTGCCCTTTGTACCTACTTGAATGTGGAGGCGACTATTTTATGATAAATGGCATTAAGGACTGCTCTAAATGCGTCATTCCACACATTGAGGGCGGATATGAATTTATTCTTGGGGTGTTAAGGGAGAAGGTATTTGACACAAAATATTTTACACGTTCCCCTTTCCATGCTAATATTACGAGGTAGGGTCTTGATGGCAAAACCACTCTGACAATGCCCTTTGCCCCTCTTGGCTGTATATCCTTGAAAGTATTGACTGCTCGTATTGCTCCACATATAATTGTTCCTCAAAGATTACCTCCTGAATCTCATCCGGCAAGATAAAGGTCTTTTCTATGGGATTATCAAGATGGCTGTCCAGTGGGTCTTTGAGGTTATTATAAAGGCGCTTACTATTGTTGGCAACCGCAGGCACGTTGTATTGAGACAGCATATGAGCCTCGTATCTAAGCCTCTTGTTTGCCTCAATCCAGCGGAAGCATTCGTCGTGCTCACCGACATAACAGAATATTGCCTTATTTTCTTGAACAATAAAGACAAGGCGATAGCCGCCAGGCAGACCAACCTTGCGACATCCACTGATACGATGCTCGTATTGGCCAATAGAGATCAAGAACCTGATTGAATCCGCACCATTCATCTCTGAGACCCTGCAAATTATGTCTTCTGCCTTCCTTGCTGCCTCAGCGGCAATACCGCCTCGTCTGTAGGTATCCTGCAGGTAAATATCAAATCTTATATCCTTGTAAATAATCACTGTCTCTAATCCTGCATGGGTTTAATAAACATAAAATAAACCATAGTCCAACTCCCCAGCAGGATAAAGAGGCTCGCCACTACGCTCGAGAGCGCCAATGAGGACAGACCTGTAAGGGCATGTCCAACGGTGCAGCCGCCTGCTGTGGCAGCGCCAAAGCCCATTATCAGGCTACCACCAAACACCCGCATGATCTCCGATGCAGGAGGTGCCTGAAGTTTAAACTCCCTTAGTCCCCTTGCGCTTATGTATGCGCCCAGAGGTATTCCTATGATGTATAGGGCGCTCCAGGTGGCCTGTGTTATGCCCCAAAAGTCAAAGTTTGGATCAAAACGGGCCATGCTGTTTGCCATAGTTAATGCGAGGAATGCCTCGGCTGTGGGACCCGCTGCCGATAGTCCCCTGGTCTGGCCACCCCAGTAGTAGGAAGCCCATAGGGCAATGATGAGAATTATTCCCAGCAATAATCCTGTAAGCGACCAGCTATAACCCTTTTTTGTTTTTTGAGAAAAGGGCTTGCCTTTTAGGACGAAAGGTATGACCACTGCTGCTATAAGGGCAATTATCGCCCACTTGGACACTGCCCCACCGCCAAAGATGTCCCATACTGCAGGATTCCCTATTGCCTCATCGCCACTGCCTACGGAGACCTTAAAACTCTTAATAAAGTTTGAAATAGGCTTCAGTGGGCCGTGCATTGTAGCTACTAATGAGCAGGCAAACCCAAGGGTGCCAACTACAGCAGAGACATAACCTTCGCCTATCCTGTAAATTACACCACTACCACAGCCACCTACAAGCACCATACCGATGCCAAAGAGGTATCCCCCAATAATGTTGGCCCCTACATTAAAGGATTGCCTCCTAAGCCCCATCTCCCCAAAGAGCCCTAAGTCCTCCATGAGATTTGCACCCACAATAGCCACTAAAAGGGCTATAAGATAGGAGCGAATGAAAGTTACATCCTGTATGAATATCACATCCCTAAAGGCGGAGTTCATGCAAAACCTGCCCCTTTGAAGGACAAAACCAAACATTATGCCCACTAAAAGGCCGCTTATTAAGACCATTATCCCTGCCTGCTCGACCCCTTGCATCCATACCTCCTATGATTTTTATCCTAAGTTAAGCCGCTATAATGCAGAGAAACTCTGTTGCCCTTCTGATAGAGGGCAGTAAAAAGTCTCTCCCCCATTGTCATGAGGGAGAGATATAAATATTGCATAACCGCTTCATGGCAGCGATGCAATAGACCCCTAATTTAAAATACTGCTGCTACTTATGATGCTGCTAATGGACTCCCTCCATCTTTTTGTAGCCATTAAAAATAGACCAGACCAGTGCATTCTTCTCAATTATATGGTTATGAACAGAGATATACACATGGATGATTACAAAGACCATCATACACCACATTATTATGTGATGGATAAACCTGATGGTCATAGCGTTAAGATAATTCAGAAGCCATCCGCCCATTAGGTATGTTGTTGTGTTGTCCGGTGCATGGCTCTGAGAGTAAAGGGCAAAACCTGCAACAATCTCCACTATCAGCATCAGGAAAATAAACAGATATGTCAGTCCTGCAAGACCTGTGTGCCCTGGTGAGTGAGGCAAGTCTTTTCTCATAAATCCGTAAAAAAGGGCAGTGCCTATTAAGTTGCTCCACCGTTCGGAACTCACAGGCACGAACTGGTCAATACGGGCATACTTTTTGCCCACAAACCACCAGTATATCCTTACTATAAGGCTTGCAATCATAAAATAGGCACATAGATAGTGGATAAACCTCATGTTTGCCATTATAAAGCTAAACTCTGACTTTGCATCCATAAAGGGATTCCCGATATATAAGCCCGTAATTGTAAGCGTAAATATGCTAAGTGCATTGACCCAGTGGGTCACCCTAACAGGCAATTCCCAGATATAAAGTCCCTTTGACATTGCCGCGCCTCCCTTATCTTACTTTGATAGTGACTGCATCACTGCCGTCCTTATCTACAAGATGCACTGCACAGGCCATGCAGGGATCAAAGGAATGGATTGTCCTTAATATCTCCACTGGCTGATTGACATCGGCTACTGGTGTGCCAATCAATGAGGCCCCATAGGTTCCCTTCTGACCCTTTGCATCCCTCGGCCCTGCGTTCCATGTGGTTGGGACAACAGCCTGATAGTTCTCAATCTTACCATCTTTAATTACCACAAAGTGAGAAAGCGTCCCTCTTGGGGCATCGTGGAAGCCAAAGCCCTTTGCCTCCTTTGGCCATGTTGAGGGTTCCCACTTTTCGTTTGCATGGATCTTCAGGTCGCCCTTCTTTATGTTAGCAGCCAATTCATTATCCAGTCATTAGTCTTTTCTGCTATGACAAGGGTTTCAATGCCCCTTGCAGCAGTCCTGCCAAGGGTCGAAAATAGGGCTGCATGACCAATTCCAAGCTTCTGCATTACCATATCAGATACCTCTTTAATCCTCTTATGTCCAGAGGCATAGGCCACAAGTATCTTTGCAAGGGGCCCCACCTCCATTGGCAGATCCTCATAGCGTGGTGATTTTACCCAACTGTACTTGCCCTTCGTATCAAGGAACTCATAAGGCGCTTTAGGGCCTGTGTATTTTGCCTTTGTCTCACCGCTCCATGGGTGCTTGCCCTTTTCATCGCCGTCTGAATACTCATACCATGCGTGTTTTACATGCTCGGTGATCTTGTTGTGATCCACAGGGTGTATCTTTGATATGTCCTTACCTTTTATTATCCCTGCAGGTAGATACAGATTGCCCTTTGCATCTGGATATTCACCGCAGGCAAAGAAGTTGTCAAAACTGCCATAGCCTGCCCAATCCTTATAAAAAGACGCCACTGCAAGCAGGTCAGGGATATATACCTTATTGACAAAGTCAAGGGATTTTTTAGCATAGTCCTGAAAGGCTGCAATGCTCCCGGCATTCAAGGCATTCTGGCTATTGGGGTCAACTGGGATGGACATGCCACCCACAAGAAAAGTCTGTGGATGAGGATTCTTGGCGCCAAGGATTGCCATCATCTTGATGATCTCCTTTTGCCATTCGAGAGCCTCAAGGTAATGGGCAACGGCCATGAGATTTGCCTCAGGCGGAAGCTTGTATGCCTTGTGTCCCCAATATCCATTAGCAAATATGCCAAGCTGACCGCTATCGACAAAACTCTTTAGTTTGCTCTGCACGGCTTTAAAATAAGCAGGAGATGATAGCGACCAGTCTGAGATGCTCTGTTGAAGGGCTGAGGTCTTTGCAGGATCAGCCTTTAAGGCAGATACCACATCTACCCAGTCAAGGGCGTGCAGGTGATAGAAATGAACTACATGGTCTTGAAATACCTGATTTGCCATAATAAGGTTTCTAATTATCCTTGCATTGTCAGGTATCTTTATACCCAAGGCATTCTCCACAGCCATGATTGAGGCTATTGCATGGACAGTAGTGCATACCCCACAGAATCTTGACACAAATGCCCAGGCCTCACGGGGGTCTCTACCCTTAAGGATGATCTCAAAGCCCCTCCACATGGTGCTTGATGACCATGCATCCACTATCTTGCCGCCTTCTACCTGTGCTTCAATCCTCAGGTGCCCCTCAATCCTTGTCAAGGGGTCAATTGCAATCTTAGGCATATTCAGGCCTCCTCATAATAAAAATTTGATTCAGTTATAAATAGATAATATCTATTGTTTAGGACTGTTTTATAGATTTTTCTTGATAAACTTAGATGTAAACCGAAACTCCAGAGTTGTTCTATAACTCCCGAGTTTGTCAGTTCGTCCTAATTATTCCATATAAAACACCCGTAAGTGCTTGATATTACTAGATGCGATTTTTGCCACTCCAATTTTTGTAGTATAACTTTTATATTTATTAATGCTTTTTACTATTGACATCTAAGTCTATTTATGGTATAACATTAACTATGTTCCTTAAGATCGTTAAATCAGCTAACAAAACTGACTATAT
>Ga0308419_1001298_pt1 | contig 16662 bp, 12 predicted proteins | sample HotsprSampleMS50_FD_203674 | JGI IMG/M metagenome (GOLD analysis project Ga0308419, IMG submission 203674) | Hot spring phototrophic mat microbial communities from Mushroom Spring, Yellowstone National Park, Wyoming, United States - 20090730_MS50 ... | reverse complement strand
TGTGGTCAATTGCATATTTAAAACCTGTGATATAGGCAGTTCCTAATCCCATTTTATAAGGGCGTTTGATAATTTTAATTCTTGGTTCAACAAAACTTTTATCTTCTACATATTTACCAGTGTGGTCGGGCGAATTATCATCAATAATTAAAATATCAATAAAATCATTTTGATTAAGAATGGCTGGAATAAGTTTTCTAATGTTTTCAAGTTCATTATAAGTTGGAATAATCACAAGAATTTTTGGGTTTTTCATTAAAAGGCTTTCTGATTATTTAAAGAGAAAATAAACTATGTTTAAATTTAATTATAATGACCTTTCCCGAATAATACAACAAAGATTGTTCTGAGGATTATTTTTAAGTCCATTCTTATCGACATATTTTCAATATAGAAGAGGTCATATCTTAATTTAATTTTAACATCTTCGATAGATTCGTCGTATTTATGTTTAACTTGAGCCCAGCCAGTAATTCCGGGTCTGACGCGAAGTCTTCTTTTGTAGTAAGGAATTTCTTTAGAGAGTTTTTCAACAAAGTATGGTCGTTCGGGTCGAGGTCCAACAATTGACATATCACCTTTGAGAACATTGATGAATTGAGGGATTTCATCAATTCTTACTTTACGAATAATTTTGCCAACACGAGTAACTCTTGGATCATCCTTTTGAGACCAAACAGGTCCTGTAGATTTTTCAGCGTCGTTTCGCATTGAACGAAATTTTATCATCTTAAAAATTTTTCCATTCTGACCCATTCTTTCTTGAATAAAGAAAACAGGTCCTTTGCTATCTAATTTAATTGCAAATGCAGTTATGATACTTATAGGAAGTGAGATTATTAAAATTATTATTGAAAGAAAAATGTCTATAAATCTTTTTAATTTTCTTTCCCACTCTGGCATCAGTTCAGGCATTACATCAATTAGGGGAACGCCGTAAATCTGACTTGTTCTTGCATGACCACTCAATATTTCATACAGGTCAGGGACAATTTTTAATTTAACATTTTTATCATCACAGATAGGGATTATTTCGCCAATTAAATCGTGCTCGTCTTCTTCTAATGCTAGAATAATTTCCTGAATTTTATATTTATCAATGATTTCATTGAGAGCTTCAACTTTAGATTCAACTTTAACATTTTTATATACTTTATTTAAGTCATTATCTTTAGTAACACAAAAGGCTTTAATATCAATACCTAATGCAGGAGAGCTTGAGACTGAATCGACGACATCAAATGCTTTATTGTTGAACCCAATTATCAAAGCGCTTTTCCTTCCGTAACCTTCAATAAGTAATTTTCTTTGAATGCTTCGAATTGTAATGCGTCCGATACCGACAAAAAGAACTAAAAAGCCCCAGTAAATAAAAATTAAGATTCTTTTGTTGGAAGAAACATTGTTAATGTAGTCATCGAGGAAAATGAAAAAGAAAAGAATAAAAATTCCGACAAAAGTTGCTTTAAACAAAGTTGAAACTTCATCGAACCTTGAAGCAGCAAACCAACTTTGATACATTCCAACAAAAGTAAAAATTAGTAACCAATAGACATATAGAACGACCATAGGTAGGAAAAACTCAGGGAAAATAAATATTTCAAATAAACCTGATTCTACACGAATAGCAAAATAAACCACAAAAGCAAAGTTTATCATTAAAAAGTCGGTTAGTAAAAGAATAATTTTTTCTACTTTTCTGGACATTAGAAATCAAATTTTTATTTTGTAATTATATTTTTTATATAAATAAAAAATCCCTGTAAAATGTTTAAATGAAATAATAGAGAAAAAATTCTTTTTGGTTATTCTTTGTTCGTGATGAATTATTTTAGTAAAAGGGTAGTAATAAACTTTCCAACCAGCTTTCCATATTCTTAGGCAAAAGTCAATATCCTCAGGTCCGTAGAAAATTTTGTCGTCATACATACCAATTTCATCAACAACTTTTTTCCTTAAAAATTGGCAAGCGCCAATCAGATAATCGACAGTTCGAATTTCATTATGGTCCCAATCTTTCATAGTGTGTTCTTTAAGTGTTTTTGAATTTTTAATAAAATCAATCCATTCTAATCTTCTGAACAAAAAGGCAAGTAAAGTCGGAAACTTTTTACAGGAGTATTGAACATTGAAGTTAAAATCGACTAATTTACAACCAACAATACCAGCATCATAATAATTTTGCATAAAGTCAAAAAGATGTTTAATACTATTTTCAACAAGTTCCATATCGGCATCAAGAATCAAAATATAATCACCTTTAGCCTCTTTAATTCCTTGATTTCTGGCAGGTGCAACGCCACGATTTTGGGAGTTTTTTATTAGTTTAATGTGAGGAAAATTTTCCTCAATCATTTCTGCGGTGCCATCTTGAGAGTTATTATCAATAACAATTATTTCATAATTAACATTTTCAGTATAAAAATGAATTGTTTCAAGGCATCTTTTAAGAAGTTCTCTCATTTTCCAAGAGATTATAACAATAGATACATCAATTTTTTTTTCGGAATTCATTTGACTACTTTATTAAAACTTTCGAGTATTATTTGTGCCGAATTTTTCCATCTAAAATTTTGAGCAACTTTTTTTGCTTCAATAATTTTATTAGATACTTCATTATTGTTTTTAATTATAGATTTAAAGGTTGCAACAACTTCATCAATATTGTTAGGATTTACCATATTTACTTTAGAATCTGAAAATTCCTTTATAGCAGCAGAATAGGAGGTTACTACAGGAGTACCTGCTGACATTGCTTCCAACACTGGTAGCCCAAATCCTTCATAAGATGATAAATAAGCTAATAATTTTGCATTCTTGTAAAGTAAAGGCAATTCTGATTCTTCAATGTAAGGTAAATAAATTATTTTATCTGAAATTCCAAGTTTATAGATTAAATTTAATAAATCTTTTTCTTTCCATCGAATTCCTGAAGTTATTGCAAGACTAATATCTTTTTCACTTTTAATCAGTTCAGAAAATGCTAAAAATAATCTGTCTAAATTTTTACCTGGTTCAATAGCACCTACATAAAGGATAAAATTATCAGGCAAATTGTATTTTTCATTAAATTTTCTTTTATCAATCTCATCATATTCAATAAAAAAATTATCATCAACAGCGTTGTAGGTTACGAGAATATCTTTTTCGATGCCAAATTCTTCAATAAGTTCTTTTTTAGAAAAGTTTGAAACAGTAAAAACAACTTCAGACTTTCGAAAAGCCATTTTAGTAACCCAACTAACATATAATCTTCTAAGTAATGGATATTTGTTCTTGATTTTTTTGTAAGCAATATCGTGAATTGTAGTAAAAAATCTACCATTATAAAAAAGTGGAATAGCAACAGATGGAGTAAAAATAATATCAGGTTTAAGTTTTTTAAGTTTGAATGGAAAAATAAATTGTTCATAAAAAATTCTTTTCCAGACTGAATCAGGATTAAAATTTGAGGTAATGAATTTCATATTAGGACTTGAAATTGGGAAATTGATTTTACCCTTATGAGAAATGAATAAGAAATAATTGTTATTTTTATCTAATCTAATCAGTTCAGATACGATTTTTTGAGCATATCTACCTGCTCCAGCCAATTTTTCTCTAAAAGGTAACAGGTTTACAGCAATTTTCATTAGGCGTTTAAATTATTTGAAATATTTTCAGGATAATTTAAATAATTTAATAACTCTTTAAATGCTTTAATTTTATTACTTGCTATTTTTGATGAGCCATTGTAGAATAACTTCCAGAACAATATCTGTGAATGGAACTGGCATTTTAAAATAATTTTATAGCCTTCAAAACTAAATTTACTGTTATGCTTCTTTAGGAATAAAAGTTTTCCTTTGTAAAACATTTTTGTAAAAAAATAGTAATCCTTTTTTGAACCGACACTACCTAAATGATTTACTGAAATTCTGTGAAAGTATTTGATTGTGAACTTAAGTTTTTTTGCTCTTTTACATAAATCCATTTCCTCGAAATAAAGGAAAAATTCTGGTGCAAAACCTGACAGTTTATTAAACAAATCTTTTCTAATAATAAAAGCAGAACCCATAACCCAGTCAATTATAATCTCCTCTTTAGAAAAATAACTCATCAGTTTGATAATAAAGGCTTCAATGAATCTTCCAATTAAGAAAATGTTTAAAACTTCAAATAAAAAATTTGGAAAAAATCCGGCTGAAAAATCAAAAAATTTTGTAGAATTTACTTTTAATCCAGCAATAAAATTACTTGTATAAAATTGAGGAATTATAGTAGAATTTATCTTTTCAATTAAATTATTTTCAATAATAGTATCTGGATTTAGGAAAAAAAGAACTTCATTGTCAGCATTTTCAGCTGCTAAATTACAAGCCTGACCAAATCCAAGATTAGTTTTTGACTCGATAAATTTTAATTTCAAATTTGGCTGTGACTTTAATTGATTAACTAAATCATAAATTGGATTTTCAGTTGAGCCATTCTCTAGAAGTATTATTTCAAAGCCATCTGAATTACAATGTTTTAGTAAAGAGTTAATACAATTTGCAACCTGATCAGCTAAATTATAATTTATAATTATAATCGATATTACCAAGTTAATTTACCTTTTATATTTTTCTTATAATCAATGAAGCCTTTAATAATATACTTTAACTTTAGAATTTTAGAAGGTTCAAATAGAATTGCTTTGAGAATATTATTTAATATGTTCTTTTTCTCTTTTCTAAAATATTCAGGAAAAAGCTTTTGATATTCCTCTTTTATATAAAAAAAATTTCTTATCTTAAAATACCATCGAAATGGCTTATGATTTGGCGGGTAGACAGTTTTCCCCAATAATTTTCGCTTCATCAAATTTGCTTCATTATGGTTTAGAATTGAATTATTTATTCTTACAATTTTATAACCGTTTTTTCTTAGTCTCATACAAAATTCGATATCAACATAATCGATAAAATAATCTTCTCTAAAAAATCCAACTTCTTTTAAAACCTTCAAATTTAATAGATTTCCAGAAGTCATAACATCAAAGACTTCTTCAATCTGTTTATTTGCTGGAGGATTTGTAAAAAACTTATTTTTATGATAAGGTGAATATAAGGCTATATTTTTGTCCCTTACTAAATTTGAAATCAATATAATAAGTGAGTCGTTTTCAAATTCACTATCTTGATCCATCGTTAGTAAATAATCGAAATTAAGTTCAATTGATTTTTTAATTGCAATATTCATTGAAGCAGCAATACCAATATTATCATTATTGAAGATGTATTCTACTTTTTGATTGTCTTTAAATGAGTTAATTATATTTTCATTTTCAAATTTAGAATTATCAACTACAAATAATTTTTCTATAAAAGGCAAAATTGCATTAATTCTATAAATTACTGCATCATCAGGATTATAAAGCGTAATGACACCAGCAATTTTATAATCATTATTCATTTATTTATATCTTCCAAACTTTTTTATTTTGAAATGAATAATTCCAACTAATATCATATAAATTTTTTTTAATTTTTGTTTCTCACACACAATCATATCTAAAAATTCTCTGAAAAAATGTCGAATATCTTCTTTGAAATATTCTGGGAATATTTTTCTGTATTTAATATCAACATAAAGTCTATTTCTTGTTCTATAATAATATCTAATGGGACTATGATGTGATGGATAAAAATTTAATCCGAGAATTTTTCTTCTTTCCGATCTACCGAGTTTGTGATAAAGAATAGCATCATTAACTTTTTTCAATTTATATCCGTTGTATTTTAATTTCAAACAAAATTCGTGGTCGATATGGTCGATAAATAATTTAGAATCAAAGCCTCCAACTTGTTTGGCAATAGAGACTTTGACTAAGTTACCACTGGTCATCGTGTAAAGAATATCTTTTACCGTTTGGTTAAATTCTAAAATATGTTGAGATGGGTCAAAATGTTTTGCTGTTACAAGTGCAATACTTTCTTCTTGAGTTATGATATTGAATAGTTTAGATATCATATTTTCAGAGACAAAACTATCTTGATCTAAGGTCAATAAATATTCGTATCCATCTCTGAAAGCAAGGTTTAATGCAGTGTTTAATGCCTCACCAACTCCTTTATTTTCATTAAAACGGATGTATTCAAGTTTATCTTTTCCATTGATAAAGTTTATAATATTTAAATCAATTTCATTCTCTGAGTTATCAATAAGATAAATTTTAGATACTTGATTAAGTAAAGCTTCTATGTTAGTAATTACATCAGTTTCTGGATTATATAGAACAATTGTAGCTGCAACCTTATCAATCATTTTTTAGATAAAAATTTTGAAACATTTTCAAGTAAAAAAGCTCTCTCATTATTGTTAAGGATTAAATTCCATCCAGAATAGATAAATATTATCACGATAAAAGTGCTTAAAGCAATTTTAATCCAAATTAAACTCAAACTAGGAAATATTAACATAACTATCAAAGAAATCAGAATTAGAGTAATTAAGATATTATCAAGAGTAACTTTAAATCTTAAAAAGGCAATAAAATAATTTATAAATGCATCTATTCCTGCGGCAATCATCCAGAAAAGAGCTGCGCCTTCTATACCATACCATTTTATAAATAGATACATTAAGATTATATAGATTGGTAATTCGATTAAGTTTAATATTGCTGGTATATTAGGTTTTCCAATACCTTGAAAGAAATTGTTAGGGATAGAAGATAGACTACTAAATAGAATTCCAATAGCAAGATATTTTAATACTAAATGACTCTCAACTGCAAATTTTTCATCAAGCCATAAATATAAGATTTCATAAGAAAATGTGCTTATTAGCAATACTACTGGGAATAAAATCAAGTAAATAAATTTTACAGATCTTACAAATAATTGTCTTGATTGTTCAGGATTATTATTGAAAGAAGCTGAAAATGTAGGAAATAAAACTCCTACAAATGCTGTAGGTAAAATCAATAACTTTGTTATCATTTCATAAGGAGTTGAGTAATAGGTTACTGCAGTCAAAGATAATAAAGAACTAATTAAAAATCTATCTGAATAAAGAATGATAGGTCCTACAATGTTAACGATAGTAATCCATATACTAATTCTGAAAACTGGTTTTAGAATATTGAAATCGAGTTTTAATTTAAAGTTACTTGAGAGAGCTTTATTAGTTTTGAATGATGAGTTTATGTAAAAAATCCAGACTAATAATCTTATAAATAAAAGACTAAAAACAATCCAGAAAAGACTATCAATCAATAAAGCTACGATATAGGGTAGAACAAAAGTTGAAATTCCAAGAATAACTCTATAAAAGTTTACTACATCAAATTTTTGATAGGCTTCAAGAAAACCTCTAACAGAAGTAGTGGTTGTAACAATTGGAATTGAGAATAAAATTAAATAAAATGTTTTTAATGCTTCATTAAAATTTTCAGTTGAAATATTTATATAATTTTTAATTATAGAAGGCATAAAAAATAAGCCAGCACTCACCACGATAGCAGAAATTAAGGCAATAAATAACAAAGAATTCCAGAAAATAGAGGGAATCTGGGTACTATCATTTTTTCCTATTCTTTCAGAAATTACTTTAGTCACACTTTTGCCTATTCCAAAATCAAAGAAACTGAAGTATCCAATAATTGCCCATGAAAGACTTAATATTCCAAATCTCTCTTTGCCTAAAATATTTATTAAAGCAGGAATAAAGATTAAAGCAAAGACAAGAGGAACAGTATATCCTAATAAGTTATAAGTTGTGTTTTGAAGCAACTTTTTATTAGAGAAATCAAATCTATGTTCTGATTGTTCCAATGGCTCTATTTGATTTGTTTAATTGTTTTCTACTGACTATCCTGGAGATAAGAAATATACTCAAAAGATTCAAAGTAAGACTAATACTCCAGTAACTCGTACGAGTGATCATAACTAAAAAAGAGAATCCAATTATTAAATAGAGGTAAGAAAGAATGGTTAGTATATATAAACTACCTTCTCTTAGTAATTTAAAGTAAAGATAGCTAATTACTAATCCAAGCAAATATGGGAAAAGTAACAATCCGAATACATTAAAATCAGCAAATAGTTCCCTAATAAAAGTTCCAGTATTAACCCACATCGGGATAAAGTACCCCTTTTGATATTGATTAGGTCTTTTTATGATGTTCAGCCTATCAAGAAAGTTATAAAATGGTAAAAGAGTGTTTTGAGCAAATAGATTTTTTTCATCTTGTCTTTTTACGAATTCATTAAGAACGCCGAGGTGAGCACTTAAATAAAGATAAACAGAAGGAGAAAGAATTAAATTTCCTTCTAATTGGCGTAAGGTTTTTGAAGCTCCTTGATATTGTTCAAATGATACTCTCGAAACTTTTACAATAGAAGCAGCAAAAATTAGCAAGGCTAATAAAAAAGTGATAGATATAACTGCATTAGGACGTGAAAATTTAAATTTAATTTTATCGTTAATTGTAAGGCAATGTCTAAAAAGTAGGAAAACAAAAATAAATTCGAACAATCCTAATAATATGCCTGCCCTTCCGATTGTTGATGTTTCTTTTATGATAATCCCTATGAAGGGCAGAATAGAAAGAAAAGTAAATCTACCTTTGTAAGCAGTGTAAACAGCTCCCCAAAAGACAGCAACATAACCAAAATTAGAAATGAAAGGGACCTGACCTTTTATTCCACCTTCCTCTGTATTCATTTTATAAATTGTAAGAGCATTAAGAAAGACTTTCGGTATGCTACCAAACATATCAATTAAAACCATCCAATGTTGAACGGCTCCTGCAATTGAAATAAAACTAAAAATAAATAGAGCATATCTAACTACTTTTACATCATCGGCAAAAATTTTGTTAAAACTTAATTCCTCTACAGAAATGGATTTATAGTCTGAGAAATATTTATTCCTTACACTGATGTAAGTTAGAGTACCTAAAATTAGTGAAATAAATGATGCAAGAATAAAAATCCAGGTTTCAACAATCAAATCTTTGTAGGGTAATAATCTTAGTTCATAGAGAATTATCATCCCAGACCAGATAAAAGCAAAAAGAGAAATATGATTGAACCACTTTTTGAAAATGTATTTCCCTAATAAGAAACTTAATAAAGCAAAAAAGGGAACAAGAATAAATACCATTAGATATTAAATCTTTATTTTGTAAAAGTTTATTAGTTTTTGGTAAAAACTTTTCATCTTAATTTGAAGTGGATTTGAAAATTCTTCTCTTGATATAGCATTTTCACCAACAAAAACAAAAGGTATGAGAAAAAAGCTGAATAGTAGAAAAATTCCTAATACAATGATGGTTCTTTTGGGGCTATCTTTTAACTGGGGTGGAACGGCATTATCAATAATCATAACAGTGGGAATACTTTTTTGCTCTTCAACTTTAGCCTGTTCATACATTGGCATTATAAATTCTAGTAAAGCTTGTTGAATTTCAACTTCTCTAAAAATTCTTAAATAATCTATTGCGATATTAGGCATATCTTTAAAGGCATAAAGTATATTGGATTTTTTATTTAACTCGGGAGAGTTCTTCATTTCCTGAACTTTCTTTTTTAACAAATTAATTTCTTGTTGTGCTAGAATAAATTGTGGCGAGCTTTCTCCGTATTGCTGTTTAAGGAAATAGGATTCAATTTCTTTTCTTAAAAGTTGAGTTTCAACTTCAGCTGCGGCTTTGAATGTTCCTTCAAGTTGTTCTGGAACGGAAACAATTCCATACTTTCTTTGAAAAAGATAAAGAGAATCTTCAGCAGCTCTTAAATCTTCTAAATTTTTCATATAACGCTGTTCTATAAATTCTCTATTATTTTTAGCACGCTGAATATTTAATACTATGTTCATACTATCGACAAGTGAAACAATGTAATTTGCAATTTGTGCAGCCTTTTTAGGGTCTTTGTTTATTACACTTATTTCTATCATCCCGTATTCGTTCGGGTCTGCCGATAAATCCTTTCTGAATGCTTTAATCGTTTTATCGATATTATTATCCGAAATTTCGTAATAATCAATCAGATTAAACTTTTTAATAATGTCAGTTAATGCAGTTCTGCTATTTAATATTCCCAGTAGAACATCCTCTGATGTGCCAGTTATACCAAATAATTTCGAGCCCATAGTGGTTAAAGTAGATTTTCCACTCAATAAACCTGTTAATCCACCAAATGCTGATTGTGTATCAGAAGGAATCATTAAAATAGCAGTTGCTTTATATTTATTTGGAAGCAGTAAAACTATTACTATAGTTATAATTGAAACAACTAATAAATTAATGATTAAAAATTTCTTCCATTTGTATAAAACATAAAAATAATCAGAAATAGATGTTCTTTCTAATTTTCTTTCTTTATCCATAACTTATTTTGGGTTTTTAAATAAATTATTTTTGTAAAATTTTAGGCGATAATATTGACTATCAATTAAAATACTTAAAATGCACTTTTGCAAATAATGTTGTACTGAAAAATTGATAGTTAAATCTCATCAAATAAAATTCTATTTTGAAAAATAACAATATTATTTTTGATATTAAATTCAATAAAACTTGTAAAGATATTGTAATGATATTAGAAGAATATGCAAAATATTTAATGAAATTACTTGCATTGCCTTTTATATTATTGATTAAAATTTATCAATTTTTAATTTCACCTTTATTACCATCATCTTGCAGGTTTAAACCGACCTGTTCACAATACACAAAAGAAGCTTTGGAAAAATATGGTTTGCTAAAAGGTTTATGGTTTGGAATTAAAAGAATATCGAAATGTCATCCTTGGGGTAAAAGTGGTTATGACCCTGTTCCTTAAATCTGGTAAAGATTATGAACAACCAGTATAAAATTACATTTTTCAAAAGAGTTGCACTTATCGTAAAATCATTTTTGAAGTTTTGGCTTTATTTCTTTATAGCCTCTATCCTCGTGGTTTTTTTAATGAGATGGTTTAATCCTATTTTTAGTTCTATTATGATTCAAAGGCAAATTAAAACATTATTAAATGGTGAATTAAAGTTCATAAATAATTCCTGGATAGATTATGAAGATGTTTCTAAATATGTACCTATTGCATTGATTGCTGCAGAAGATCAGAATTTTTCAAATCATTTTGGATTTGATTTTGAGCAAATCAAGAAAGCAATGAAGCAAAATACTTATAGAAAAAGAATCAGGGGTGCAAGCACAATTACTCAACAATTATCTAAAAATCTTTTTCTATGGGAAGGAAAATCTTTCATAAGAAAAGGTATTGAAGCTTATTTTACCATTTTGATAGAAACACTCTGGGATAAAAAAAGAATTTTAGAAGTTTATATGAATGTAATTGAACTTGGAGATATGACTTTTGGTGTAGCTACTGCTACTGAAAAGTATCTTAAAAAAGACGCAAGTAAACTTTCTATAAATGAAGCTGCTTTAATTGCCTCTGTTCTACCAAATCCTAAAAGATTTTCAATCACACGTCCATCTGGATATGTAAGAGCAAGACAAAGTTGGATAATTAGACAAATTTATTCTTTAGGTGGAATTGATTATCTAAAGCACTTGTGATTTTTCATTACTTTAATTCAATATTCTTTTTCAAACATCATAATAATTCAAAATCATTCTGCTCTTGAATAACAAGTTTGTTAGCTGTCAAAGCTTCTCTTTTAAAGATGAAACTCTCTCACAGATAATTTTATTTATCTTAAAATTGTGACAATAATTTTTTCAATAAATTCAGATCAAGTTTGGTGGTAGATTTTTTATTATTATGTGTTAAATTGTTATAATTTTATCCAATTTGTTCCTTGATAAAATTATTATTTTAAAGTGATAAGTAAATTTTTTAAAGGCATAACTATGAAAAGAGAAATCATTCAAATTAAAATGATAATTTTATTCTTATTTGCGCTTTTACTGGGATTCATTCCTCCAAAGCCCGATGAGGGAATGTTTCCATTGAGCGATATAAATAAAATCGAACTTAATGAAAAGGGCTTGAAAATAAGTGTCTCTGAAATCTATAATCCTGAAGCTCCCAGCATAGTTGATGCGTTAGTTAGAATTGGTGGATGTACTGGTTCATTTGTGTCTGAAAATGGATTGATTCTAACAAATCATCATTGTGTCTTTGGTGCAATTCAAAAAATAAGTACTCTTGAAGAAAACTATTTGGAAAATGGCTTCTATGCTTCAAGTAAAGAAAAAGAAATACCACTTGAAGGATTAACTGCAAAAATAACTATATCTTATGAAGATGTTAGCCATCAAATAATAGAAGCAGCAAATCAAGTTGATGATATCTCAGAAAGAACTAAAATAATATCAAAAAAAATTAATGAAATTATCAATCTTGAACAGGAAAAAGATAGCTCTATAGTTGCTGAAGTTTCTGAAATGTTTGTGGGGGAACAATATGTTCTATTTAGATATAAAATTTTAAGAGATATAAGATTAGTCTTTGCTCCTCCAAAATCAGTTGGTGAATTTGGTGGTGAATCTGATAATTGGATTTATCCTCGTCATACGGGCGATTTTTCATTTGTTCGTGCTTATGTCTCCAAAGATGGAAAGGCAACTACTTTTAATCAAGAAAATGTTCCTTATAAACCAAGAAGGCACATAAAAATTAACAAAAACGGAATAAATGAAGGAGATTTTGTTTTTCTACTTGGTTATCCTGGAAGAACATTTAAACATTATCCATCTTTTTTCGTAGAGTATCATTATAATTTTCAACTCCCATATATTCAGGAGTTATATTCCTATCTGATAAATTACTATACTAAACTTGGTGAAAATGATCCGGAATTTGCGTTAGAAATTTCTTCAACAATTAAAGCTTTAGCAAATACTGAAAAAAATTATCGAGGTAAACTTCAAGGAATAAGAAACTTGAATTTGATTGAGAACAAAAGAAATCAAGAGGACAAACTTCAAAAATTCATAATCGAAAATCCAGAACTAAAAGAGAAATATGGTTCAGTTCTCGATGAACTCAAACAAGTTTACGATGATGCTTTTCAAAGTGGAAGAAGTTTATTTGTACTAAATGCTTTAAGAATGTTTTCTCACTATTACAAGCTTGCCTTTCTTTTTGTTGATTACAAAATTGAAATGCAAAAACCAGAGAAAGAAAGGAAAGCAGACTTTAAAGAATCTAATCAAAATAAAATTTTTAACGATATCAATAACTGGTTCAATGAAAAAGATTTAGAAATAGATAAGGAAATTTTTACTAAAATTGTGTTAGATGCCTCTAAGTTTTATGAACTAAAAGATAAAGAACCGTTTAAATCTTTGAATAAAATTGATGAAAAGAAAAATTATTTTGAAAATCTTTTTAATTCTGAAATTCTTAATAATCAAGAAAAATATGTATCTATGTTAGTAGATGAAAAAATCTCTTTAGAAAGCATTGATGATACATTTATAAAGTTTGTAAAAGATTTATATGATTTGAGAAACTCTGAATTAAAAAAGCAACAAATAAGAGATGGAAAATTAAACATTCTTATTGCTAAATTTAATGAGGTTAAAAGAAGGTGGCTTAATAAATCTTTTATACCTGATGCAAATAGCACATTAAGGTTAACTTATGGATATGTTAAAGGATATTCTCCACGGGATGCAGTTTATTATTCTCCAATAAGTTCATTGAAAGGTATGATTGAAAAATCAGATTGGGGTATTGATTATAAAATTTATAATAAATTGTTAGATGTTTATAATAAAAAAGACTTTGGAAATTATTTACATCCTCAGTTGAATGATGTCCCAGTTGCATTTATTTATAACACTGATACAAGTGGTGGTAATTCTGGTAGTCCAGTTCTTGACGCTTATGGTAGATTAGTTGGAGTAAATTTCGATAGGTCTTTTGAAGCTACAATTAACGATTATGCTTGGAGTGATACTTATAGTCGTTCAATCGGAGTTGATATTCGTTTTATTTTATGGTTTGTTGATAAAGTTTCTGGTGCTAAAGAGTTGTTAAAAGAATTGTCAAAATAAAAAAATCTAAAAACTAATTTTAGAAATAATCTTAAATCTAAAGTTCATAATTTTTTCTAAGTTGAAGATTATTATAAAAGAAGAATAACACATTAATTGATTTATGAACTAAGATATAAAGCACAAAAATTTATCAAAACTTTGTTTGATACCTAAACATTCTATCAAATTTGCTCTACTTTTTACATTACTTTATCCAATACCCTATAGCATTGTTGTATTTAAGAGATTATAAAATTCAACCGATATTTTTAAATTTGTCTTTATTAAATAGTCATTCTTAAAAAATTTTACTGATATAGGGCTAATCGTTTTTTATACATTGCTAAATAATTAATAAAGTGAATCAATTTTCAATGAGAATTTTACAGCAAATAATTATATCGATTTTCAAAATAAATTACTTTTTGAATGCTGTTAATATTATAATTTAGAGTAAAAATATATTGTTTCTCTTCAAAGTATTCTTATTATAGTGCTAATTTATTGGTTCTAAAATTGTCTTAAACACATTAAAAATAAAATAGTAAACTATCTGTCAATTATTATTTGTGATTGAAGTGATAAACGTTTGAATTAAAAAATTTCTTAATGCGAATAATACCATTAAATTTTAATCATTAAAACATTGTTCATTATAAACGATTATCTAACATTTTAGCGAAACGAAAAATCCATGTGAAAATCTGCCTCTAATATATCATCTTTGTGCTGTTTAAAATTATTGTTTTCGATACTTTTCGTTAATTCTTAAAGTAATAATTTCCACCTTATAATGAACAATTTATAATTCATAGTTTCAAACTTAACAGTCAAAATTTAATTTCGTATTCTTTATGTGGACATTGTTAATTTAACATTTAACATAATAACAACATATCATCCATACAAGAATTTAATTTTTTTCTAAAAACACCTTGTCCTAATAGTGATGATTTTTAAAATTACTTTCTCTATTTGCTTTAGCTACGCTAATACCAAAAACAATCATTAATTTACAATTAACAATTCAAAATTAGAAAATTCAAGGATCTAAATTAAATAAATAAAAAATCGTAAATCTTATAATACAAAATTGAACAGATAACATTGAACATTATTGCTTTAAGAGAGATATATCGAAGATACAATCGTTTTAGGTATTTTCGATAAACGAACTAAAGTTAGTTACTCGAAGACCAAATTACGCAATGGTTTTTGAGTAGCTTGTAGCGAAGCGGAAGGCGTATCGAGTAAACAAATATCTATATTCTCCGTGTACTTTGGCTGCTATAAGAATAAAGATATTCATAATTCAAAATTTCAACAATTAAAAAATCGAAAATCTTTAATTCAGAATTAAACTATCAAAATTCAATACTAAGCATTTTTATCAAACGAAAGACATATCGAATATACAATTATTTTAAGTCTTATTGATAAAGAAATTAAAGTTTATTACACGAAGACCAAGAGTAATTATACTAACTTCTATTATGATATCATCGAAAAACTCAGTTGTGGCAGAAATTTTATACCTTAAAAATTTTATTTAGTCTACTGACTATAGCACCTTCAGTTCTGTGCAATACCTTTGAAATTTCATATATACTTTTATTTGCTCTTACCATTGAAAGTAATTTATGTTCATCTTCTGTTGTCCAAGGTTTATATGCATTTGGATTATTGCTTCTTAAATCCTCAAATGAGGGTGTTCTATTTTTTCTATCTTTGAATCTGAATTCTTCAAGTTTTCTTTTATTATCATCTTCGCTTTCTTGAATATCAAATGACAGAACCTTGATATGTGGCGACGAAGGTAAGAATTCAGGTAAAAGATTTTTATATATAAAAACATTTTTAATAGCTCTCGTTACTGCTACATAAAGGACATTAACTTCTTCAGCAAGTTTTGAAACATCTATCGGATTTTCTTCTCTTTTATCAAGAAGTTTTTTAAGTTTTTTTTGAGTGATAAAATCATTATGAAGAAAGACCGTATCATATTCCATTCCTTTTGAGCGGTGAACAGTGGAAAAAATCATTTTCGCTTGCCGTTTATTTTCAACATGCGAATCTCTTATCAGACGAATAAGTTTTGGCAGATCATTCTGATATTTTTTGACTATTTCAACAAGGATAGAAAGCTGGTTGTCTTCTGTTTTTATTATGTATTCTTCAAGTTCGGAAAAAGTATTGAAACTTTTTATCAGTGCATCTTTAATCATTGCGTGATTATGATTATATAAATTTAACACATCGAAAAGCGAAGCACCATCATCAGCATAAAGATATGAGTTTACATTACCCTCAAAATAAAGCGGTTGAGTTTTATGTGATTGTTCAACAAATTCAAATGCTTTTCCAAGCAAGCCAAGATTTGTTCTTGCAATTGTTGCTTTGAGGTGATTAGAATTCTTTCCGCCATAACCTTTTATCGGAAGGATTAAGTTCTCAGAGAGCATATTTTTCCATTTGAGAATTTCGCAAGCAAGATTTGCAATATCTTGTGGGAAACGGAAACTTGTTGTAAGAGGCAATGCTGTATAATCAACCTGCTCAAGAGAATTTATTGCATAACGCCAGGAATAAATCTGCTGATGCGAATCACCAACAATTACTTTAATTGCATTCTGATTGAGAAACACATCAAGCATTGCAGGTGAAGCATCCTGACCTTCATC
>Ga0308419_1001296_pt1 | contig 16679 bp, 15 predicted proteins | sample HotsprSampleMS50_FD_203674 | JGI IMG/M metagenome (GOLD analysis project Ga0308419, IMG submission 203674) | Hot spring phototrophic mat microbial communities from Mushroom Spring, Yellowstone National Park, Wyoming, United States - 20090730_MS50 ... | reverse complement strand
GCCTTGCCCTGCTTCGAAAGCACCAGAGTGATCGCGCTCGTCAACGTCGACTTCCCATGGTCGACATGACCGATCGTCCCGATGTTCACGTGCGTCTTAGTCCGCTCGAACTTCTTCTTGGACATAGCCGAGGTGGACCTCCTCTTGCCGCCTTCGCCTAATTATCCCAGGCGCGTAAGGTTCCTATCCTTTTCGCGGCCCCGAGCGCCAATCCTCTCGGCCGGGCCTCCTCCGGGCCTCCTCCGGGCCTCCTGACGAATACAAGCCCCCTGCGAGGGACCCCTGACCCGCGCCCGGGCCATCCGGGCCGCCTCGGCCCGGCCCCACCGGTCCCAGAACAAAAATGGAGCCGCCGATGGGAATCGGACCCATGACCACCCGCTTACCATGCGGGTGCTCTACCTCTGAGCTACGGCGGCTCGTGTCATAAGGACGCGTCGCCTCACGGCGACGCGGCTTCAGTCTGGTTGCGGGGGTGGGATTCGAACCCACGACCTCCGGGTTATGAGCCCGACGAGCTACCTGACTGCTCCACCCCGCGGCTAGTGGTGGTGGGGGCTGGATTTGAACCAGCGAAGGCGGTCGCCAGCAGATTTACAGTCTGCCCCCTTTGGCCACTCGGGAACCCCACCACGGGCAAAGGTCTGGAGCTGGCGATGGGACTCGAACCCAAAACCGGCTGATTACAAATCAGCTGCTCTGCCATTGAGCTACGCCAGCTTGACCATGAGGCCCTTGTCAAGGTTCGGCCCGGCCGTCCGCCGGGCGCTCCCCCATTATACTGTCAGGCTTCTGCGCCGGTCAAGGAACCTTTTTGCCCGCAGTGCCGGCTACGAGGCTTCCGTCCTGCCGGACGAGTGGACCCGGCCCGACCGCTCTTCCGCACCCCAGCGGCGCTCGAGGTACTTCTCGAGCTTGCGTTTCACCCGCTGGAGAGCGTTGTCTATGGATTTCACGTGGCGGGAAAGGTCGGTGGCGATCTCCTGGTACGACTTACCGTCGAGGTAGGCCATGAGCACCTTCCACTCGAGGTCGCTCAGGATCTCGACCATCTTCTCCTCGATGTTGCCGAACTCTTCTCGGCTGATGATGAGCTCCTCCGGGTCGGTTATCTTCGTCCCGGAGATGACGTCGAGGAGAGTCCGGTCGGAATCCTCGTCGTAGATGGGCTTGTTCAGTGACACATACGAATTCAGGGGGATGTGCTTCTGCCGGGTCGCGGTCTTGATCGCTGTGATGATTTGGCGCGTGATGCACAACTCGGCGAAGGCCCGGAACGATGACAGCTTGTCCGACCGGAAGTCGCGGATGGCCTTGTACAAGCCGATGAGGCCCTCCTGCATGATGTCCTCGCGGTCGGCGCCGATCAAGAAGTACGAGCGCGCCTTGGCCCGGACGAAATTGCGGTACTTGTTTATGAGGTACTCCTGAGCCAGCCTGTTGCCGTTGCGAGCGGTTTCGACGATTTCCTCATCGGCCATGTCTTCAAACGGTGCGAAGTCTTCCCGGTGCGCCTGCGAAGTCACGGCCACACGCTTCGCCTCCAGCCACGTACAGTGAAAGGACAGGCATCTCTCGTATGAACGGCTCTGGGTGGGGAACTCGCGAGGGCCGCTCCGGCGGCCCTTGTGTGGTCTCCTGCCTGATTATGTCACTATTATAGGGACGTCGGTGGGACAAGTCAAGGCAAGTCCTAAGACACTCCGCCCTTGGCCCGGTCGGTCGTTCCTCACTCCCCTCCGCCGACCGCAGCCGCGCAGAGGCGGCCCGGGACGGGCGGGGTCGCGGTGTAGACGTGAGTCACCTCTACATAGAGGGTGTCCCCTTGGCGCCTCGCGTCGCCCTTCACCTGGTAGGCCACCGGGTCGAGAGTGATGACCGCTACCGCCACCCGACTCCTGTCGGGGACGGCTGCCGCCACCTGCCCGTCGGCGACCACCAGGGTGTGGCGCCCGGCCACCCCTACCCCGGCCGCTGGAAGGACGTGGACGACGGGTCCTGACGGTCCAGTCGTCGCCCAGGCCACGGCCTTCACCGCTTTGAGGCGCCGGAACTTCTCGGCGACCGTCAAGGGGATGAGGCCTCCTCCTCGCGACCCCGCGGCCCGGGCAATGGCGGCCGCCCTCATGTGAGCCACGAGAAGAGAGGCGCTCGGGATACGTCCGGCGGGACCCAGAGCCACCAGGCGCACCGTCCCGGCCCCGCGCAGACAAAGCCGGGACAGGTCCCGCGCAATCCCGTCGACGTAGGGGTCGTCGTTCCCGAACTTAGGGGCTCGCGTCAAGAGGGTCCGGCGGAGCGGCTCGCACCCATCGAAGTCGCGGGAGAGCGCCGCGAGCAACTCCCCCATCTTGACCCGCCCCTCCTCGTACACCAGCTTCTTCACGGCCGCCACGGAGTCGGCGAGAGTGGCGAGCCCCACGCCCTCCACGGTGATGTAGCTCCAACGCGCGCCGCCGGCGGTCACGTCGCGGCGCTTCTCCACGCACCCGCCGACGAGAGTCGAGAGGTACGGGGTCGGCTCCCAAGTCGCCCGGATGCGGTCCGCATCCTCGGCGCAACGGAGGAGGCGGTCGAGCATCGCCAGGAGCTGCCGTTCGACGGCGGTGCGGAACTTTTCGTAGGTGTCGAAGGTTTCGGCGCGCCCCGTGGCCGGGCCGACCCTCCGTCCGGCCACCGCGCTCACGCCGTTCCAGAGGGCCAGCTCGACCGCCTTGGCCAGGTTCACGTTCACGTCCACTGTGCCGGCGCGGTCGTCCCCCTGGAGCGTGTTCTCCAGGCATCCCACGGGGGCATAGTCCCACAGACGCCCCTCCGGCAGGCCCTGCCAGCGCAGGCCCTCCATCGCGTTCTCGTCGAAGTTGAGGAGGAAGGGCGCCCCCTGCGCCCGGGCGACCATCTCGACGACCCGGTCGAGTAGGGCGTCGGGCGTGGCCGCGTGCAGGCGGATGTTCGGCTTGGGCTCAAGGAGGTTCATCCTCTCGATGACCTCGAGGATGAGCCAGGTGAGGTCGTTCGACGCGTCCTTGCCGTCCGGGCCGATGCCGCCGAGAGTCACCAGCTGCCCGAAACCCGAGTTGATGCCCTGGTTGGCGCCGATGCGGCCCTGGTAGTCGTAGGCGTAGTTGTGCTTGACCCAGAAGCACTCGAGGAGTTCCCGGGCCCCGCGGCGGTCCAGGCACCCGGAGTCGAGGTCGGCCTTGTAGTACGACGGGTAGAGGTACTGGTCGATGCGACCGTGGGACAGACCGGCCCCCGGGTAGGACTCGGCGGCCATGACCAGCATGTGCGTCAGCCAGGGGGCCTGGAGGGCCTCGTGGAAGGTCTCGGCGGGGAGTCAGGGCACCTTGCGGCAGATGCGGGCTATCTCGAGGAGCTCCGCGCGGCGCTCCGGCGTTGTCGCGGGGTCGGCGGCTTGTCGCTCGGCCTCGGCGGCGTAGCGCTCGGCCAGGAGCCGCGGCCCCTCACAGGTCAGCGCCAGGGCCTCGAGGAATTCGCGTGCCTCGAGCTACGGCCGTGCCGGAGGTCGTCGGGCGGGAGCACTACATGTCGGCCGTCGCCCTCTCCCAGATGACCTTCCAGCTCGTGCAGCTCGCCGGACCGGCCCTGGGTGGGGCGCTGGCGGGGACGCTCGGGACCCGGGCGGCCTTCCTCCTGAACGCTGCCACCTTCCTTCTGTCGGCAGCGATCATCTGGTCGGTCCGGTTCCCGCCGCTCCCGGTGAAGCGAGAGCGGACCACCCTCGCGGCCGTCCGGTCCGATTTCCGGGAGGGCCTGTCCTTCCTCTGGAGCACTCCCGCCCTACGCTACGGTTCGTCGTGGTGAGCTTCGGTGTCGTCGTCCTCGGCATCGGGTTCTTCAACGTCCTCTACGTGGACTACACCCGGAACGTGCTCGGGGCCACGCCGGGGCAGTTCGGGCTCCTGGAGAGCCTGTGGGCGGCCGGGACCATCTTGGGGGTCGCCGTCGTCGGCCAGGTCGCGGCGACACTCCCGAAGGGGAAGGCCATCTTCGGGAGCATCGGGGTCGTCGGACTCCTGATGTCCGCCTTCTTCGTCCGCCCCGGCCTGCTCGGTGTCGGGGTCATCGGGACCTTGGCTGGTTTCAGCACCGCCTTCCTGAACGTCCCCGCGAACACGCTGTTCGTCCTGCTCACGCCTGTCGAGAAGCGGGGACGGGTCACGGGCGTGGTCAACTCCCTGGTCAACGTGTCCAGCCTGGTGGGGTTGGCCGGCTCCGGGGCGGTCGCCGCGGCCGCCGGCAGTGCGGCCGGGCTCGGACTGGCGGGCCTCTTCGTCGCGGCGGTCGCCGTCGTCTCGGCACTCCTGCCGGGCTTCCGCGAGCTCGAAGCCGTGGACAGACGCCTCCGGGAGGAGGCCCGCGGGACTCCCGTGCAGGGCTAAGCTTCCGACGGGACAGGGCGGCCGGCGACGCGCCGCTGCCTTGCCGCCTCGAAGAGGAGGACGGCGGCTGCCACCGAGGCGTTCAGGGACTCGTTCCCGGGGGCCATCGGGATGCGGGCGAGGAGGTCGCACTTCTCCCGGACGAGGCGGCGCAGCCCCCGGTGCTCGCCTCCGACGACCAGGGCGGTCGGGAGGGTGAGGTCGACCTCCGTATAGACCTGAGGGGCTTCCGCGTCGGCTCCGACGGTCCACAGCCCTCTCTCGCGGAGCCAGTCGAGCGTCCTGGCCAGGTTGACCTCACGCGCCACGGGCAGGCGCTCCGCGGCACCGGCGGAGGCCTTGACGGCCGCAGGGGTGAGCTCGGCCGAGCGTCGGGTCGGGATGATGACGCCGTGGGCTCCCGCGGCAGCCGCCGAGCGGATGACGGACCCGAGGTTGCGCGGGTCCTCGACTCCGTCGAGGACGACGAGGAGCGGGGCCTCCCCGCGGCGCCCGGCGGCCTCCAGCATGTCCCGGGGGTCCCCGTAGGCTCTCGGTTCGGCCAGGGCGATGACTCCCTGGTGGACCCGGCCCTCCGCCATGGCGTCCAGCTGCGCCCGCGGCACCACGTCGACCGCGACACCGCGCGCCCGCGCTTCGGTGACGATGTCCAGGGCGGAGCCCCGGGCACCTTCGGCGACCAATACCCGGAGGACGCGCCTCCCGGACCGCAGGGCCTCGAGGACCGGGTGGCGGCCCTCGATGTGGTGCACCCGGCTCACCGCCCTTCGCCACCTGCCGGGTCTGCCGGGCGGACGGCCAGCTGCCCGCGCCCACGGCCCAGGAACCGGTGCCGGCCGCACGACAGCCTCCCCTCGGGGCATTCCCCGTCGGTCTCACAGGGTGGCCCCGCGACCTCGAAGAGGACCGGGGCTACCCTCCGAACCTCGCGGAGCATCTGGTAGGCCACTTGGCGGATCTCCCACTGGGCCCGGCGGCAGCACCGGAGTCGGAAGAGGTTTAGAAGGCTCCGGGCGTTGAAGGTACAGACCAGCCGCGTTGCGACGCCTTGGCCTAGGAGGAAGCGCGCGTCCTCGGCCGGCACACCGAGGGAGAGGAGCTCGCGGTAGGCGGCGAAGGCTTCCCGCATACGGCGCCGGTAAAGGCCGAGCAGGGCGGGGTCGCGCCTGACACTGGGCGGCACGACGTACTCCGGTCGTTCAGGAGTCACATGGCGGAGAGACTGGACGGAGTAAGACGCTATGCGGTGACGCGTGAGCTGGGCCAGCATGGCCCGGGACCCCTCGACGTAGAACTGGAAGTCCGCGTGCTCGAACGGCGAGAGGTGCCCGGCTCGGCGCAGGTGCCGGACCAGCTCGGCCACGCCGGACTGGTCTAAGGCTTGCCGGAGCTCAGGATATCCCCCAGGGTGGTAGCAGAGGCGAGCCGCCCGGGCCACGGTGGCGTCGGGTTCCGGCGTGTGGGCGATAAGGCGCACGACCGGACGCACCTCCAGGACCCCCGCATCTCCCCGAGCGTCTCCTCCCTCTCCGGGCATGCCCATCCCCTCCTCGCCCGCAGGCAGGTGGCCTGAGGACACTGCCCGCTCTCGGGGTCTCCCGCCTAGTCCCGTCGCCGGGCCACCGAGCCGCGCGGGCCGTCCTGGACCTCGTAGCCGAGCCGGACCAGCCCCTCCCGGATGAAGTCGGCGAGGGCGAAATCCTTCTTCTCCCGGAGGCAGCTCCGGACCTCGAGCAGCAGCGAGACGAGCTCGTCCGCTGGCCCGGCCTCGGGAGCATCCCGCTCTCCCGGCGGCCGGACCAGGCCCAGGACCTCACCCCCGAGCTCCTCCAGGACCGCGAGCGCCAGCCGGACCCCCTCGCCTGACGCTGTCGGGGGGCCTTCCTCAGGCCGCTCGGTCGCCAGAGACCTGTCCCGCCCTGACTCCGGCCCCGGCCCCGGTCCCGACGGCCCGGCCAGGGCAGAGTTCGCGGCCCGGACGAGGTCGAAAAGGGAGCCGAGTGCCTCCGCGGTGTTGAAGTCGTCGTCCATGGCTTCCTCGAACCGCCTCCTGGCCGCGCGGGCGGCCTCGGCCAGCGCCTCGTCCGCCCCGCCCTCGAGGCGCACCGCCCCGCCGGCCGCCTCTCTCAACCGGCGGGCCGCCTCGTTGAGTCGGCGCCAGGCCCGCTTGTTCTCCTCGAGGAGGTCGAAGTCGAAATCCAGGGGCTTCCGGTAGTGGGCCCCGAGGAGGAGGAGTCGGACCGCGCCGCCAGGAGCCCGGTCCAGGACTTCGGCGCAAGTCACGACGTTGCCCAGGGACTTGGACATCTTCTCCCCGCGGAGGTTCAACATCTCGTGATGGACCCAGTACCGACAGAAGGTCTCGCCGGTGTAGGCTTCGGACTGGGCGATCTCGTTCTCGTGGTGCGGGAAGATGAGGTCGGTGCCCCCGCCGTGGAAGTCCAACCCGCTTCCCAGATACTTCAGGGCCATGACGGAGCACTCTATGTGCCATCCCGGTCGCCCGGGACCCCAGGGGCTGGGCCAGGCCGGCTCCCCCGGTTTGGCCCGCTTCCAGACGGCGAAGTCGGCCGGGTGGCGCTTGTCCGGGTCCACCTCGACCCGCGCTCCGGCCCGGAGCTCGTCGAGCGACCGGCGCGAGAGACGACCGTACCGGGGGAAGGTGGTGACGTCGAACCAGACGTTGCCGCTGCGCTCGTAGGCGTTACCGCGCTCGATGAGGCCCTGGATGACCTCGATTATGTCTCCGATGTGGTCGGAGACCCTCGGGTAGGCGTCGGCCGGCCGGACCCCGAGCAAGCCCATGAGGCGTAGGTACTCCTGGCTGTAGCGCCGGGATATGGCCAAGGGGTCCTCGCCGGTCGCCTGGGCCCTGGCGATGACTTTGTCGTCGATATCGGTGAAATTCTGGACCAGGAAGACCTTGTAGCCGCGGTATTCCAGGTAACGGCGGACGACGTCCCAGAACACGCTCGGCCGGGCGTGGCCGATGTGCGTCTCGGCGTACGGCGTCACACCGCAGACGTAAATCCGGACCCGCTTGTCCTCGGCCGGGACGAAATCCTCCCGGCGACCGGTCAGGGTGTTCTGGACGCGGATCCCCATCTCTGGTTACCTCCCCACGGTAGGTCCCCTCGCCGACCGGGCGGGCCGTGTGTCCTGGGTCAGGCCGGACCGCTTGCGCCGCGCCGCCCATACACCGGCCCACCGGTCTCGAGTCTGGCGAGCCGCTCTTCGAGGACCCTAATCCTGGCTTCGTAGCGGGTCCGCTCCTCTCGGAGCGCTTCGGCCACGGGGTCCGGCAGGCGTCCGTGCTCTAACGGGTCAACCCGTTCCCCGTTCCTGAGGACAATCCTTCCCGGAACGCCGACCACGGTACAGTCCGGCGGCACGTCCTTGAGGACGACGGCCCCCGCCCCAATCCTCGACCCGCGACCGACGGTGACCGGCCCCAGAATCTTTGCGCCCACGCCTATCACGCAGCCGGGCTCGATGGTCGGGTGCCTCTTGCCCTTGCCCTTCCCGGTCCCGCCGAGGGTGACTCCCTGGTAGATGGTGACGTCATCGCCGACCTCGGCCGTCTCCCCGATCACGACTCCCAGGCCATGGTCGATGAACACCCGCCGCCCGAGCCGGGCTCCGGGATGAATCTCTATCCCGGTGAGGCAGCGGGCGACATGCGAGACCAACCTGGCAAGAAAGTAGAGCCGTCGGCGGTAGAGAGCGTGCGCCACCCGATGAAAGGCCAGGGCGTGAACGCCGGGATAACAGAAGAGAACCTCCAGCACGCTCTTCGCCGCCGGGTCGCGCTCAAAGACAGCTCGGATGTCCTCAGCTAGACGCCCCACCGTGACCCGCCCTCCCTCCAGAACGGTGTATCCCGGATTCGCAGACACAGGCTGATGAAGACGACCCCGAAACAAAGACCCCCCGCCTCGCAGAGACGGGGGGTCGCGGTTCCACCCTGCTTGGCCCCCAGAGGCGGACAGCCCCTGACCGGCCCACTCATCCGGCACAATCATGCCGTAGCCCGATAACGGGGGCACCGGGTTGGCCTACTTCCTCTTCGGCAACCGGCTCACGGGTGCATTCGCCCGGGGCCCCACGGAGGTCGCTCGCAGCTCAAGGCGACCCTCTCTCACCGCGGCCCGCGGGTTACTCCTCCCGCTCCTCGCCTGTGACGCTTGTTCGTATTGCAATTGCAATTATAAGTGGTCGTCGCGGGGACAGGCAAGGACACGTCACCTTGTTGTGAAAAGGAAACGGCCGCCGGGCGGGGTATCCCTAGGTCGTGGACGACGGGACGGGTGGGATCGGGAACATGCGTGTCGCGTCAGACGTGACTGAACTCGTAGGAAGGACTCCTCTTGTCTGGTTGAACCGGGTGCCGGCCGGGGCCAAAGCCCGGGTCGCGGCCAAGATGGAGTCCCTCAACCCTTGCGGAAGCGTGAAGGACCGGACGGGCCTGGCCATGGTCCAGGCCGCGGAACGGGAGGGCCGGCTGCGTCCGGGCACTGTCGTCGTCGAGCCGACCAGCGGCAACACCGGTATCGCGTTGGCGTGCGTCTGCGCCGTCCGTGGCTACCGCTTGATCCTGACGATGCCCGAGACCATGTCGGTCGAGCGCCGCAGGCTTCTGGCCGCCCTGGGCGCCGAAGTCGTCCTGACGCCCGGGCCGGACGGGATGGCCGGGGCCGTGCGCGAGGCCGAGGCCATCGTGGCCCGGACGCCGGGTGCGTTCATGCCCCAGCAGTTCCGGAATCCGGCGAACCCGCAGGTACACCGGGAGACGACGGCCGAGGAGATCTGGACCGACACCGACGGCCTGGTTGACACAGTGGTGGCCGGTGTGGGGACGGGCGGGACCATCACGGGGGTCGCGGAGGTCCTCAAGCGGCGCAGACCCGGGTTCCGCGCCGTGGCCGTGGAGCCGGCCGAGTCTCCCGTCCTCTCTGGCGGCCCGGCCGGTCCGCACCGGATCCAGGGTATCGGAGCCGGTTTCGTCCCCGAAGTGTTCCGCCGCGACCTCATCGACGAGGTCATGAAGGTTCCGAGCGAGACGGCCGGGGCCATGGCCCGCCGGCTCGCCCGCGAGGAAGGCCTGCTCGTGGGGGTCTCGGCGGGGGCAGCCGTCGCGGCGGCGGTAGAGTTGGCCCGGAGGCCAGAGATGGCCGGTAAGCTGATCGTCGTGATCATCCCCGACACAGGGGAGAGGTATCTGAGCACGTGGCCCTTCGAGTGAGCCGTGACCCGGCCGGGCATGCCCTCCCCAGTCACTCCTCCCGGCCCCGGGGCTAGAACCTATCGCATTTTGAACCTCTTTCCGTTGACTCTCCGGCCGCACCCCGTTGCCTTGCGAGGCACTTCCTGGTATGATGGTCAAGGTCAGACAAGGTCAGGCCGTTGGGCGTCGGGTCATGGAGGCCCGCGGGCAAGGCTGCGTAAGAGCAAAGTGGGAGGCAGATACGAACCATGCCCTTCACCCTGGCTGACGCCATCGAGGCCTACCTCCTGGAGCTGGTCGCCCAGGCCCGGCGTACCGTTCTGGAGGTGAGCCGGCGCGAGCTCGCCGAGCGGTTTCGGTGCGCGCCCTCTCAGATAAACTACGTACTGGAGACCCGCTTCACCCCGGAGCGCGGCTTCGTCGTGCGCAGCCGGCGGGGCGGAGGCGGCTGCATCGTCATCATCCCGGTGACCTTCGACGGAGCCAAGGATGTGCTCCGGCACCTCCACCGCCTGGCCGGGCAGGGCCTGTCGGCAGTCCAGGCCCGACACGTTGTGAAGCTCCTCCAGCAGCACGCGGCGGTGACCGAGCGCGAGGCTCGTCTGATGGAGGCGGTCGTCTCGGTGCCGCTCGCAGCCGACCGCGATGGTTCGGACCTCATGCTCCGCGGCCGTCTTGTCCGGCAGATGCTGGAGGTCCTGATGGCCTGACGACCTGGGAGGAGGTGGAGCAGGATGCTGTGCCAGGAGTGCCGTCGCCGGCCGGCACAGTTCCACATCACGCGCATCGTCAACGGGCGCAAGACCGAGATGCACCTGTGCGAGGAGTGCGCGCGGGAGATGGGTGAGCTCGAGTTCCTCAGCGAGCCCCAGTTACCGCTGCAGAGCTTCCTCGCCGGACTGCTGGAGCAGGGGGCGCAGCTCGTGTCCTCGTTCCAGGCTCCAGGTGGTCCTCGTTGCGGGAACTGCGGATTGACCTACAAGGAGTTCGCCCAGGCGGGCCGCTTGGGGTGCTCACACTGCTACGAGCATTTCGAGGAGCTCCTGGAGCCGGTCCTGCGGCGCATCCACGGGGCGGTCCACCACACCGGCAAGGTACCCGCCCGGTCGGGAGGGACAATCAAGCTCCAACGGAGCTTGAGGGAACTCCGGGAGTCACTGGCTAGAGCGGTGCAGGCAGAGGATTTCGAGACCGCCGCCAGGCTCCGTGACGAGATCAAGAGGATAGAGAAGGAATTGGGTTGGGGGTGAGGCCGGTGTCACGTCGCTCTGAGTTGACCGGACGGGCTCTCAGCCGCTGGATGGAAGCGCGCGGGCCGGAATCGGACACGGTCATCTCCAGTCGAGTGCGTCTGGCGAGGAACGTGGAGGGCATCCCGTTCCCCCACGCGATGTCGCCCGAGCAGGCCGAGGAGGTCATCCGCATGGTCGGGGCGGCCTTCCGGTCGCCCCAGGCGAGCAAGGTCGGGCTGGGTGACTGCGAGCTGTACCGTCTCTCGGACATGGACCGCCTGGACCGCTATGTCCTCGTCGAGAAACACCTCATCAGCCCCAACATGGCGCAGAACGCGGCGAACGGGGCGGTCGTCGTCGGTGTGGGCGAGGCGGTCAGCGTCATGGTCAACGAAGAGGACCATGTCCGCATCCAGTGCCTCTACCCCGGACTGCAGCTCGCCGACGCCTTGGGTCTGGCCAACCGGGTCGACGACCTCCTGGAGGCGCACCTGGAGTACGCCTTCAGCGAGAAGAGGGGTTACCTCACGGCCTGCCCGACGAACGTCGGGACCGGGATGCGGGCCTCGGTCATGCTCCACCTACCGGCCCTGGTCATCAACAACCAGGCCGGGAGGGTCTTCTCCACCGTCGTGAAGCTCGGGTTCCTTGTCCGCGGACTCTACGGGGAGGGTACGGAGGCGGCCGGGAACATTTTCCAGGTCTCAAACCAGGTGGCCCTGGGGCAGTCGGAAAGCGAGATTATCGGTAACTTGCGCAACGTGGTCGAGCAGATCATCGGGCAGGAGCGCCGCGTGCGCGAGACCATGCTGTCCGAGATGAGGAACCAGATTGAGGATAAGGTGGGGCGCGCCTACGGAATATTGCTCTGGAGCCACATGATCTCTTCACGCGAGGCCATGCAGCTTTTGAGCGACGTCCGCTTAGGTGTCGAGCTCGGACTGATCAAGGATGTAGACCGGTCCGTCCTCAATGAGCTCTTGGTAGCCATCCGCCCGGGTTATCTGCAGAAGCTCGCCGGGCGGGAGCTGGACGCCGAGGCCCGCGACATCAAGCGGGCCGAGGTCCTCAAGGCCAGGCTGGCGCCCAAGGGGACGGCCCGCCAGTGAGCTGCGAGGCAGTGCTGACAAGTGCGGACCATGGAACGGAGAGGAGGAACCGGCATGCTTGAGCGTTTCACCGAGAGAGCGCAGCGGGTGATCCTGCTGGCCAAGGAGGAAGCCAAGAAGCGCCAGGAGAGCGTGGTGGGGACCGAGCACCTCCTCCTCGGCCTGCTCCGTGAGGGTGAGGGAGTGGCCGTCCAGGTGCTCCGTGCCCTCGGTGTGGACCTCGACAAAGCTCGGGCCGAGGTCGAGCGGCTCATCGGTACCGGCGGGGGTGGTCGCCCCCAGGGCCCCGTCGAGGGCGTGGTCCTGACCCCGCGGGCGAAGAAGGTCGTGATGGAGATAGCCCCCCGGGAGGCCCAGAACCTCGGCCACAACTACGTCGGGACGGAGCACCTGCTCCTTGCCCTCCTCCGCGAGGGTGAGGGGTTGGCCGCGAAGGCCCTGGAGGGGCTCGGCGTCGACCTGGAGCGGGCGAGGGCGCTGGTCGTTCAGCTCCTGTCAGGACCCCAGGCTTTGCCGCCCCTGTTCTGGCCGGGGCCGGGCATCCTGCCCCAGATGGGACCGGCTGCCCAGCAGGCCGGACGCCGGGCGGCCTCCAAGACGGCCACGCTCGACCAGTACGGCCGCGACCTCACCGCGCTGGCCAGGGAGGGCAAGCTCGACCCGGTCATCGGTCGCGAGAAGGAGATCGAGCGGGTCATCCAGATTCTCAGCCGGCGGACGAAGAACAACCCGGCCCTCATCGGCGAGCCCGGCGTGGGCAAGACGGCCATCGTGGAAGGGCTCGCCCAGCGCATCGTCGAGAACCGGGTGCCCGAGGTCCTCAAGGACAAGCGCGTCATCACGCTGGACCTGGCCTCCCTGGTCGCGGGCTCGAAGTACCGCGGCGAGTTCGAGGAACGCCTCAAGAGGGTGATGAACGAGATCCGGGCTGCCGCGGGAGAGGTCATCCTCTTCATCGACGAGCTGCACACGATCGTTGGCGCCGGTGCGGCCGAGGGGGCCATCGACGCCTCGAACATCTTGAAGCCGGCCCTCGCCCGGGGAGAGCTCCAGTGCATCGGGGCCACGACCCTGGACGAGTACCGTAAGCACGTCGAGAAGGACCCCGCCCTCGAGCGGCGCTTCCAGCCGGTCATGGTCGAGGAGCCGACGGTTGAGGAGGCCCTGGCCATCCTGAAGGGCCTGCGGGACAGGTACGAAGCCCACCACGGGGTCCAGATCACCGACGAGGCGCTGGAGGCCGCGGTCAGGCTGGCCGACCGGTTCGTGACCGACCGGTTCCTGCCGGATAAGGCCATCGACCTCATCGACGAGGCCGGCTCCAGGGTCCGGCTCCGTGCCTTCACCGCCCCGCCCGACCTCAAGGAGCTGGAGAAGCAGCTCGAGGAGGTCACTCGCGAGAAGGAGGCCGCGGTGTCGGCCCAGGAGTTCGAGAAGGCGGCGAAGCTGCGCGACCGGGAGCGTGAGCTCCGGGAGAAACTGAAGGTGGCCCGCGAGGAATGGAAGGAGAAGAAGGTGGAGCCCAGGAGTGTCGTCACGGCTGAGGACATCGCCCAGATCGTCTCCTCGTGGACCGGCATCCCGGTGACCCGGCTGGAAGTCGAGGAGTCCAAGCGTCTCTTGAACCTCGAGCAGGTCCTCCACGAGCGGGTCATCGACCAGGATGACGCCGTCCGAGCCGTCGCCCGGGCCGTACGACGGGCAAGGGCCGGCCTGAAGGACCCGCGGCGACCGATAGGGTCCTTCATCTTCCTCGGTCCGACCGGTACGGGCAAGACCCACCTAGCCCTCGCGCTCGCCGAGGCCCTCTTCGGCGACCGCGACGCCGTGGTTCGGATAGACATGTCCGAGTACATGGAGCGGCACAACGTCTCTCGGCTGGTCGGGGCTCCCCCGGGCTACGTGGGCTACGAGGAGGGCGGACAGCTCACCGAGGCCGTGCGCCGGAGGCCCTACTCCGTGGTCCTGTTCGACGAGATCGATAAGGCCCACCCGGAGGCCTTCAACGTCCTGCTCCAGATACTCGAGGACGGCCGTCTGACCGACGCCCAGGGGCGCACGGTCGACTTCCGGAACACGGTGGTCGTGATGACGGCCAACATCGGGGCACACCTCATCACCAAGGAGGGCGGCCTCGGCTTCCGGACGTCGGAGCGCGAGGGGGCCGTCGATTACGAGGTCATCAAGGACCGACTCATGGAGCAAGTCAAGCGGGAGTTCCGGCCCGAGTTCCTCAACCGGGTGGACGAGATCATCGTTTTCCGCCCGCTCGAGCTCGAGCACCTCGTCCAGATCGTCGGGCTCATGCTCCGTGACGTGGCGGAGCGACTGAAGGAGATGGGCATCGGACTGGTCGTCACCGACCGCGCCAAAGCCAAGCTGGCCGAGGAGGGGAACGACCCCACCTACGGAGCCCGCCCCCTGCGACGGGCGGTCGTGAGGCTGGTCGAGGACCCGCTCTCGGAAGAGTGCCTCAAGGGACGCTTCAAGAGCGGCGACACCGTCCAGGTCGACTGGGAGCCGGACAAGGGCTTCGTCTTCACTGCGTTGCAGCCCGAAGGGGATCCGAAGGCCGCAACATCCGGCGACTTGGGCGGGGAGCCGGACCGTTCGGCGGAGACGTCGCGCGGCGACCGTCGGAAGCGTAGCACCGGGAAGGAGCACTGAGGACCATCGGTCAAGGCGGTCCCGACATCACTTTCGCCGGCCCCGGCCGGGCCCCGGTGCCCCACGTCGGGGCACCGGGCGCCCGGCCGGGACGTGCCGAGGCGGAAAGGCTAGCCCACCCCGAACGGCAAGACGCCCCGGCAGGGCGCCGCCTACCCGTGCGGGCGGAGCTTTTGGCCACCTTGAGGATGGTCGCCCCCGGGACGCCACTGCGGGAAGGGATGGACGGTATCCTCCGCGGCCGCACCGGCGCCCTCATCGTGGTCGGCGACAGCCCGCAGGTCATGAGGCTGCTGGACGGCGGGTTCAGGCTGGATGCGCCGTTCTCGGCCGCCGCCCTCTACGAGCTCGCCAAGATGGACGGAGGGATCGTCCTCACCAGGGACGCCTCGCGCATCCTTTACGCCAACGTCCAGCTCAACCCCGACCCTTCCGTCCCCTCGCGCGAGACCGGCATCCGGCACCGGACGGCGGAGCGCGTGGCACGTCAGACCGGGGAGTTGGTCATCGCCGTCTCCTCCCGGCGGAGCGTCATCACCATCTACCGTGGCGAGCTCAAGTACAGCCTGAGGGACATCAGCTTCATCCTCGACAAGGCCAACCAGGCCGTCCAGGTCCTCCAGCGCTACCGGACCGCCCTCGACGAAGCTCTCCTGGCCCTGACCGCCCTGGAACTGGAGGACCTCGTGACGGTCCAGGACTTCGCCACGGTGCTGCAGCGCGCTGAACTCGTCCAGAATGTGGCGGAGGAGATTGAAGCCTACGTGGCCGAGCTCGGGACCGAGGGGCGGCTGGTGAGCGTCCAGATGAGCGAGGTGGTCCCCGAGGTCGAGGAAACGGCTCTCCTAGTCATCCGCGACTACGTGGCCGGGCAGCGCGACGGTCGGGAGGTCCAGGCGAGGCTGCGCGCCCGGTCGGCCGAGGGCCTCTTGGACCTGGAGGACGTGGCGCGGATCATGGGCTACCCGGGTGGTGAGGCCGGGCTCGGGCTGGCGGCCACCCCGCGCGGTTACCGTGTGCTCCACGGCGTGCCGAGACTCCCGACGACGGTGGCGGAGAGAGTCGTCATGCGCTTCGGCAATCTCCGGCGGGTGCTGGAGGCGAGCCTCGAGGAGCTGGACGCCGTCGAGGGGGTGGGCGAGGCGCGAGCCCGCGCGCTCAAGGAGAACCTCCGGCGGGTCAGGGAGCAGGCGGTCCTCGGCCGGACGGTCTCTTGAGCGGTCAGCAGAAGTAGAAGGGACCGAGGGCGCTCAAGCGGTCGGTCTCGCGCTCCAGCACCTCGCCGAGGTCGAGACCCAGGACCTCACAGAGCCCGGCTAGGTAGAGAAGCTGGAGACCTATCTCGCTCTCGAGGATCTCGCGGCAGGCCTCGCAGAGCTCACCGGTCACGTGGGTCTTCATGTGACGGGCGAGCCCGCGGTAGTCGGCGTCAGGGGGGATCTGCTGCTTCTCGGCTTGAATCTGGATGCAACCGCAGGTGGTGACGGCCTTGGCGAGGGCCCGGTTCGTCCGGGCGGCAGCCTCCTGCAGCCTGGACATGACGTCCAGGACGCTCCGGTGTCTGGCCAGGTACTTGCCTACGGTCTCCTGGAAATCCCGGCAAACGGCGTCAGGCATCTCCCGGCCACCTCTGAGGTCCGACCCGGCTCGAGGCAAGGTCGGAGGAATGGATTGGTGGATGCAGCGGGATTCGAACCCGCGACCTCCTACATGCGAAGCAGGCGCTCTCCCAACTGAGCTATGCACCCACCAAGGATGGCTATACGACCTATTAAGTTGAGAAGCGGGAGCGACCACGGCGGTGAAGCGCGCTGCTCGGATAGCTGCCGCGGTGCGCGTCACAAATTGTAACCGACGGCTCAGCGAGCGTCAAGCGAGCCGCCGGCTGCGCACAAGCGTCGGACCAGGGGCAGTATCAGTAAGATTAACGTTGGCGCGGGGAGGAACTTGGAAGGCTAGGTACAAGGAAAGACCTCACCTAGTCCGAGCCCATCGGAACCAGAAGTGAGGTCCTTCCCGTGAGCAACTTCAGTCTACTGTCTGA
>Ga0308419_1001295_pt1 | contig 16687 bp, 20 predicted proteins | sample HotsprSampleMS50_FD_203674 | JGI IMG/M metagenome (GOLD analysis project Ga0308419, IMG submission 203674) | Hot spring phototrophic mat microbial communities from Mushroom Spring, Yellowstone National Park, Wyoming, United States - 20090730_MS50 ... | reverse complement strand
ATCCGGCGAGCGTCTTTTTCCTGATCTCCACCGCTCAGGAACTGGGCTTGCGCTGGACTCACGGACTTCGCAGCCTCTACATGACGCCCGATGGCAAGGTCGGCTTGCAGGGCGACATCATCATGGCGCTGCTGCTCAAGCAGGGCTTCCAGGTGGAGTTCCCGGAGATGAGCCAGCAGCGGGCAACGTGCCGCATCACCCGGCCCAATGGCGGCGGTTCTCTGGAGTGGAGCTTCAGCATCCAGGACGCGGAGAAGATCAAGCGCTGGGACAAGCAGGCCGGCCGGTGGGTGAGCTTGGCCGAGAAGCACAACTACAAGTCCTACCCGCAGAACATGCTGATGTGGAGGGCTCTGGCCAATTGCGCCCGGTTCATTGCCGCCGACGTGATGGGAGGAGTCTACCTGCCTGAGGAACTCGAAGAGGTCGCCGAGGTCCAGGCGGCGGACAGCGTGCCTGAGACGGAAGCCTTGCCGCAGCCTGGCGAGACGGCCAGCCCGGTTGGCATAAAGAAGCTGCCGCAGGCGAAGGAGCCGCAGGCTGACCCGCAGGCGCCGCCCAAGCCGGTGCTCCAACCTGAACCGCCAGCGGAACAACCCGCCGCCCAGGCGCAACCGGAGCCGGAGCCGGATGAGGCGCCGAGCGAAACGGAGGACGAAGAGGAGCGATTCCGGGCGGAGTTCAACGAGATCGCAGCCAAGCTCGGAGGCGGAAATCCGGAGATCGGATCCAAGATCATCGGGCGGTTTTTCCGCGGCTACCTCAACATCGCCAGGGGCGCGATGCCCAGGGGCTATCAAAACTACGTCGGGGCGATGAACGCTCTGAAGGCTGTCTTGGACACCGAGACCAAGGACCTTCTGGCGGATCCGTTGGCCTTCGGCAACAAACTGCGAAACCGCAAAGACGAGCCGGACGCCAACCCGGCTGAGAAGCGCATGGCTGAGCTCGGATGGCCCGAGCCGGTGAAGGAGCTCGGCCGGACCATCATGGCCAAACTCCAGCAGAAACCGGCGCAGTTCGTGCGATGGATCGACACGCCGATCCTGCCGGATCGGCCGCTGTCCAGCTTCTCTAGCCAGGATCTCCAGGCGTTCTTCCGGCTGTACCTGATCGCACTGGGAGATGCATGGGACCTGGCCGAAATCGCCATGCAGAAGGGCATCCCGCTTGCCGAACTGGTGGCTACGCTGGAGCGCATCACCAAAAAGCAGATGGCGGAATGGGACCTGGACTTCTATCACTCCGTTGTCGAGCAGATCAAAAAGGAGAGCGAAGACAAAAGCAGCGATGGCCAGCAGCCGACGCAGGAGCAGCAGGGGGATGACTTCCTGCTGATGCCGTAGAGGACGCAATGAAGATCAGCCGAGCCCGGCTGTTGCCGCAGTTCAGTTGCGATCGCTGCGGCCGCGAAGCCAAGTGGGATGTCTGGCTCAAAGCCGAAGATGGAGCCGAGGGGCACAGGAAAACCCTGTGCCCATCCTGCTTCGAGCTTTTGAAGAGGACGGTCGAATGGGAACCAACCGAATTCTCGCCCTCATCCGTTGGGCGCTGAAAGGCTTCTGGCTGTGGCTGCTCTACGCCGAAGACGATGAGCCGCCAAGCCAGTTCTGGCCGCCGCTAAAATCACATGAAGATCGAGTTTGACGCTGACAGCCATGCCTATTGGCTGGATGGAGAGAGAGTGCCTTCGGTCACCGAAGTCTTGGCGGCCGAGGGCTTGACCGATTACACCTTCTGCAACCGCCAGGACCGGCAGCGCGGCAGCTATGTGCACCAGATCTGCGCCATGCTCGGCCGGGCTTGCGACGGGCTGAAGCATAGCCCAGAGGAGCTCATCTCGCTGAGCCAATGGGACCCGGAAGCTACCCGCGAAGACCTGGTGCCATACGGCCTGGCTTGCGCCAGATTCCTCTCTGAGACCGGATTCTGGCCCAACCATCTGGAACTGCCGGTCGGCAGCCGGAAGTGGAAGATTTGCGGGACGCTGGACGCCGTCGGGATCTGCGGCCGGGAACGCTGGCTGGTTGACTACAAGACTGGCCGGCCGCTGGAGGCGGCTTTCCTGCAAGCCTCACTGTACGCTGAGTGCCTGAAGGAAACCGCTGAGATCGAGCCGGACAAACTGGTCGTCGTCTGGCTTCAGCCCGATGGCAGGTATCAAGTGCTGCCGCCGAGACCGCACCCCGGACCGGAGCGCCACGTCGCCCTCTGCGCCGTGAATCTCTACCGGTGGCGCAAACAGAATGGTTTACTCTAACAAAGGAGGTATATCATATGGCGATGGTGAAAGTAGTGCCTCAGCAACCTGAAGAGATCAAGTCCCTTGCCGTCCGCTGCCAAGGCATTGTCGAGCAGGGCGGGATCGAGCGCTTGGAAGTCGCCGTCAAGACGGTGGTCGAGCGCGGCATTGAAACCGACGAGCAGCGCCACAATGTGAGCGACCTGCTCAAGATGGTCAAGGCCACCGCACAGGCCCTGGAGAAGGAAACCCGGCCGGTCATCTCCTACTTCCACGGCCTGCACAAGATGGCCGTGGAGGCGGTCAAGCCGTTCAAGGATCGGCTGGAGCGCATGGAATCCGCGCTCAACCGATTGGCCAGCCGCTACGATCTGGAGAAGCGCGAGAAGGCGCGGCGAGAGCAGGAGATGCTGGCCCGGGCGGCCGAGGAAGAACGGCGCCGGCTGGAACAGGAGGCGATCAAAGCTCTGCGCAACGGGCAGGTGGAACAGAGCGACAAGATCCTGGAGCAGGCCGAGAGCATCATCGCGCCGGTGGTTGTGCAGGAGAAAACCACCGGAGAAGGCGAAGCCCTGGTGCAGACATGGGAAGCCGAGGTGGTCGATCCCATGGCGGTGGTGCGCGCCATTGCCGAAGGGGTGGTTCCGCTCGATGTCATCAAGGAGTGGAACCTTGGCTTCATCAAGCGCGAGGCCGCCAAGCTCGGCGGCTTGAACTGGCCTGGCATCAAGGTGACTCGCGGCGCCAGGCTGCGAGTGAGGGTGTGACCATGCAGTTGACAGCCAGAGAAATCGAACGGATGATCGCCGGAACCCCAGTGAAGGAGATCGCCAGGGAGCGCGGCGTCAGCCGGCAGGCGGTGCATTTGGCTCTGCGCGAGCGGGGCATTCAGTTGCGCAAGGTTCGGCCAAAGGCCGAGCCTTGCCCCCGCCGACAGCCGCACAAGGACCAGAAGACCATTCTGCTGGAGAAACTTCTGGCTGACCGCGGCCTGCCCTTCGAGACCATCCGCGTCCGGACAAGCAAGCGCTCGCAGTTCTCCTTCTACGTCACCGTGGTCAACGGCAAGCGCTGCCGATTGCACATCCTGAAATCTCGCAATCACGGCGTGGGCTCCACCCTCTATGCCGCCACCAACATCAGCCGGGCGGCCGACATCCAGATCTTTTACGTGGAGACCAGCCAGCCTCCGGCCATCTACATCGTCCCAACCAAGCTGCTGAACCCGCGCCGCAAGCGGGTGATCAAGGTATACATCCCCGTCGAGGGATTCTCCAAGCGAACACAGAAGAACCGCTGGTGGGAGAAGTGGCGAGACGCCTGGCGCCTGCTGAACCCAGAGACCACACAGGAGGCCGCATAGCCCATGTCGCTGCGTCCCTATCAGCAGGAGTGTGTCTCGGCCATCTGCAACTACGCCAAGGGCGGCATCCGCGAGCAACTGGTTGTGCTCCCAACCGGATGCGGCAAAACCCGCATCATCGCAGAGCTGCCCAAGGCCATCCCGGTGCCGCCAGACAAGGCCACCCTGTTCATCGTGCAAACCGATGAGCAGGCCAACCAGACCTTCCGAGCCTTCCGGCAGGCCAATCCCGAGCTGTCCGTCCAGATCGAAATGGGCGACCGGCGGGCGGACACTTGGGCCGACGTGGTCATCGCCAGCATCCAGACGCTGAGCGTGCCCGGGCGGCGGGAGAAGTTCGAACCGGACCGCTTTGGGCTGATTGTGCCAGACGAAGCCCATCACTCGGTCAGCCGCACCACCTTGGACGCCCTGCGCTACTTCCGCGCGCTCAAGGGCGAAGAGAATCGCAATCCCAACGTGCTTCTGGTCGGAGCCACCGCCACCCCCTCCCGGAGCGATTGCCGCGGCCTGGAGAAGGTCTTCTCCAAGATCGTATACCACCGCAGCATCCGGCAGATGATCGAGCAGGGATACCTCGCCGATGTGGTGGTCTACCGCATTGTCACCACCGCCGACATCTCCCAGGTGAGCGTTCACAGCGGGGACTTCGCCAAGAAGCAGTTGGAGATTGCCGTCAATACCCCGCAGCGCAACCAGATCATCGCGGAGAAGTACCTCGAACTGGGACGCGGACTGCCTTTCCTGGCCTTCACCGTGGACGTGCAGCACGCGCACGACCTCTCCGATGTCTTCCAGAGGTACGGCGTCCACTGCGTGCCGCTGAGCGGCAAAACCCCGCTCAGCGAACGGCGCCGCATCATCGAGGAGTATCAGGCCGGGAAAATCCAAGGATTGGCCAGCTGCGCCGTGCTCCGCGAGGGGTTCGACGCGCCCATAGCCACCGTCGGATTAATGGCCGCCCCTACCCAGTCCAGCCTGGTCTACACCCAGGAGGTGGGACGCCTGCTCCGGCCCTATCCGCCGCCGGAGCTCCGCAACAACACCGGCCACAGCTACGTCAAGGAATCCGCCATCATCCTGGACTTCTGTGACTTCCGGGGAGACCGACGGGTCTTCAATGCCGCCACCCTGTTCGGGCTCAATGCGGACTTCGACCTCAAGGGCCAGCGCGCCCGCAGAGTTGTCGAGGAAATTGAGAAGCTCGAACTGCGCTACCCAAGCCTGGACCTGCGTTCGGCCGCCAGCCTGGAAGACGCCGAGGTGCTGGTGGAGCGCAAAGATCCGTTCTCGACCAGCGGAGTCACCAAGGTGTCCACGCGGCTTAGCCGCTTCGCCTGGCTCATGCAAACCGAAGATACCTACCGGCTGGCCGCTGGCAGTGGGCTGGTCCTGTGGATAGAGGTGGATCAGCTGGGGCAGGCCAAGGTCTACCGCCGAGAGGCGCCCGCCTACGGCCGCACCCTCGTGGGCGAGTTCGAGGAGATCGAAGAAGCCTTCGCCTACGCCGACAGCCTCGTGCCCGTGGACCGCATCGGAATCACTCTGCGCACGGCCTACTGGCGCCGCCAGCCGCCTACCGAAAATCAGTGCCAGCTGCTCTGGAAACTCGATCCGGGAATCCGGCAGAACTACCGGACCGCAACCGAGTTCTACCAGTTCTGCCTGAAGAAGTATCATTGGAGCCGCAAGCGTGAGTGCAACCGAGGAGCGCTCAGCGAGCGCATTGACGCCATAAGAAGCAAGAGGGAGGCATATTGACATGAGAACAACGCGTGATATCCGAGTCTCGGACGCGGTCTCGAAAACCGATCTGATGCACTACACCCGGAGCTTGGTGCGAGCCTACCAGTTCCTGGATAAGGCATTGAATCAAACGGACATCGGCCACAGACTCTACACCATGTTGTACGACTGCGCCGACGTCATCCGGACCGAATGCGCCAAGATCGCCTCCCGCAATCGCTGCGGGGATTGGGCGACCGAGCACATCGGGCCGGTGCTGGCCGCCGGCATGACCGCCACCACGGACATGCGTCACTACCTGAGCGAGCGCTCTATGCTGCGTTGTTTCGGCATCGACACCACCCCTTCGCTGAGCCCCATTGAGGCGTGGGAGTTGGTCAAGCCCTACCGCTACGAACCCGTGTTGGCCGAGGACGTGATTGCGCAAATCTTTCAGACCGCCTGCCTGATCCCGCGCAATCTGGCAGAAAACCCATCGCCAGCCGATGTGCTTTCGGAATTGACCAGGCCGCGCAGCGCTGAGTTCCTCAGCCAGATGGCCCGCTGGATCATCCGCTGGTTCATCCGCGAAAGCTGGACCGAAGGCCACTACTACAAGCTGTACCAGGAATCGCTGGAGCGCCAGCGCAAACTGAACCTGCCCGGGCAGATCGAGAAGAACATCGTCGCAGCCATCAAATCGGCTAAGTCCTTCAGTACCGAGGACTGGAAATGCCTTCTGGAGGGACGCCTTCCAGAAAGCACTCTGGAATTTCGAGCGGCACTCAGTACTACCAGGCAGTTCCTCCTGGACTATTACCAACTGGCGCGAAAAAACCCTTGACACGGCGGTAAAGCCGGTGTAGAACTGTAAACAGCGCGTCAAGCTGCCCGGTCGGTTTGGCGGCTTTCGCCGTCGTCTCCGAGCGGCCAAAGCAGACCAACCCCCTCCCAGATGGCCGGGCAGCTTTGATATTTCGGAGAGAACAGGATTCGGAGATGACGTTGAGCGCAGGAGATCGGAGGGCCCCGGGCACTCGGGGAACAAACCAGCCGATCCCATACCTCTCCGAATCATCGAGCAGTTCCTCCCCCAAGAACGGCCTCCGGACGAGTGCCCGCCACAGGAGGCCGACTTGCAACTAAACTCTCGTTCCAGAAGGAGACGTAAGCCGTGCCAAAAGTAGGACAAGTGTTCAATCCGTACCGAACATTCACTGGTATATTCATCCCTGATGGACTATGCCGGAGCAGGGATGTTCCCAATGGATCAAAGATCGTCTACGGGCGGTTAGCCCGGTACGCCGGAGAGTCCGGAGAGGCGTTCCCGTCGGTGCGCACCATGGCCGAGGAAATCGGCATGAGCGAGCGCCAGTGCTGGAGGTACCTGGCGAAGCTGGTCCAAGCCGGATTCCTCAAGGTCGAGCAGAGGCCCGGAGACACCAGCGTCTACCAGTTCCTCTGGCACTCCTGTTTCGAGGACACCTCGGCGCCCGGCGTCCGGCTCTCAGCCTCAGGCGGAGGCAACCCCAGATCTTCGGCCGGAAGTGGTGCCACATCTGACACCGGGGGTAGTGCCACATGTGTCACTGGTGGGGGTGCAGGGGGTAGTGCCACATCTGACACTGGTGGTAGTGCCACATCTGGCACCACCCCAAACCATAATAGTTATATAGATATATATAGTAGTTTAAGAGAATCAGAGGAAGAGAGTCATGTCCCCCCAATAGCCCCCCCACAAAAAAATTCGCATCTCGAAAAAAACCAAGACCAACCCGAGCACAGTAGGCAAGCAGTAGCGGATGTGGATTTGGAAACCCCGGTGGTTCAGTTCTTGGTGCATGCCTGGAAACGCGAGCGCCGGGTGCGGCTCAAGCTGCACCGTGCCTGCGACACCCGAACGGTTGAGAGAATCCGAGATCTGGAGCGGCGTATGGGGAAAGAGTCCTTCCGGCGGGCGGCTCTGGCCTACCTGGCCGAGGACAGCGAATATCTCCGGGAGAAGGGCTGGCCGCTGGCTTTATTCCTGAAGCAGGCCGAGCAGTCCGACGAGGGCGGCACATGGAATAGGCCGCGCCGCGCATCCGGCGGCCACCATTCAATCGGAAAGGCAGGGGTGGTACCTGATACGCCCCCCTCCGCTCCGATTGATCCTAGCGCCTCTAATGGCCAAATTCCGTATGCTGCTCAGAGGTGGAACGAGATAGTCACCTTAGGCGAGCCGGTCGAGCGTTGGACCAAGCGCGACCGCGGCCGCCCGGACGACCCGGAGTTCCTGAACGAGCTGGAGAAGATCCTGGCGCTGTGCCAAAAGATCCATGAAGCGCAGGGCGACGAAGCCAAGTGGCTGACTTTTCATTGGCTTCTGAAGACGTCCAAGGATGGAGTCGAGAACTGGTACCGGATCTTGACCGAAGGGCGCGCCTGGGCTCGCATCCGACGTTCGGACACCAAGCCGAAGGTCTCGGCGGGCACGGACGCTCTTGCCAAGTACTTGAGTTCTGTGGAGGATAGCGATGGAGAGGGAGAAAGCGAGAGCGCCTAAGGACGTAAAACTGCTCCTGGCCAAAAAACTGAGCCGGTTTACGGACTGGCCGGGATTCCCCCGCACACAGGAGGGCATCGACGCCTATGTCCGCAGTCTGCTGCGCATCGTCCACAACAAGCCAATCCGGGAGATCTGTGAGGAGCGGAAATGCGCCGTTCCGCCCGATCTCCCTGCTGAGACGATCGACACGGACTGGATCCTGGACTTGGCCTACGACAGCCTGGAAGAGTTCCCAAAGCCCGCCGCCTTGCGGCGGATGTACGAGGAGAGATTGCCGCCGGTTGAAGAACTGAGAACGTCCAGCAAAGACTGAGCGCAATGGCGAAAAAGCAGGCCGAACCACAACTCCCACAGAGTCCCGAGGTGGAGCGAAGCATTCTCGGCGGGCTCCTGATCGACCCTTCGGCGATGGAGGCGGTCATGACCGTTCTGGAGCCGTCGGACTTCAGCTCTGAGACCAACCGGCGGATCTTCGAGGCCATGATTCGCCTGCATGAGGCCCGGGTGCCGCTGGACCATCTCCAGCTGGCGGAGGAATTGAACCGCAGCGGTCACTTGAAGTTGGTTGGCGGCTACGGCGGCCTGGTGGCTCTGGACGAAGGGTTGCCGCGAATGACCAACCTGGAGTCCTGGGCCAAAGTGGTTCGCCAGAAGAGCCTGCTGCGGCGCAGCATGTTCAACTTCCAAAACCTGATCGAGCAATGCGGGCGGCCGGACGCGGACATTGCCAAGATTCAGAAGGGCGCATTGGCGGTGGCCGATTTGCTCTCCGAAACCAGCAACGGCACCGGACTTCTGCCGGTGGAAACAATCTTGCAGGAGCTGCCGAACGGCCTGGAAACGTTCACTGATTCAGCCCGCAAGAACATGGTTCCGTCGGGTTTCCACTCGGTTGACCGGCTGACCGGGGGTTTCCAGCCCGGAGATCTGATCCTCATCGGCGCCCGGCCGGCCGCTGGCAAGACCAGTTTTGTGCTCAACATCGCCCAGCACGTCGCCATGAATTACAACTACCCTGTGGCGATTTTCAGCCTGGAGATGAGCCGGGAATCACTGTTGGCCCGCATGGCCTGTTCGATCTCCAAGGTCAACCAGCACAGCCTGCGCACCGGAGCCGTCGGGGAGGAGGAGCGCAAGCGCTTTGTTTATGCCATGAACCGCCTGGCGCTGGCCCCCATCTACATCGACGACACCCCCAATTGCAGTCTGACCGAGATGAGAGTCAAGCTCAGCCGGATGCTGCGCAGCAGCCCGCCGCGCCTGGTCGTTGTGGATTACCTGCAACTGATGGCGGGCTCATCTCACGCCCGCTACGAGAACCAGCAGGTCGAGGTCAACCGCATTGCCAACGGGCTCAAAACCATGGCCAAGGAACTGGCCGTTCCCGTGCTGGCTTGTTCGCAATTGAGCCGGGCGCCGGAGCTCCGAAAGGGCGATCCGCGTCCCAAGCTGAGCGACCTTCGGGACTCCGGCGGCTTGGAGCAGGCCGCCGACGTGGTTCTGTTCATCTTCCGCGAGGAGATGTACAAGCAGAGCCGGGAAGATTTGCGCGGGGTTGCGGAAATCATTGTCGCCAAGCAGCGCAATGGCCCCACCGGAACCGCGAAACTCTTGTTCCTTCATGGCAGCACCCAGTTTGTGAACCGGGTGGACGACGAACCGCCGCCGGACTGGAGAAAACACTATGAAGAAGGGAACTGACTTCGAGGATTACTACCTCAACTACGGGGTCTTGGAGAGCATGGTCTTGCTGGACAAAAAGCCGTTTCACAAGACCTGCATCCCAAGGTCATCGGAAGACGACGAAGCACGGGTCGAGGCGATCCGTGCTTCGCTCAGGAGAATCAAGAGAAAGGAGAGAAACTATAGACGTGACAAAAGACATTGCGAAGGAGCCCCAGAATGATACGAACTGAGGTCATCACCTGCGATTGTTGTGGCGCCGAACGGCGCTCAGGCAACGGCTGGTACATCCTGATGCCGATGTCGGTCGGAGATGCTGTGGGATGGCTGGCGGCTCCGCTCACCGAACCGCTGACCAAGGTTCCTGGACTGAAGCACTGCTGCGGCCAGACCTGCCTGCACAAAGAGCTCCTGGCGGGGCTCAAAGGAGGGACTGAAGGTGACGAATCTGGTGCAGATTGACGAGAAGGGGCAACAGCTTCTCAAGGAGATTCTGAAGCCCAGCATCAAGATCGAAGCCATCATCCCCGAGGACGCTACCGCCGAGCAGTTGTGGGAAACCCTGCGGGTGTGCGTGGCTGGCTACAACCTGCTGTCGTTCAAGCTCGACCGCCTGAAGCCCATCATCGGGAAGATTCTGGTGACGTTCCAGAATAAGCCGAGCTTATACAAGAGCCTTGGCTATCAGACATTCGAGGAGTTCCGCAAGGAGGGCGTGGGAAGGAAGTTGGGCCTGGGCCGCACCACTCTTTGGGAGACTCAGATCATCGCCCGCGACTGGCCGCAGCTGGTCGAGAACCCCGACCTATACACCAAGATCGGCCGGAGCAAGCTCATGATTCTGAGCAAGTTCGCCACCGGCAAGGACCGCAATGCCAATCACTTGTTGAAGATGGCTTCGGAGATGAGCACCACCGAGCTGCGGCTGCACTCTGAGCAGCGCGGCTACATCCAGCACGGAGAGACGCAGGGCGCAACCGTGGTGCTGCACTGCGCCAAGGACATCGCAGACCGCTGGAAGGAATTCTCCGCCAACCCCAAGGTCCACCAAGTGGTGGGCTCAGAGAAAGAAGGCGCCATCCTGTCCGCCATGATGGATGAGTGCGAACAGCACTGGCTTGCGCTGTACGAAGAGCACCAGAAAGGACACCCCGATGAATCTACTGCATGACATCAATCTCCCCCAAGTCTGGCTGCGGCGCATCCGCATCCGCCCGACCAAGGCCGACCCCAAGGTCGCCATTGACTTCCGGCTATGGTTGACCCCAACCCTAGCCGACAAACTGGATTGCTACGAGGCGGTCTTCGATGGCACGACCCCGAAGCCTGGTGTCGGCTCCATCCGCCTGGTCAGCAAGATCCAGGACTGCAAGCTATACCTGAAGCCCGGCCTTCGAGAGATTACGCTCAACTGCTCCGAGATCGAGGCCCCGGTGGTAAACTTCACCGACGAAGGCCCAGAGCTGCGGTTTACCGCCATGTTGGTTGGCCAGGCTGCTCTGTGCGCCGCGCTTGCAGATCCAGATCAATGCGGCGTGGACCCGATTGCGCTCCGCATCGAGCCCTGCCAGCAATCTCTGCCGTTTGATGGCGAGGAGTCAGCCGAACAGGCTGACGATGATGGATTCGAGTCTCGGGATCCGGACGATGTGGTCGCCGAGATCATCCCGAAGGTTAGGAAGGTCAATAGATCCAAGGAGAAGGAGAACACGTAAATGGAACAACCTGCTGAGATCATTCGCAACGACGAGGAAACCCAGAAGCGCATCGCTGATCTGGAGGCCAGGGTCGCTCATCTGGAACGCTGGGCCAGGGACTTTGCGCTCCCGCTGCTGGAACGGAACTTGAACTACGCAGAGAGCATGGAGCTGCTCAAGAAGCTCGACAATCAGGGTGTGGAGCGGGCCATTCGGCCGGACCTGGAGGCCAGAAACCTGTGAGCAGCTACACGCAGGGATGGAGGCCCCCGATCATCCCCATTCCCAGACAGGTGCAGTTCATATGCGTGGTATGCGGAAAGCCCGGCATGGGGCAGCCGGGCACAAAGACACACCCAGGCCGCTGCCGGGCGCTGCGTCACAAGCAGAGATGCTATCTGTACTCTCAACGGCTCCGAGCGAAGAGGCAAGTCAAGGGGGAGGCATGACCAAGCTCAAGTTTCAGAAGAGCTGCGGCCACACGCCGCAAACCCAGCAGGAACCGGACGGAGACTGGTGTGCAACCTGCCTCTGCTCCTGTTCTGGTCAAGACGTGGCGCTGGTGGCTTTTGGGCCGACTGAATCCTCCAGCCTGTCCAGGCTGATGCACGAGGTCTACCGGCTGCACTCCAAGATCGTCTTCGAGAAGCAGGGTTGGCGCTGCGCTGAATGCGGAGCCGCCGGCGGCCGCCTGGAGATCGACCATATCCAGCCGCGCTCGAAGGGCGCAGACCATCGCATTTCCAATCTGCGGGCGGTCTGCGCCAGCTTCACCGGCTGCCGCGCCCACCTGAGAAAACACTCCCAAGGAGAAGGCAAGTGAGAATCACTGGACTCGACATCTCTCTGAACCGGACCGGATGGTGCACCTACGACACCGAGGCCAAGAGCCGCACCTACGACATCATCGGCAGCGACGGCCTCAAGGGCTACGCCAGGATCGCCTACATGGCCGGCCAGATCGTGGACGTGATCCGAAACTCGGACCTGGTCGTCATGGAGGCGCTGGTGCCAGGCCGTTTCTCCGGACGAGGCCATGCCGATACCACCGGGCTGACCTACATCATCCGAGTATGGCTCTGGAAGAAGCAGGTGCGCACCATGCTGGTGGCGCCCACCAGCCTTAAAAAGTTCGCCACCGGCAACGGCAAAGCCGAGAAGAGCGTGATGCGTTTGGCGGTCTTCAAGCGCTGGGGCATCGACACCAGCGAAGCCAGCGATGACATCGCCGACGCCATCGCCCTGTGCGAAATGGGACGCATGCTGGAGAACTGCTCGGATGAGCCGCCAACGCAGTACCAAAAAGAGTGCATCAAAAAGATGCGCTTCCTGGAGGATGCCACATGAAGATCTACGCTCCCAAGAGCGCCCGAGGCGAGAGGATGTTCCACCGGATGCTTTCTCGCCGCATCGAAGACGCCGCCCCGAGGCTTGCTCCTCGGTTGTGGGACGGCCTCAAGGCTAGAGGCCGGACCGCGATCGTCATCATATGGGATCAGCGATGCAACAAGCTGCGCATGGAGGCCCGCTGAGCCGCAAGCGGAAGTGGGAGAAGTTCCGCTACGTCGGGCGGAACGCGCTGGCCAGGGCGATTTTCACGCTCCTTCTCACCGGCAAGCCGGAAGCGGAGGTCGTCCGAGCCACCGGGCTGACCGAGGAGGAAGTCCGGGAGATTCTCCAGTGGAAGATCAAGCGCCTGCTGTTGGCCGAGGCCAAACTGGCCAAGGCCACGCGCCGCTGCGCCGAGCTTGTCCGCAAGATCCACGCCTGGGGGATCACCGGGCCCTACGCTGATGACCAGCCGCTGGAGGCGCTCCGGCCGCCGGGCGCCGCTCTGAAGAAGTTCCACGAGGCCGGAGTCTACACCCTAGCGGAGCTAAGGACGGTCACTGTCGATGACCTGCTCCGGGTGCCAGGCTTCCGCGCCATGTACATCGAGTGGGCCATAGCCCAACTGGACGAGCGGTGCCTGACCCACAACCTCCATGCGCCGAGCCACAACCGGATCGTGAAGTGGCGCAGGAGGCGCCGCTCGGCCGAGGAGGCCGTAGTGCTCACCTCTTTGTTGACCGGCGGGCGGCCAACCTCCGTGAGGTCTTCCGAACCGGAAGAGACCGGAGCTTGATGCCGCGGTTCTCTTCCAGCATCATTCGGGCTTTAGCTGGGCGGAGGTTCGGCACCTTCAGCCGCCCGCTGGCCACTGCGCCAAAGAAGCGCTGCTGCTTCTGGCTGACAATCTTCATAGAACCTCACCTGCCTTGTCGAGCAAATTTCGGATTCTCGACAAACCCGCCGTACCGGCCGAGATACCCAATTGGGTCTGCCAGGAAATCGCCTACAGTTTCAAGCGGCACGCCGCCCATATACCTGCCCTCAGGACTGTGCACGTTGAGTATGATCATGCTCTTGCCTTCGCGCTTGGCATTCACAACGGCCGTGTTAACCGCCTCCATGAGCCCAAGCGTCTCTACGGCGCGGTCGGTGCACTCTATGGAGTGTCCATGCAGGCGGATCCACCCCTGGTCGAGCAAAACCTCCTCAGGGTTCAACCAGCGCCCTCCTGGCCCCATCCGGCCCCCCACCAGTTTGCTCGCTACGTCGAGGTGGTGGCCAGCCCGAGGGCCCCACACGAACCCGACCTTCTCGCCGGTGGGCGCCACCCACGCCGTGACCGGGTGCTCCTTGGTGCCAGCGTAGCTCGGGAAGTCCTTCTTCATGAACAGCCGCTTCCCTAGCTCCACCATGCGGCTGACATCCGCTTCCCCCCGTTCCTCCTCCCAGAAGCGCTTGGCTTCCTCTTTCACTCTCTGCGCGGCTCCGCCTACCCTCTGACGGACGCGTCCCAGAAGCGCTGGACGAGGAGCTGCGGCGCCGGTCTGACCAGCCTCCTTGGCTTCCAGCGCTGGCTTGGGCGGAACCTCGGACCTCATTCTGGCCTCAGGCGGAGCGGGCTGCTCTTCCGCTCCGGCCAGCCTGCGGAAGAACTGCGCCCTGGTCATGCCCTTCTCGGCGGATGACTCTTTCAGCGCCTCTGCTCCGCGACGCATCGCCGCGGCCATGCGCTCAACAGCCGATATCAGCGGACTGATGTCTAAGGCGCCGCGCTCTGGGTGCTTCCAAAACTCCGGCCGCTCAGTCTCTTTTTTTTTAGGGACCTCCACCACCGGTTTCGGAGCAGGCGCGGAGGTCGTTATGGCCGTCTCTGGCGGTGTCGGCGTGAGCAGAGACAAGGACTCACCCACGGGCCTCAGAACCACGTTGGACGGAGATTTCGGTCCGCTGCTCGGCCGGCCAGCGCCGTACTCCTGACGCATGAACCGCTCCACCACGTCCGCCGCCGCCCGCTTGGCAAAGGTCAGGGAACGATGAGAGATGACGCGGTTCTCGGGAGTCCATTGCTCCCCTCGATAGACCGAGTACCTGCCTCTATCCTTCACCACGTAGACGTTGGCTTCCTGGTGCGGTTCCTGCACCCCGCGATGGCGCAGCATCACTTGCCACGCTCTCGCTCCGGGAACGCCCGAGAGCTCCCTGACGTCGAGAACCACCTGGCCGGACTTGACCGCTCGGAAGGTCTCCTTGGTGGGCTTGGTCTCGACCGGCGGAGGTGGAGCAATGCCTGTGGCCGCCGTCACCAGCTGCTGGATGCGCTCCGGTCCATAGTGGCGCTGCTCCAGCGGGCCGACCTCCGGAACGGCGACCGACGGGCGGAACTGCGCCGCGGCTGCGATGACGGCTACGGCCTTGGCCTTCTCTTCAGGGCTCAGTTGCTCCCACGCTCTGCCCGGCTTCGGCAGCTCATCCAGCTGCTTCTGATACTCTTGCGCCGCCTGCAACAGCCTCGCAGCACGCTGCATCTCGGCCTCGGCGATCTTGGTTCGCTCACTGGCACCCTTGCCCTTTTTGCTGCGAGATTGCAGGCTGTACTGGACCGCGGTTTCGATGGCCGAGTGAGCGGCCTTCTGGAGATCTTCCACTCTCTGGCGTGCGGCCGCGAGCTCTCGGGCATAGGACTCCGCCGAGGCGTCGATGGCTCCCCGGATGATCCGGAGCAGCTCCTTGGCCGGAGGGAGCTGTCCCGGCGCATCCTCCGGCGCCCGGCCCTTCGCTGTAAAGAGCGGCCGCGGAGCAGGGCGGCGCAGTGTCTCGGCTTCCTCCGCTATGCGCCGTTCTGCGGCTGACAATGCCCTCGGCTCCGATCCCGGCCGCCGCATGAGATAGTCGATCAGCGCGGACTTGCCTTTGCCCCGGTGCGCCCGCATGGAGCCGTCCGGATAGTATTCCCGCGCGGTCCAGGTGCCGTCAAACACGTAGAACTTTACCTGGTAGCTCGTGCCGCTCTTGCCGGTCTTCTGGAAGACATACTTTCCGGGCTCGGCTGCCCGATTCAGCATGTCCATGCCGACCTTCTCAGCGGCGGCCTTCACCTCCTCGGGCGGCTCCCACCGCTCGGACTCTTCCTCGGGCCTCGGCTTCTGCTCGGCCTTCCTTGCAGGCCGCTCCTCGAACAGGGGCTTGGGAGGCTTGACGCTTTCCCGAATCCAAGGTGTGGGCTCAATCCTCGGAGCGGGACCGCGGCTCACCACTGTCGGCTCGGCCCGCTCCTCTTTCAGCAGGTCTCGAAGCGGAACTGGCGGCTGCCCGGGCCGGTGAGTCCGGCCAGGGCGGAGCGGCTCGATGGGGACCGCAGGCTCCTGCGGAGCGGCCGGAGGCTTGTACCCGGCCGGACGCGGGCGCGGCGCCTTCGGGAGCTCCACTTCCGGGAAACGGTAGTTCTCGGGAATCCGGTAGACGCCTTCCTTGACCTTGAATGGTTCCGCATGCTCCGGAGCCACGTACATCTCCGCCGGACGGATTTCGATCTTGGCCCGCTCCAGCTGCGACGGCTTGAACCCCAGATCTTCCGCCTGGCGCAGAGAGCTGAAAATCGTCTCCGTGTCCCCTTTGGGCCGCCACACCTGACGGTACTTCGGCCTAGGAGGAACGGTGGACCACTCCACATTGCCCTTCTTGTCCGCCAGTTCCTTGACCTTGTACAGCCGCAGGCTGCCCGGCGGCGGCGCGGCTCCCTCTGGGATGGGCCTGGCCGGCTGCTCAGCAACCGGCTCTGCCGGTTTTTCGGCTGCGCTGGCCTTCTCCGCAGCCCTCGGGACCGGCGGCAGCGGCGTCCGCAGCTCCTCGTAGGGAATCTCCAGCCGGACCTTCCTCCATCCAGTCGGGATGAGCTTGGACCAGATCAGTTCCAGGAAGCCTCGGATCGGCTCTCCGAACTCCCGGATCATGCGCGCCGTCCAGCCTTCCAGGATCTGATCGGTAGAGACTGGCTGCCCGAGCGCTGCCTTGCCCAGAAGCGCGTTCCTAGCCCGATCCAGATGCCACCGCGCGACTACGTAAAGGTCATTGGCGAATCGCCCGAGCTCGCCAACCTC
>Ga0308419_1001292_pt1 | contig 16703 bp, 12 predicted proteins | sample HotsprSampleMS50_FD_203674 | JGI IMG/M metagenome (GOLD analysis project Ga0308419, IMG submission 203674) | Hot spring phototrophic mat microbial communities from Mushroom Spring, Yellowstone National Park, Wyoming, United States - 20090730_MS50 ... | reverse complement strand
TTTCGCCGCCGCGTGCGGCGCCTGGCGCTGTCCCCCGGCGAGGAGGAGGCGTTGTTCGACGCGTTCTTTTCGGCCACGGTTTCCGCCGCCGACCTGCGCTGCCGTGTGCCGAGTGCGGCCGAGGTAGCGGGGTGGTTGGCATCGCCGCAGGCGATGGCCCAGGACCCAAATCGGACGCCGCCGCCCCCCCAGCGGGAGGCCGACGAGGCTGATAGGCCGGGGTTGGTGAGCCTGGTGGGTGCCGGCCCCGGTGACCCAGGCCTGCTGACGCTGCGGGGTTGGCGCCGTCTGCACGCCGCCGATGCGGTGGTGTGTGACCGCTTGGCGGAGAGCGCCCTCCCTCCCGACCTCGACGACCGCATTGAGCTGCACTGCGTGGGCAAGCAAGCCGGCAACCACCCCACACCCCAGGAAGAGATCAACGCGCTCCTGATCCGCCTGGCGCGACAGGGCAAGCGGGTGGTGCGGTTCAAGGGGGGGGATCCGTTCGTCTTCGGGCGGGGCGGGGAGGAGGGGGAGGCGCTCAGACAGGCTGGGGTGCCCTTCGAGGTGGTGCCGGGAGTCACGGCCGGGGTGGCGGTGCCGGCGTACGCCGGCATTCCCGTGACCCACCGCCGGGAGGCGGTGCGGGTGACGTTCATCACCGCCCACGAGGCGATCAAAAGTGGTGGTCCGCAGGTGCGCTGGGACGTACTCGCCGCCGACAGCCACGCCTCCATCGTGGGCTACATGGGGGTGACCTCGCTGCCCGAGGTGACCCGGCGGCTGCTGGAGGGGGGTATGGCTCCGGACACCCCGGCGGCGATCATCCAGCGCGGTACCACGGCGGCTCAGCGAGTGGTCCACTCCACCCTGGCGCGGCTCGCCGACGACGCTGCGGCCGCCGGCATCGCACCCCCGGCTCTGTTCGTGATCTCGCCGGCAGCCCGCCACGCCGCCACGTTGGACTGGGTTTCCCAGCGACCGCTGGCCGGCCAGCGGCTGCTGATCCCGGCGCCGGCGGGCGCGCTGGGCGAGGCCGCCGATGTGCTGGGGGCCGAGGTGGTGGAGTGTCCGCTGCCGGTCAGCCAAGCGGCACGACTGGTCATTGCTGCCGCTCCCTTGACCGGGTGCGTGCTCTCATCCGCGGACGAGGTGGACCTCCTGGACGGCGAGCGCTCCCGGGCCGGCTGGGAGGGCCCTGTCACTGCCTGGTGCCGAAGCTGGCAGGCGGCGGAGCGGGCACGCCAGTTGGGCTGGCGGCCCGTGGTGGAGGTGGGCGAGAGTCCAATGGCCGTTGTGCAGGCCATGGCTCGGAGTCGGCGTGAACCCTAAAACCCCTGCCCATACGCCGCGCCCCTCAAGCCCCCGCCGGCTTGGCCTGGCCATGCTCCTACTGCTGGCCGCCGGTGCGCCGCTTGCGGCGCAGCCCCGCGCAACTCCCTTGAAGCTGGGGGTGGTGAGCTTCTACAACCCGCGCCTGATGTACCTGAAGTACCAACCTTTCGTCGACTACCTCACATCCAGTACCGGGACCACCTGGGAGCTGGCCATCAGCGGCTCGTACGAGCGCACCGTTGCAGCGCTGTGCACCGGCGGCGTGGCGCTGGCCTACCTGGGGCCGTTCACGTACCTGCGCGCTCAGCAGCGGTGCGGAGCCACGGTGCTGGCGCGCCTGGCCACCGGCGGGCGGGCCAACTACACCAGCTGGATCATGGTTAGGCGGGACAGTCCGATCCGCTCCCTGGCCGATTTGGCCGGTAAGCGCTTCGCCTTCGGAGCCCCGCTGTCCACCTCGTCCCACCTGGTGCCGCGGGGGATGCTGCTGGACGCCGGTCTGCGGCCAGGTGAGGACGTGATCTGCCAATACCTCCAGCACCACGAGCGCGCAGCGCGGGCGGTGCTGCTGGGCCAGGCGGAGGCGTGCGGCGTACGGGATATCATGGGGCGGAAGTTCGCCGAGCGGGGGTTGAGGATCCTCGCGGAATCGGCGCCCATCCCCAACTTCCCGTTGGTGCTGTCCCCGCGGGCCAGCGAGGGGCTGCGGCAGACGCTGTGGGAGGTACTGGTGGAGCGGCCGAAACGGGACGCCGCCATGGCGTCCCGCATGGCGGCGTGGGACGAGGAATTGGCGTCGGGCTTTGCGCCCGCCACGGCGTCCGACTACCTGGCGCTGCGCGATCTGGCGGAGCGCGTTTTTGGGACGGGCGCGCTCGCTCGCCCGGAGGAGGATCTCGTGTGCGCAACGTGGGCGCCTTGACGTTGCCCTTGGGCTTGCGAAGCAAGTTCTTCCTCTACTCCAACACCCTCGTGGTGGTGACCATGGGGCTGGTCACCGTGATCGGCGTTTCGCACGAGCGGCGAGTCCGCTATGAGGCGATCCAGGGGCGAGCGGTCAGCGTCACCGAGGCGCTGGCCATCCCCATCACCGATTCGCTGATGAACGAGGAGTTGGGTTTAGTTCCAGAGACCGGAGGGATCGAGAATTACATCGCCGAGGTCCTCGCGCGCAACCGCGACCTCATGCGCTACGTCATCGTCGCCGACGCCGCCGGCGTGGTCACCCACTCCAACCGCTGGGATCTGATGGGACAGCGTTTTCGGCGAGCCTTACCCGCCACATCGGCAACTGGCTCGTCGGAAGTGGAGATGCGCACCTCCTCGTGGGGCGAACGCATCCTGGAGGTGCGGGCTCCCCTGGCCATCTCCACCAAATTCTGGGGTTCGGTAAGCGTTGGGTTTTCTCTGGAGCCGGTGGAGCGGGAGGTGAGGGCCATCGGCAAACGTGCCGCGCTGCTGGCCCTGGTGCTCATGGTGGGCAACTCGGTGCTCACGGCGCTGTACGTGGAAACGCTTATCCGCCCGCTGCTGCACCTGCATCAGACCATGAAACGCGCGGCCCGCGGCGAATACGCCGCCCGCGCCATGGTGCGGCGGGGGGACGAGGTGGGGGAGCTGGCTGACGCCTTCAACCGCATGATGGACGAATTGGAAGAGAGCAACGAACGCGAACGGGTACGCCAGAGCCAACTGCTACACACCGAAAAAATGGCGGCGGTAGGTACGCTGGCCGCCGGGGTGGCGCACGAAGTTAACAACCCCCTCGCCGGCATCTTGACTTGCATCGAGCAGATGCGTGCCAACCCGGACGATGCCGAGCTGCGCCAGCGCTACCTGGACCTGATGGAGGATGGCATCCGCAGAATTGCCCACATCGTGGAGAATCTGCTGGACTTTTCCCGCCCCCGCGACATCCGGCCGGAACCCACACCGATCAACCACAACCTTCTCCACGTGGCGGAGTTACTTGATTACCAGCTGCGCCGGGCGAAGGTAGAGGTCAAGCTGGATCTCGACCCCGCGGAACCGGTGGTGCTGGCCGACCACTTCCAAATGGAGCAGCTCTTCTTAAACCTCATGCTCAACGCCATGCAGGCCATGCCGGCGGGGGGCGTGATGACCCTCAGGACGCGGGTGCGAGGCGCGCTGGTGATCGTCGAGGTGACCGACACCGGCACGGGAATCCCCGAAGAGATCCGGGATCGCATCTTCGAGCCGTTCTTCACCACCCGCGAGGTGGGAGAGGGGACCGGCTTGGGTTTGGCCGTCAGTTACAGTATCGTAACGGCGCATGGGGGGCGCATCGAGGTGGAGAGCACCCCCGGCCAGGGTTCGACGTTTCGCGTCTACCTCCCCCTGCGGGAGGAGAGGAAAGGAGAGGGATGACCCTTAGCGGCCGCCGCCTGCTCATCGTCGAGGACGAGCCGATCCTGCGCATCACCATGGCCGACGCTCTGCGCAAGGAGGGGTGGCTGGTGGATGTGGCCGAGGACGGCGCCCGTGGCTGGGCACTCTTCCAAACGCAGCTCCACGAGGTGGTGCTGTCCGATTTGCTCATGCCGAAGCTCGACGGCATGGAGCTGCTCAAGCGCGTCAAGGCGCTGCAGCCGGATACCACGGTGGTCATCATTACCGCCCACGGCACCGTCGATGGGGCCGTCGAGGCCATGCGTCTCGGCGCCGCGGACTTCATTACCAAGCCGTTCTCCATGATGCAGCTCGTGCTCCGCCTGAACAACGTCTGTTCTTTCAAGCTTTTGCGCGAGCAGAACATGCGTCTGCAGGAGCAGCTCGAACGGCGGCACTCATTCGGTTCAATGATCGGTAAGTCCAAGCGGATGCGCGAGGTCTTTGAGCTGATCAGGGTGGTGGCCGACTCCGACGCCTCCGTCCTGGTGTTGGGCGAAAGCGGCACCGGCAAGGAGATGGTAGCCGCGGCCATCCACTACAACTCGCCCCGTCGCTCCCGCCCGTATATCCGGGTGAGTTGCGCGTCGCTGCCGGAGTCGCTCATCGAGGCCGAGCTGTTCGGGTACGAGAAAGGGGCCTTCACTGGGGCCTCCGAGCGGCGCATTGGACGCTTCGAGGCGGCGTCGGGAGGCACACTTTTTCTGGACGAGATCGCCGATTTGCCGTTGAACTTCCAGGTCAAGCTACTGCGCGTGCTACAGGAGCGACAGATCGAGCGGCTTGGCTCCCACCGTACCATCGACATCGACGTGCGCATCGTCTCCGCCTCGCTGCGTCCACTGGAGGAGGAGATCAAGGAAGGGAGGTTCCGGGAAGACCTGTACTTCCGGGTCAATACCGTGGCCATCCACCTGCCGCCCCTGCGCGAGCGGCGGGAGGACGTGCCCATCTTAGCTCAGGCCTTCTTGGACGAGTTTCGCCGGGAGCGGGGCAAGCCCATCGAGGGGTTCAGTGACGACGTCCTGGCTGCCTTCGACGCCTACCCGTGGCCGGGTAATGTCCGCGAGCTGCGCAACGTCGTCGAGCGCGCGGTGCTGTTCTGCACGCGTCCGCGCATCGGCCTCGAAGACCTACCCGAGACCCTGCGGGTCGGCAAACGGAGCGCCAAAAGCACTCCCGCTGAACCGGTCATGGCCCTGCAAGAGGCGGTGCAGCGGGCCGAGATGGAGGCAATCCGTGCCGCTCTGGCGGCCACCGGGGGCCGGCGCACGCAGGCGGCCGAACTCCTAGGCGTGAGCCGTAAGACGCTGTGGGAGAAGGCCAAACAGTACGGCCTGGAGGAATGAGAGGGGACCCGGATGGTTACTCTTGGGAAACAGGGCGCCACCTGCGGCACCCCTCAATATGTGTATGTTAATGTTAGATATAGGCTTATCTACTGCCAGGGACGGGCACGCGGCTTGCAGCTCACCGCCGTGCGGGGAAGGCCGGCCGCTGGGTTTTTTCTGGAGGGGGCGAGGTGAGAAGGCGAAGGAGGGAGCTGGTTCGGCGAGTCGGTGGCGTGGTCCTCGCGGCAACAGGGATGGCCGCCTGGATGGGCGGTCATCCTTGTTTTGCCAGCGAGGGTGAGCCTCCTCCCCCGATCAAGATTCAGTACAACAACGGTTTCAAGTTCACCTCCGGGGATGGAACTTTCTCCCTGCGGCTGTACGCCGCGTTGCAGGGGCGTTTCACCGTCACCGACTTCGATCAGCGTGTGGCGGGCAACCAGGAAGACGTGGCCAACTTCTTCATCCGCCGCGCCCGGCTGTGGTGGGACGGCCACGCCTTCTCGCCCAAGTTTACCTATTACTTCCACCTGCAGCTGGAGCCGACCTCGGCGGTGAACTTGCACGACGCGTGGGTGCAGTACGCCTTCTCAGAGGCCTTCAAGGTGGGGGTAGGTCGCAACAAAATCCCCTACGGCGCCGAGTTTTTGGCCTCGGCGTTCGCCCTGAACTTCATCGATCGGTCCATCATGTACGGCGAGACCGACATCTCAGCGGGGTCGGGCAGCATCTGGCCGGGGGGCGGTACGGCCCCGCTGCTGCTGTCCGGGGAGAACCCGAACACGGGGTTTCCCACCGGCGGGCTATCGCTGTTCCGTTCCCAGGGAGTGTCGCTGTCGGGCCGGAAACCCCTGGGCAAAGATCCGGTGGTTGCCTGGGAGGTGGGGGTGTGGAACGGCCGCAACTCCCGCGGCCTTTCCAACCCCGATTCGAAGCTGCTGACTGCGGCTCGACTGAGTTTTTTCCCCCTGGGGTCCTTCGACATCAGCACCCAGGGCGATCTGGAGGGGGAGCGCCGGTGGCGGCTGGCGGCGTTGGCGTCGTGGTACCGCGACGGCGGCCGTCACCTCCGCGACGCCACGGGCCAGCAGGTCGAGCCGTACCAGACCCGGGACAGCGGCACCAATTTGGCGCTTCTGGCGCGGGGCGCCGGCGCCTCCCTGGATCTGGAGTGGGGTGTCGAGCGGTACCTGATGCGGCGCGCCGAACCGGGCCAGTGGCAGTTCGAGAGGGAAGGGTGGCGTGCCTCCCTCGGCTACTTCGTGGTGCCGCGCCGCCTGGAGGTGGTGGCGCGCAGCGCGCGGCTGGAGCGCCTGCGCCACCCTTCGCGGGAAGCGGCGCTGCGCTCCGGGTTGGGGCTGGCGCGCATCGAGCACAATGGGATGATCATCACAGCGGTGGAGGAGTTCCTCCGCGAAGCCACCCTCGGTCTCAACCTCTACTTCGGGCACGGCTACCAGCACAAGGTGTTTGTGGACGCCAGCCATCTGCAACGGGCGTTCCTCGATGAGGGTCAGGGGCGGCCCGCGCCTCAACGGGATCGCCGCCTGCGCTCCATGCTCCAGTTCCGGTTCTGAACGGCCCGCGCCACCGCAGCCCCACGCCCAGCGGCACGGTCACGAATCACCGCCCTTGGAGCGCGGGCCTGCAGGCCCGCCCCTTGCGGGCGTTTGACCTCGCCAACGGTTCACACTGTCCGGCGCGAGCACCCCAGCTCCCACCCCGGCCTGCCGTGCGGCAGGCCGCTCCCTTCGCTGGTGCCGAGGGAGCGGCCGCCCGCCAGGGCGACCGAGGGCGGGTGGAGGCCGGCATGGTCACGGTCACCCCTCACGGACACCATGCCCGCGGCCCGCGGTGCGGGGTCAGGCGTGCTGGGCCATCAGGCGCCAGGCCACCAGGCGGTCGATCATGGCGCGCAGCCGCCGGCACAGGAAGGTGCACAACAGGCCGAGGAACTGGCGGGCGGCGTCGGGGTCCATCTCCAGTACCTCCTCCAGGCGCTGGCGGTCCACCGAGAAGACGGTGCAGCCATTCACATGGGCCTTGGCGTCGGCGGAGCGGGGCTGGTCGTCGATGAGCGCCATCTCACCGAACACCTCGCCGCGCCCCAGGATGGCCAGGGCCTCCTCACCGCTCTCGTCGAAACGCCGCGATATGCGTACCTGACCGTCCACCACGATGTACAGCTTCTCGCCGTGTTCGCCCTCGGCGAAGATGAAGGCGTTGGCGGGGAAGTGCTCTTCGGTGGAGTAGGTGGCGAGCAAGCGCAGCTCCGCCGCGGACAGCCCTTGCTCGCGCAGCAGATCGAGCTTGGCGGCAGGATCGAGGGAGACCCGTTCTCCAGGTTTTCCAGCGGTACGAAGGGGAAGGGTGGAACCCGGGGCGAGCAGCTCCGTCATTCTCCGATTGGCCGCCCGCACCTTGCTGGACAGCGAGTGCCAAAACGACCACAGCAGCGCCGCGTGCAGCTCCCGTTCGCTGGCCAGCAGGGCGTCCAACTCGGCGGCGGGGAGGCGCAGGATAATCCCGGCTTCCACGCCGATGACACTGGCGGAGCGTGGTCGCCGGTCCAGGAAGCTCACCTCGCCAGCCAAATCGCCCAGCGTCAAAGTATTGAGGACATGGGTACCGGCCGGGGTACTCCGGCAGGTGTGCAGCCGGCCGGCCAGCGCCACCAGGACGTCGCGGTCCTCCTGCCCCTCCCGCAGCAACACCTGAGCGTGGCGGAACGCCTCCTGGCGGCCCAGTTGGGCGAGCTGCACCAGCTGTGCGTCGCTCAAGTGCCGGAACACCCGAAAGCGCCGCAGCTCCAGGGCGGTGCGCAGGAGGTCACGCCGTTCGGGGGTGGGGGCGCGCTTGCTCGCCGCCCCCCGCGCCGGGCCCAGCGACGAGAACAGCCGCGCCCGCGTGAGCGCCACCTGCTCGCAGGCGCGCTGCAGGGTGGCGGCGCGCTGCCGGTAGAGATCCGACAGCTCCTCATCGGTAAGCCGGCACAGCGTGGCCAGCGTCTCCACCCGCCGCCGAGCCGTTTGTTCCTCGCCCTCGCCAAACCCCTGGGTCAGCAGCATGGCATCGATGGCGTGACGCAACGCCTCGGGGTAGTCCTCCAGGTCCAGGGCCACCCGCGCCACCTCCACCGCCAGCTTGCGATCCAACGGGTTCAGGCGCCGGGCTTGGATCAGCTCCTCCAGGGCCCGCCGCAGGTCCCGCCAGCGCAGGTGCAGGTAACCGGCACCGGCGTAGGCCAGGTAGTGGAAGGGGGCGCGTAGCTTGGCCAGGTCGAACATCTCTTGGGCGCGCTTCAACTCTCCGCGCGCCTCGAAGATATGCGCCATGCCGACGGCGTGGGAGGCCTCCAGGTTGCGCCGCTTGTGCTCCCGGTCCGGGTCTTCGGCGGGGCGCGCATCGGCCCGCAGCGCCATGGCTTTCTGGCGGTAGCCGTCCCCCTTGGGCGTCAGCCCGGCCGCCATCTCCAGCAGTTCAGCGGCCAACAGGTTGAGGCCGGCGGCCGCCACGCGCTCGGCCACGCCGGCGAGACGCTCGGCAAACACCGGATGCGGCTGGACCTCGCTGCTGGTCATGGCACCCCAAACCTGCTACCCAGTAGCCTATTGCCAGTGCGCCTCCGTGTCAAACACCCCACCGGCCCCGCCTCCCTTGGGCTGGCTTGGCATGGTGCTCGCGGTTCAGCAGCCCCGTGAGGACCCAGCCAAGGGCCAGATCTTGGCGCCGTTGGGTTGACACCTTTCGAGCCTTCCCAACAAGTGTTGACAAGAACTGTCAATAACTGTAGAAGTGAGGGGAGGAAACCAACGGGTCTCGGTGCCCCCTAATCGCTACGCCACAGAGGAGAGCGTCATGGATCAAACGTTCGGTGAGGTACTGACCATCGGGGAGTTGGCCGCCTACCTGAAGATACCCAAGTCGACGCTCTACAAGCTGGTTCGGGAAGGCAAGATCCCCGCCCAAAAGATCGGCCGGCACTGGCGTTTCCGGAAATGGGCCATTGACCACTGGCTGGAGGAAACGGGCGCGAACCGGCCTGCTGCAAAGGGAGATCGCTGATGGCGGGACCACTCGCCGACAGGCTCATGGCGACAATAGGCCAGGCTGCTGAGCTGTACCACCGTCTTGTCATGTTGGTGGCCCCCGCTGGTGCGGGCAAGACCGCTGCACTCCAAGATGTTCATGAGCGCGCGGGGGCTCCGCTGGTCAACGTCAACCTGGAGCTCTCCTTAGCGCTGCTTGACCTCACCGAGCGCCAGCGGGCCTTGCAGTTGCCCCGCCTCCTTGCGGAGATCGTGGCCGCATCCGCAGCCGATGTGGTTCTTCTGGACAACATCGAGATCCTCTTCGATGCCTCGCTCAAGCAGGATCCGTTGCGGCTCCTGCAGGGGCTCTCCCGGAATACCACGGTGGTCGCGGCTTGGGCCGGCACCATCGCCGGCGGGCACATGGTCTATGCCACTCCCGACCATCCCGAATACAGACGATATCCCGTACGAGATTTCCTGGTAGTGAATCCGGCGGCCGTTGCATGAAGACAAGGAACGAAAGCGCAGGAGGCAGACGCGATGAAATACCGAGACCTGATCCAGTTCGAGCCCATCGAGTCGGTGGTCCAGCTACGGGACGCCGACGACGCCGCTGCTGCCCGACAGCTTGTCCAGACCTATGTCATCTCCGGGGAGATGGCCGAGAAGCTGATCAATCTGGTCGTTCCTCAGCTTCAGTTCGACCAGCCCATAGACAACAAGGGGCTGCTGGTCGTCGGCAACTACGGCACCGGCAAGTCTCACCTCATGTCCGTCATCTCCGCCCTGGCTGAAAACAGCGATCTCGCAACGCATCTGACCGACAAGAGCGTGGCCAGCGCTGCGGACAAGATCAGCGGGCGCTTCAAGGTGGTCCGAACCGAGATCGGCGCGACCACCATGTCCCTGCGCGACATCCTCGTGGCCGAACTCGAGGAGCACCTGGCCGCCATGGGCGTGTCATATTCCTTTCCGCCCACGGATAAGGTGTCCAACAACAAACGTTCCTTCGAAGAGATGATGACCGCCTTCCACCAGGGATATCCCGACCACGGTCTGCTCCTGGTGGTGGACGAACTGATCGATTACCTGCGGACCCGCAAGGACCAGGAACTCATCCTCGACCTCAACTTCCTGCGCGAGATCGGTGAGGTCTGCAAGGACCTGCGGTTCCGCTTCATCGCCGGCGTTCAGGAAGCCATCTTCGACAGCCCTCGTTTTTCCTTCGTGGCCGACAGCATCCGCCGGGTGAAGGACCGCTTCGAGCAAATCCTCATCGCCCGCAAGGACGTCAAATTTGTGGTGGCCCAGCGTCTGCTCAAGAAGACCGCCGACCAGCAGGCCTTCAGCCGCCCGGCTTATAAACCCATGGCGATCCGGCTCATCCACGCGCTGTCGGTCCATCGGCTCACGACGGGCGATATCTGCGCCCCCTTGGGTGCGACAGCGGAAGAACTGCGCGACGGATTGTGCCTTTTCCAGCCGGGCATCGAGGAACTGGGCGGCGATCCAGCCGACGACCTGCTCTCCCAGGTGGAAACGGTCCTGCGGGAAATCCACAAGACGGTCAGCGGGCAATTTATCTCGTCCAACCCGGACAACCGCCAGTATTACCTGGACCTCAAGAAGACCGACGATTTCGACGCGCTGATCGAGAAGCGGGCCGAAAGCCTCGACTCTTCCCAGCTCGACCGCTACTACTACGAAGCGCTCCGCCGGGTCATGGAATGCACCGACCAGACCTACGTCACGGGCTACAAGATCTGGCAGCACGAGATTGAATGGCCTGAGCATATAGCGGTGGCGTAAGATAATTTCCCCATGTCGCGAAAGGATTGCTCATGGAAAACGGACAACTCACCTGGATCGCCAACTTCATTTGGGGCATAGCCGACGATGTGTTGCGTGACCTCTATGTGCGCGGCAAATACCGTGACGTGATTCTCCCGATGACCGTGATCCGCCGGCTCGACGCGGTCTTAGAGCCCACCAAGCAGGCCGTGCTCGAGATGAAAGCCACGCTTGACAAAGCGGGCATCGTGCATCAGGACGCTGCCCTGCGTCAAGCAGCCGGACAGGCGTTTTACAACACCTCGAAATTCACCCTGTGTGACCTCAAGGCTCGCGCGAGCCGCCAGCAGCTGGAGACCGATTTTCGCGCCTACCTCGATGGCTTCTCACCCAACGTCCAAGAGATCATCGACAACTTCGAGTTCCGCAACCAGATCCCGCGCCTGGCCAAAGCCGACGCGCTGGGTGCACTCATCGAAAAGTTCCTCGACCCCTCGATCAACCTGAGCCCATATCCCGTGCTCAACAGCGACGGCAGCGTGCGCCTGCCGGGCCTCGACAACCACGCGATGGGCACCATCTTCGAAGAACTGGTGCGCCGCTTCAACGAGGAAAACAACGAAGAAGCCGGCGAGCACTGGACCCCGCGCGATGCCGTCCGGCTTATGGCCCGGCTGATTTTCGAACCCGTAGCCGACCAGATTACCGACGGTACCTACCTTCTTTACGACGGCGCCTGCGGCACCGGCGGAATGCTCACGGTGGCCGAGGAAACATTACTCCATCTGGCGAAAGAGCGTGGCAAACAAGTCTCGGTGCACCTTTTCGGCCAGGAGATTAACGCCGAAACCTACGCCATCTGCAAAGCGGACTTGCTGCTCAAGGGTGAAGGCGACGCCGCTGACAACATCGTTGGCGGCCCCGAGCACTCCACGCTCTCCCAAGACGCCTTCCCTGGTCGTGAGTTCGACTTCATGCTCTCCAATCCGCCCTATGGCAAGAGCTGGAAGAGCGACCTCGAGCGCATGGGCGGCAAGGCTGGCATCAAGGATCCGCGCTTTGTCGTGCAGCACCGGGGCGAGGAGCTTTCGCTCGTCACCCGCTCGAGCGACGGCCAGCTGCTGTTCCTGGTGAACATGCTCTCCAAGATGAAGCACGGCACGGCGCTCGGCAGTCGCATCGCCGAGGTGCACAACGGCTCGTCGCTGTTCACGGGGGACGCCGGCCAGGGTGAGAGCAACATCCGCCGCTGGATCATCGAGAACGACTGGCTTGAGGCGATCGTCGCCCTGCCGCTCAACATGTTCTACAACACCGGCATCGCCACCTACGTCTGGGTGCTCACCAACAGGAAGCCTGAGCACCGCAAAGGCCGCGTGCAGCTCATGGATGCCACGCAGTGGTACAAGCCCCTGCGCAAGAACCTGGGCAAGAAGAACTGCGAGCTGTCCGAAGAGGACATCCGTCGCATTGTGGATACCTTCCTCAAATTCGAGGAGACCGAGCAGTCCAAGATTTTCCCCAATGCGGCTTTCGGCTACTGGAAGGTGACGGTGGAACGCCCCCTGCGCTTGAAAAGCATCGACCCCGAGCGCGAATACAGCGCCAAGGAGATCAAGGCGCTGCGGGAAACGGCCGAGCGAGCCGAAGACGCGCCGCCGGTCATCCGCAAAATACACAAATCCGGCACGGCGCCCGATCCGCTTCGCGGCCTGTTCGAGGTCACCATCCACGGCAAGCCGCGCGTGGTGGAGTACGAGCCGGATCCCGAACTGCGCGACACAGAGCAAATCCCGTTCTTGGAGTGTCCCGCCTGCCACGTGCCCGGCTACCTACCCAGCAAGGAGGACGAGCGCGAGGCGATCGAAACCTTCCTGCGCCGCGAGGTGCTGCCCTACGCGCCGGACGCCTGGTACGACCCCGAAAGCGTCAAAGTCGGCTACGAGATCAACTTCAACCGCTACTTCTACAAGCCAAAAGCCCTGCGGTCGCTCGAGGAAATCCGCGCCGACCTGCTGGCGGTGGCGAAGGAGGCGGAGGGGTTGTTGGGGGAGATTGTGGGAGGGCGCCACTGATGGCAACACAACGGTACTCTGTCACCCCGCATCCCATTGAAACCCTGTTGACCTGGGTGAAATCCGGCGAGCTCGCCATACCGGAAATCCAACGGCCCTTCGTCTGGGATGCCACCAAGGTGCGCAACCTGCTTGACTCCCTTTACCGCGGGTATCCGGTTGGCTACTTGATCACGTGGCGCAACCCCACGTTCAAGCTCAAGGATGGTACCTTATCCGCCGGCAAGCGCATCCTCATTGATGGCCAGCAACGGATAACCGCGCTGATGGCCGCCCTCTTGGGCAGGGAGGTACTCACCAAAGACTACGATACCGTCCGCATCCGGATTGCCTTTCATCCGCAAGAAGAGCGCTTTGAGGTCAGCAACCCCGCCATCGCGAAAGATCCCGCGTGGTTGGCAGATATTGCCGAGCTGTTCTCGCCCACTGCGAGTGTTTTCCAGATCGTGACAGATTATTGCCAACGGAACGGGGGTACCTCACAAGATGCCGTGTTCGCCACCATCGAACGGCTGCGGAAGATTATTCACAACCACGTCGGCGTGATCGAGCTGGCTGACGACTTGGACATCGAGACGGTTACCGAGATTTTCATCCGCGTGAACTCGGCGGGTGTGGAGCTTTCTCAAGCCGACTTCGCCATGTCCAAGATCGCCGTGAACGAAAAATATGGCGGCACCCTCCTGCGCAAGGCGATTGACTATTTCTGCCACCTCGCGGTCGCTCCTGAATTCGCCTCGAAGATCGAAAAAGGCGATTCGGACTTCGTACGGTCCGAGTTCTGGCCGGCCATGCGCTGGCTCAAGGACGTCAACGACGACCTCTACGACCCCACCTATACGGACATGCTGCGCGTGGCGTTCACCTTCGAGTTTGGCCGCGGCAAGCTGCAGGACTTGGTGGCGCTGCTTTCGGGGCGCAATTTCGAGACCAAGCAGTATGAAGAATCAATTGCTGAGGAGTCCTTCGCTAAACTCAAGTCGGGCATTCTGGCCTTCATGAACAAAACCCATTTCGATCGCCTGACCATGATTCTGCGGTCGGCCGGCTTTGTCACCAGTGACCTGATCACCTCCCGCAACGCGGTCAACTTCGCCTACATTGTCTACCTGCGCGGCCGGCGCGAAGGGCTTGCGGCCGACGACATCGAGCGGTTGGTGCGCCGCTGGTATGCAATGTCCATCCTTACCGGCCGCTATACCGGCAGTCCTGAGACGGCCTTTGACTTCGACATCCGCCAGATCGAGGCGCAAGGACTGCGAAGCTATGCCGACGCCGTCATCGCGACCGAACTGCCGGACAGCTTCTGGACGGGAATGTTGCCTCAGCTCATGGAGACCTCTTCCGCCCAGTCCCCGTACTTCATCGCCTATCTGGCCGCCCAGGCTCGGCTAGGCGACAAGGGCTTCCTCTCCAAGGACATCACCGTCCGCGATCTCTTGCTCAACCGCGGCGACAAGCACCACATTTTCCCGCGCCGGTATCTTCAACAGCAGGGGCTGAACCGCGGTCGGTACAACCAGATCGCCAACTTCGTCATGGCGCAAAGCGAGGTCAACATCGCCATCGGCGACAAGCCACCCGAAGTCTACTTCAAGGAGATCGCCGAGCAGGTGAACGGCGGCCCGAAGCGCTACGGCGGCATCACCGACCCGGAGTTTCTGCGGCAAAACTTCGAGGAGAACTGCCTGCCGGAGAGTCTGCTCAACGGCCAGGTGCCGGACTATGAAACGTTCCTTGCCGAGCGACGCCGGCTCATGGCCCTTCGCATCAAACGCTGGTTCGAGGTGCTGGGATGATGGACGGCCTTAAACCCTACCCCGCCTACAAAGACTCCGGCGTCCCGTGGCTCGGCAAGGTACCGGAGCATTGGGAGGTGAATCCGGTCAAGCGTTATTACGCCATTCAACTCGGCAAAATGCTTCAAACAACACCGACCAGCCCGGAAGATGTTGAGGTTCCCTATCTTAAGGCACAACATGTCCAGTGGTTTTCCGTGAGAACATTAGACGCACCAAAGATGTGGGCCAGTCCACGAGATATCCAACAATTTGGTATCACTGCTGGTGATCTTCTCGTATGCGAAGGGGGTGAAGGAGGGCGTTGCGGGATTGTGAAAGAAATAGCAGATGGATTCATTATTCAGAATGCACTCCATCGTGTTCGCCCCCGTGATCATTGTCGAAATGACTACTTGCAGTATGTAATGAGGGTCATTTCGGTAACCGGTTGGTTTGAGGCCCTTAACAACAAGGCTACGATCGCTCACTTTACGGGGGAGAAGTTTGGTAGCTTGTACATTCCAATCCCTTTACATGATGAACAAACCGCCATTGTCCGCTTCCTTGATTACAAAGACCGGCGGATTCGGCGCTCCATCCGCGCCAAGCAGAAGCTGATCAAGCTGCTCGAAGAGTATCGGCAGGCCCTCATCCACCAAGCCGTCACCGGCAAGATCGACGTCCGTACCGGCAAGCCCTACCCGGCCTGCAAAGACTCCGGCGTGCCGTGGCTCGGCAAGGTGCCGGAGCACTGGGAGGTACGAAAGTTAAAGTACGCGGCCACATTCCTTGGAGGTGGGACGCCATCAAAGGCAAACCCTTCATTTTGGGAAGGATATATTCCATGGGTATCTCCAAAGGACATGAAAACGACGGTCATCATTGATGCCGAGGATCACATCAATGATGAAGCAATCGCGGCAAGTGCAACAAGTATCGTTGGTCCAGGCGCTGTGTTACTTGTTGTCCGCTCAGGCATCCTTCGGAGGTCGATACCTGTTGCAATCAATCTGGTACCGGTTGCCCTCAATCAAGATATGAAGGCCCTTAGACCAAGAGGCGCTTTATTGATGAGTAGCTATCTGCGCGCCCTCATCCAAGGTAATCAACCAAGGTTAATTGACGAATGGACCAAACAGGGGGCGACCGTTGAGAGTATTGAGCATCAGTACTTGGCGAATTCGTATATTCCGCTCCCTCCCCTCCCCGAACAAACCGCCATCGTGGAGTACCTCGATGCCCAAACCGCTAAGCTCGACGCTGCCATCGCGGCCGCTCGCCGGGAAATCGAACTGCTGCGTGAGTACCGCGAGCGGCTCATCGCCGACGTGGTCACCGGCAAGGTGGATGTGCGCGAAGTCGCGGCACAGCTGCCTGAGGAGCCGGCCGAGGAGGAGGCTGGAACCGAGGAAGAAGAGCCTGTTGCCGATGAGCTCGCAACCGTAGATTCGCAGGAAGAGTCCAATGGCGAAGAGTAAATCAACATCGAAGCATCAGGTGATCCGAGAACCGCTGGCTGCCCGAGGCGGCGAGATTGTGCTCTATCAGGCGCCCGACGGCTCGGTCAAGCTGGACGTCCGGCTGGAAAGGGACACCATTTGGCTCAGCCTGAACCAGATGGCGGCGCTCTTTGATCGGGATAAGTCTGTGATATCAAGGCACTTGCGCAATGTGTTCCGGGAAGGCGAGCTGGACCGGGAGTCAGTTGTTGCATTTTTTGCAACAACTGCCGCAGACGGGAAAACTTACCAGGTCGAATACTACAGCCTCGACGCCATCATCTCGGTGGGTTACCGGGTCAACTCCAAGCGCGGCACCCAGTTCCGTATCTGGGCTACTCAGGTGCTGCGGGACCACATCCTTCGGGGCTACACGGTCAATGAGCGCCGCCTCAGGGAACTGCAACAGACGATCCGGTTGGTCTCCACGCTGGCGGACCGGCGAGCCCTGAGCGGCGAGGAGGCA
>Ga0308419_1001289_pt1 | contig 16715 bp, 10 predicted proteins | sample HotsprSampleMS50_FD_203674 | JGI IMG/M metagenome (GOLD analysis project Ga0308419, IMG submission 203674) | Hot spring phototrophic mat microbial communities from Mushroom Spring, Yellowstone National Park, Wyoming, United States - 20090730_MS50 ... | reverse complement strand
ACCATCGAGAGGCTCTTCGGGAGCTCAAGGTCTGGCACAGGATGGCTCGGGCCCGCTACCGCGGACTCTCGAGGGTGACCATCCAGGTCCTCCTCACCCTCATCGTCGCCAACGCCAAGAAGATGGCTAAAAGACTCCAGGCGCAATCGTCCCCAAGCCCTGCGTGAAGGGGAAACCCGAGGCAGGACCATCCCCGCATCCGTTCCCGCCAGACCGACCTTCCCGGGTCACTCGATCTCCTACCAGATGAAGGCAGACTCCAGAGCCCAGGAACGACGAGGCTTCAGGGGTTCTTCAGGAACCACGCCTCAGGCACGGCGCTCCATCGCCCATTGTATCACAGGGGCCGGGCGGCTCCGGGCCGCCCGGCCCCGCACACAGAAGGACACCAGGCCGATCTTTCGGCAACGAGCCGACCGGGGGCCCTCGGTCTAGCCCTCGGCGAAGGCCCAGAAACCTTCCCTCTTCACCGGTTCGAACCGGGCCGTGAAGAACCGGAGCTGCGGCGGCTCGTAGACCATCTTCAGGCCGCCGATGCTCTTGCGCTGCTCGTAGAGGCTGATGACCGAGTCGGCCACCACGTCCATATGGCTCGCGGTGTAGACCCGGCGCGGGATGGTCAGGCGCACCAGCTCCAGCTTCGGGAACCGTTCCTTGCCCTCCTTGTCGCGCCCGGCCGAGACGTTACCCCGCTCCATACCCCGGACTCCCGAGTCCACGTACAAGGCCGCGGCCAGGGCCTGAGCTGGGTACTCGCTCTGCGGCACGTGGTCGAGGAAGGCCCGGGCGTCGAGGAAGACGGCGTGCCCGCCGACGGGCCTGACGATGGGCACGCCGGCGTCGATGAGCTGCTGTCCGAGGTAGCGGACCTGCCCGATGCGGAAGGCCATGTAGTCGTCATCCACCATCTCGTAGATACCGCGGGCCATGGCTTCCATGTCGCGGCCGGCCAAGCCCCCGTAGGTCGGCATGCCCTCGAAGACCACGACGAGCTGGGTGAGCTTCTCGTAGACCTCCCGCTCGTTGGTCGCGGCGAAGCCGCCGATGTTGACCAGGCAGTCCTTCTTGCCGCTCATCGTGCAACCGTCGGCATAGGACATCATCTCGCGGAGGATCTCGCGGATGGGCCTGTCCCGGTAGCCCGGCTCCCGCTCCTTGATGAAGTAAGCGTTCTCCGCGCAGCGCGTGGCGTCGAACATCACCCGGATGGGGCGGCCGTCGGAGCGGCGGTAGTGGTTGCAGAGCTCGCGGACGGCCCGCAGGTTCTCCATCGAGACCGGCTGACCGCCCGCCATGTTGACCGTCACGGCCACACTCACGTAAGGGATGCGGTCGGGGCCGACCCGCTTGATGAGGGCCTCGAGCTTGTCGAGGTCCACGTTGCCCTTGAAGGGGTGCTCGCACTGCGGATCGTGGGCCTCGTCGATGACCACGTCCATGAAGGTGCCTCCGGCACGCTCCTGGTGTTCGCGCGTGGTCGTGAAGTACATGTTGCCGGGGACGTAATCGCCCGGCTTGATGAGGATCTGCGAGATGAGGTGCTCGGCGCCCCGGCCCTGGTGGGTCGGGCACATGTACTTGAACCCGTAGACCTCCTCGACGGCCCTCCACAGGTTGTGCCAGTTCTTCGAACCGGCATAGGCCTCGTCGCCGAGCATCAAGCCGGCCCACTGGTTGTCGCTCATGGCCGAGGTCCCGCTGTCGGTGAGCAGGTCGATGTAGACCTTGTCCGAGTCCAGGAGGAACGTGTTGTAGCCGGCCTTCTCGATCTCCGCCTCCCGCTCGGACCGGGTCGTCATCCGGATGGGCTCGACCATCTTGATCTTGTAGGGCTCGGCCTGCCTGCGCTCGCGCACCAACGACTTCTCCCCCTTTGTGCTGTGCTCCGACGTCCGGGGCCCTAGCCCAGCCGCCTGAAGGTCGCCGTGAAGTGGCGGAGGACCGGCGGCTCGTGCTCGAACGTGAAGCCGCGCACCGTCCCGCGCCTCTCGTGCACCCGGCGGCAAGTCTCGGCCACGACGTCGAGGTGCTGCCTCGTGTAGACCCGCCGCGGGATGGCCAGTCGCACCATCTCCAGGGCCGGGTAGCGGTTCTGCCCCGTGGCCGGGTCGCGGCCGGCCAGGACGGTCCCTATCTCCACCGCCCGGACGCCCCCCTCGACGTAGAGCTCGACGGAGAGGGCCCACCCCGGGAGCTCCTCGCGGCTGAGCCCCGGCAGCAGGCGCAGGGCGTCCAGGTACACAGCGTGCCCACCCACGGGCTCGATGATGGGCACTCCCAACTCGCGGAGCCTCCGCCCTAGGTAGGCAACCTGCCCGATGCGGTAGGCGAGGTAGTCCTCGTCGACGACCTCCTCGAGGCCCCTGGCCATGGCCTCCATGTCGCGCCCGGCCAGGCCCCCGTAGGTGGGGAAGCCCTCGAAGAGGACCGCCCACACCGTGGCCCGCCGGTAGAGCTCCGGGTCGCGGAGGGCGATGAACCCGCCGATGTTGACCAGGCAGTCCTTCTTGCCGCTCATGGTGCACCCGTCGGCGTAGGAGAACATCTCCCGGACGATCTCCCGGACGCTCCTCTCCCGGTAGCCCGGCTCGCGCAACTTGATGAAGTAGGCGTTCTCGGCGAAGCGGGCCGCGTCGAGGAAGAACGGGACGCCGTGACGCCGGCAGAGCTCCGAAGCAGCGCGCAGGTTGGCCATGGAGACCGGCTGGCCGCCCCCGCTGTTACAGGTCGTCGTAATGAGGACCAACGGGACCCGGATGCGCCCGGCAGCCGCGTCGGCCAGAGCCTGCTCCAGGCGCCCGAGGTCGATGTCTCCCTTGAAGGGCAGGTCGCTCACGGGGTCGTAGGCCGCCGGCGCGACCAGGTCGAGGGCCACGGCGCCGCGGTACTCCAAGTGGGCGCGCGTGGTGTCGAAGTGCATGTTGTTCGGGACGACGTCACCCTGCCGGACGACGGTCGTGAAAAGGACGTTCTCTGCCGCCCGGCCCTGGTGGGTGGGGATGACCAGCGGGAACCCGAGGACGTCGGCGACGGCTTCCTTGAGGCGGTAGAAACTGCGGCTCCCCGCGTAGGCCTCGTCGCCGACCATGAGCCCGGCCCACTGGCTGTCGCTCATGGCCGCTGTCCCGCTGTCGGTGAGAAGGTCGATGAACACCGACTCGGACCTCAGCGCGAAGACGTTGTACCCGGCCTCTTGGATGAGGCGCTCGCGCTCGGCCCTCGTCGTCCGCCGGATGGGTTCGACCACCTTGATCTTGAAAGGCTCGGCCTCCGGCCACCAGCCGGCCTCTTCCTCTCCGGTCTGCGCTGTCCCTGCCAAAGACGGCACCCCCTGCGCTCAAACCAGCCTGAAGCGTAGGAACGCCCCGATGCCGCCCAGGTCACGCAGGCGCTCGGCGGCCGCGGCGCTCCCGACGTGCCACACCTCCGCCCCGCCGGTCGCGGCGAGGTCGAGGACCTCGCGGACCAGGTCCGGGACGGCCTTCGTCTCGGTCGCCCCGCAAGCGGGGCACCTCCCCCCGCCGAGGGTCCCCTCGACGGCGAGGAGTCCGCAACCCCGGCACTGGACCCCTGGCTCCTCGTAGTCCGCCACCACCAGGACCGCCCCGACCGCCCCCCGGCGCTGGGCACCCAGGACGGCGGCCATGCCGGTGACGCCGGTACCCTTGGCCCGGGCATCCTCCAGCTTGGCGACGAGCGCCTCGTCCCTCCTGGCGAGGTGGGCCTCGACGACCGGCCGGCAGGCGGCGGCCACCTCCTCGCAAGACGCGTCGGGTCCGACCCGGGCCTCCCCGACGGCGGCCCCGCGCAGCCACGCCGGCAGGAGCCCGGCCAGCCGCGCCACGGCCTCCCGGGCTCCCGCGAGGACCAGATGGTCGTACCCGCCTCCCTCGAACTCCAGACGGGTGGCCTCGGCCACCTCCTTGAGGTGGCGCAGGAGGTGGTCCTGGATGCGCCTGTCTATAGACCGCTCCTCGTAGCCCCGGTAGCCGCCTTCCTTGACCTCCGGCGGCGTGTCCGACACCAGCGAGCCGACCTCCACGGCCCGCCCCAGGTGCACCCCGAAGAGCCTGGCTCCTGTGCGGTCCACCAGGACGGCGAGGTAGCGCGGGTAACCCGCCAACATCACGGCCAGAGGCCGGACGAAGGGCGTCTCGGCCAAGACAAGCCTGGACTTGACCGGGTGCGGGAGGTCGATGACCCGCTCGAAGCCGGGCCCCGAAGCGACGAACACGCAGATGGAGCGGGCAGCGCGTGCCTGCGCGTCCCTGGCCAGACGCTCCAGGGCTCCCAGGTCCGCCTCCGCCGACTTGAGCTGTCGGCGGGTGAGGCCACGTGCCTGCAGCCCTGCCTTGTGTTCCCGGAGCAGCGTCCTGAGTGTCGCGGACAGCCGGCTACCCTGCCCCGAGCGGTCCATGTCGAGGTAGAGGCTCGTCACGAGGTACGGCTCCGGGCGGAAGCGTCCCAACTCCTCGACCTCACTCCGGGTGAGGAAAGGCGTCGGCTCCCTTCGCAAGGATGGCCCTCCTCCCTGTTCGGAATGGCGTCTAGGCCGCCTCCCGGGCAAGGACGGCCACGGCTCCGGCCGCCTGGGCGATCTCCTCCTCCGTGTTGAAGAACGCCGTCGAGAACCGCGTGGCCTCGAGCTCGACCACCGGCCGGGAGACGACCCCAAAGCGCTTGAGCAGAGCCTCGTAGAGCCCCTGGCCCGTGTAGCCTGCCACGCGGCAGGTCACCATGCCGGTCATCAGCTCGGGGTCGCCGCTCGGCCCGAGGACGGTGACCCCCGGGATGGCGGCGAGCTCCCGGCGGAGGAGCATGGAGAGGCGCAGGCTCTCCTCGCGGATGACCGCAAGACCCACCTCCTCGAGGAACGCGAGGGCCTCCGGCCAAACCGAGTGTAGCGGATAGCAACGGGTCCCAAACTCGAACCGGGTGGCCGTCGCCGGGAAGGCCAGCGGGCCGTCCTCCGCGTAGCGGAACTGGTCCGTGCTACCCCCGCCGACGCGGTCGGGCCGGAGGTCCACCAGGGCGGTGCGGGAGACGTAGAGGGCCCCCGTCCCCACGGGGCCGAGGAGCCACTTGTGGCCGTTGAGGGCGTAGAAGTCGCAGCCGAGGGCGCGGAGGTCGAGCGGGAACTGCCCGGCCGACTGGGCACCGTCGAAGAGGATGGGGACACCGCGGGCGTGGGCGGCCTCGGTGATCTCCCGCGCCGGCAACCTGAGGCCGGTCATGCAGGTGACGTGGCTCAGCGCAACCAGCCGGGTCCGCGGCGTCAGGAGGGAGGCCACCTCCTCCACGTTCCGGAGCCGGCCGTCGGCGGAGAGCCTGGCTATCCGGACGCGGATACCCTTAGTCTGCCGAAGATGGAGCCAGATTAGGAGGCCGGCCGGGTGCTCCTGGTCGGAGATGACCACCTCGTCGCCGGCCTTCCACTCTATGCCGTTAGCCACGATGTTGATGCCGTCGGTGGCGTTGCCGGTCAGGGCGAGCTCATCGCCCTGGACACCGACGAATGAGGCAACCCGTTCGGCCGCCTTCCGCGTCTCGGCGTGGGCGGCCTGGTAGACTTCGGGGTTACCGGGCCCCCGCTCCTGCCACTCACGGTAGAGCTGGAAGAGCCGCTCCGTGACGCGCCGGGGCGAGGGACCCAGGGTGCCGGTGTTGAGGTACAAGGTGCCTTCGAGACCGGGGAGCTCACGACGGAGGGCGCTCTTAATCTCGGGGTCCAAGAAATGACCTCCTGCAGCGGTCTGGCTGGGGACGGCCCCGCGTAGGTTTCTCGGACTCGAAGGGGGTTCCTGCCTGCGTGCGGGAGCCCTCCGGGGCCCTCCGGGCAGCGTGGCGACCGCCCTCAGAGCACACTCGCCCGGCCCTCGTAGACGAGGCCCCGCGCCCCGTCCAGAGTCACCATCAGCCCTTCCCGGAGGACCTCCAGCGCCCCTTCTACCCCGACCACGGCCACGCGACCGAGGAGGCGGGCCTGGGTCCGGACGAAGCCTTCCTCGCCCGTTCCCTCGCCCTCGCCCTGGCGAGGCTCGGCGTCCGGAGCGTCGTCCTCCTCCACGACCCAGGCAGAGGCCGCCTGCATCGCCGGAAGCCACTCGGGGGTCAGCCTAGGGGCCACCAGGACATCCCCGGGGGCGACCCGGGCAGCCTCCTGGGCCGTGCGGCAGGGCCTCGCCGGCCCGAAGGCCGACGCGGGGAGGACGCCTCTGCCCCGGGCGAGGACGCGCCCGAGGGTGTGGACCTTGATAAGGTTGGTCGTCCCGACGGTCCCCGGCGGCGCCCCGGCGGTGATGACGATGATGGAGCCCGGTTCCACCAACCCACTGTCCCGGGCCGCGTGGACTGCCCGGAGGAACATCTGGTCGGTGCTCGAGGCCTCGTCGACCCGCACCGGATGGACTCCCCAAGCCAGCGCCAGCTGGCGCGCAACGGTCTCGGACGAAGCCACGGCGATGATGGGTGCCCTCGGCCGGTAGCGGGCGACCATCCTGGCGGTGAAGCCGGAGGTCGTGGCCGTGACGATGGCCCCGGCCCGGAGCTGCTCGGCCACCAGCACCGTCGCCCGGCTGATGGCGTCGGTGACGCCGCCGGCCTGGCCGCTGCCAGGTCCTCCGTCGCGGCTCGCGCCGTGGCCACCACCCACCGCACCGTCGGGCCGGAGCGAGCCGACAAGGTGGGTGCGGAGCCACGGGACCCGGCCCGCGAGGGCGAGCACAGGCCCCCCTGGGCGGTCCGGTCCCGCCCCGTACCCAAGGGCCCGCTCGGCCCGCTCGACGATGCGCGCCATGGTGGCCACGGCCTCGACCGGGTGCCGACCGGTCGCCGTCTCGGCGGAGAGCATCACGGCGTCCGTCCCGTCGAAGATGGCGTTGGCCACGTCGCTGGCCTCGGCCCGCGTCGGGCGCGGCCGCTCGACCATGGACTCGAGCATCTGCGTGGCCGTGATGACCGGCTTGCCCGCGGCCACGGCCCTGGCGATGATGTCCTTCTGGAGGACCGGGACCTCCTCCTCGGGGACCTCCACCCCGAGGTCCCCGCGGGCCACCATCACCGCATCCGCCTCGGCGATGATGTCGTCCAGGTCGGCCAGGGCCTCCTGGTTCTCTATCTTGGCTACGACGGCCTGCGTGCCGCCCCGCGCGCGGAGGAAGTCGCGGACGGTGCGGATGTCATCGGCGGTCCGCGTGAAGGAGGCAGCGACGAAGTCGGCCCCTTCGGTCACGGCCAACTCGAGGTCCTCGCGGTCCTTGGCGGAAAGGTAAGGCACGTCCGGGCAGTGGCCGGGGAGGTTCAGCTTCTTCCGGTCGGTCAGGACCCCGCCCACCTTGACCCGGCAGACGACCTCCCTCTCCCGGACCTCGACGACCTCCAGGACCAGGTTGCCGTCGTCGATGAGGACCGGGTCGCCCGGCCGGCAGAGCTCGGGCAAGCCGGCGTAGTCCACGCTGGCGCGACCAACGTCACCTTCCCCGGGGACAGTGCTGAAGACGAAGGTCGCTCCTTCCTCCAGCGTCACCCGTCCCCCGCGGAACGTCCCCAGGCGTATCTCGGGGCCGCGGAGGTCGAAGAGCACCCCTATCCTGCGGACCGCCGCCCCGGCCGCCGCACCGACGCCCGGTCCGCCCGCTGCGTGGGCCGCTCCCGCCCCGGCCTCTCCCGCCCCGGCGGCCGCCTCCCGCAGTGCCGCGAGCCTCCGCCGGTGGTCCTCAGGCGTCCCGTGGGAGAGGTTGAAGCGGGCGACGTCCATGCCGGCCGCAATCATCCGGGCCAGGACGGCCTGGTCCTCGCAGGAAGGGCCTAGAGTAGCGACTATCTTCGTCCGACGGAGAGGCAAAACGGCCATCACCTCCGTTCAGCAGTCGCGGTCCCCGGGCTCTCGGGGGAGACCGCCGGCAGACCGCCGGGGCACCAGACGCGCCTAGAGCGCAGCCGGTTCACAGGGCCAGGATGCGGGCGAGCTCGTACAAGGAGCGGTCGATGGCCTTCCGGCCCGCCAGGACCTCCTCCAGGGGCACGAGCTCCACCCGTCCGGACCTCCAGGCGGTCATGACCGCGCTCCGCCCATCGAGGAGCACCTCAACTGCCGCCGCGCCCATCCGGCTCGCCAGGGTCCGGTCCAGCCCCGTCGGCCGGCCGCCCCGCTGGACATGGCCGAGGACGGTGACCCGGGTCTCCAAGCCTGTCTGGCGCCGCACCAGGTCCCCCAGGGCCACGGCCGAGGCGGCCCCCTCCGCGACGACGATGATGCTGTGACGCTTACCCCGCCGGTAGGAGTCGCGGACCAGCTCACAGAGCTCGTCCACACTGAACGGTATCTCCGGCACGAGGACGCACTCGGCCCCGCCGGCCAGTCCGGCGGCCAGGGCGATGAACCCCGTGTCGCGGCCCATGACCTCGACGATGAACACCCGGCTGTGGGCCTGGGCGGTGTCGCGGAGCCGCTCGATGGCCTCCAGGGCCGTGTCCACGGCGGTGTCGAAGCCGATGCAGTACTCCGTACACGGGAGGTCGTTGTCGATAGAGCCCGGGACGCCGACGACGGCGAAGCCCGCCCGGTGGAGCTCCAGGGCACCCCGCAGCGTGCCGCCGCCGCCGATGGTCACCACCCCGTCCACCGCAGCCTCGCGCAGGCGGACGCACGCCCGCTCCAGGCCGGCCGGCGTGGCGAACTCCGGGCAGCGGGCCGTCCCGAGGATGGTGCCGCCCCGGTGGATGATGTCCGCGACCGACCGCGGGTCTAGGGTCACCAGGTCGCCCTCGATGAGCCCGGCGTAGCCCCGCCGCACCCCGACCACGGCCAGCCCGGCGTGGGCCGCCCGGCGGACCACCGCCCGGATGGCGGCGTTCATGCCGGGAGCATCGCCGCCGCTGGTCAGCACGGCGATACGCCTGGGCTCAAGCCTGGAGGAGCCCACGTCCTGGAGGACTTCCTCTGCGACCGGGTCCCGGCGCGGAGGCACCTACTGCCTACCCTCCGGAGCCGGCTCCAGGACCCAGACCTCCGGCCTCTCGGGAAGGGTCTGCGGGCTGACCGTGACGTTATAGGAATGGAGCAGTCTCACGGCGACCACCTGGCCCTCCAGGAAGGGCTTCTCGTCGCTTATCTGCCATTCGGCGATAGCTGCCGTGCGGTAGTGCATGGGGATGACCACCCGAGCCCCGAACCTGGCCGCCACCTCGCGGGCCGTGGGGCCGTCGATGGTGAAGAAGCCCCCCACCGGTATGAGGAGGACATCCACCCGCCCGACCCGCTCGAAGACCCGGTCCGAGGGCATGTCGCCCAGGTCACCGAGATGGACGACCCTGAGCCCCCCTGTCTCGATGACGAAGAGAGCGTTCTTGCCGCGCTTGGAACCGAGGCTCGGGTCGTGGTAGGTCCCGGGCACCGACCAAACCGTGACGTCGCCCAGGGTCGCCTCCACCATCGCCCAGTCGCCTTGGGCCAGGCCCCGGAGCACCTTCGGGTCGCCCTCCACGCTGGCGACGCTGTTGTGGTCGAAGTGCTCGTGGCTCACCGTGACCAAATCAGCCTGGAAGCGCCGGTCCCCGTAGCCCAGGTTCCCCGGGTACGGGTCGGTCAGGACCCGCACACCCCCGGGGGAGGTGATGGCGAAGGCCGCGTGGCCGCACCAGGCGATGCGGACCCCCCCGGAGCCCTCTCCCCCTCCTGTCGGCACAGTCCCGTTCATGCCTTGACCCCCCCGGCAGCCCGCAAGGGCTGTCATACTGGTGCAGACAAGCAGGAGCAGCACGATGCGGGCGGCGACGGTTCGAACCGCGCCCCTGCGACCGTCACTGCCTCCGCCGTCTCTCAGTCCGGCCACGCCTGTCGAGTGTCCTCCCGACCCGGCCGTATGGTCCGGTCCGCCGGGTCCTTCTGCTAACTATACCACGCCCGCCGCGACCTGCCCGAGGGTTCCGCGGTCGGTCGGGTGGGCGGGGGCACGGACATCCACAGGCTAGACGACCGTCACCGCCGCGGGCCCGAGGATATCCCGGAGCATCTCCAACGATGTCTCGTCCGCGCTCGTCCAACAAGCCCGGTCGGCGAGGACCGTGTGCCCGCAGGACCTGAAGCGCAGGTAGACAGGCGAGTTGCCCGGGTTGAGTTCGAGCACGGCCCGGATGCGTCGGAGGATCTCCTCGGTCTCGAGCTCGGGAGCTATCTCGAGATAGACCGCGCGGAGCTCGGCCGGGGTGAGGGCCTCGGCCTCCTCGGCGATGACCTTCGGCTCCTCGTCCTTGTAGCTCACCCGGCCGCGGACGACGACCACCGCCTCCGGCCGGAGAAGCTCACCGTAGCGCTCGAGCACGTCGGGGAACACGATGACCTCCACCGGCCCGGTGAGGTCCTCGAGCGTCGCGAAGAGCATCTGGCCGCCCTTCTGCGTCACGTGGCGCTTGACCGACGTGACCATGCCACCGACGGTGACGCTCTCGCGCTCCGCCTTCTCGGACAGGTGGGCGACCATGGTGGTCTGGAGCTCCTCGAGCCGGCTCTGGTAGGCCGCGAGGGGGTGCCCGCTCACGTAGAGGCCGAGGACTTCCTTCTCCATGGCAAGGATACTCGAGAGCGGCAGCGGGTCGCACGGCGGCAGGGGCGGACCCTGCCCGTCCTCCGGCCCCCCGGTCAGGCCGCCCGGGCCGAACAGGGACATCTGGCCCTCGCGTTCGAGCCGCTGCTGACGTTGGGCCGCCTCCAGGTCCCGGTCGAGGGCCAGGAGATACTGCCCCCGATGCCCACCGAGAGAGTCGAAGGCCCCCGCCTTCACCAGGCTCTCCAGGGCGCGCTTGTTCAGGAGGCGCGTGTCCACCCGCCGGCAGAAGTCATAGAGGCTACGGAAGGGTCCCCCGGCCTCGCGGGCAGCCTCGATGGCCTCGATGGCCGCCTCGCCGAGGTTCTTCACCGCCGCCAGCCCGAAGCGTATCTTCCCGTCCGCGGTCGGGGTGAACTCGAGACGGCTCTGGTTGATGTCCGGCGGGAGCACCTCGATACCCATCTTCCGGCACTCCTGCACGTAGTAGGCCACGCGGTCCGACGAGCCCATGACGCTCGTCAGGCTGGCCGCCATGTAGGGCACCGGGTAGTGGGCCTTGAGCCAGGCGGTCTGGTAGGCGACGAGCGCGTAAGGGGCCGAGTGGGACTTGTTGAAGCCGTAGTGGGCGAACCGGGCGATGAGCTCGAAGACCTCGGCCGCCGTCCCTCGGTCGACGCCGCGGGCCACGGCCCCGGAGATGAACTTCTCCCGCTGCTGGACCATGACCTCGGGGCTCTTCTTCTTGAAGGCCGACCGCAGCACGTCGGCCTCGCCCATCGAGAACCCCGCCAGGATGCCGGCCACCTGCATGACCTGCTCCTGATAAATCATTACCCCGTACGTCTCCCCCAGCACCCCTTCGAGGGCGGGGTGGGCGTAGACGACCTCTTTACGCCCGTGACGACCTTCGACGTAGTCGTCGAGCATAGCCATCGGGCCCGGGCGGAAGAGCGCCACCGCCGCGACGAGGTCCTCGAAGTGGTCCGGTCTCAGGCGCCGGAGAAGGTCGGTCAAACCCGAGGTCTCGAACTGGAACACCCCGGCGGTGTTCCCCCGGGAGAGCATGTCGTACACCGCCGGGTCGTCGAGGGGGATGCGGTCGATGTCGATGTCCTCTCCGGTCGTGAGCCTGACAGCCTTGACCGCCTCCTCGATGACGGTGAGCGTCCGCAGACCGAGGAAGTCCATCTTCAGGAGGCCCAGGGCGGCGAGCTCGTCCATGGAGAACTGGGTGACCACGGCACCCTCGGGGGTGCGCTGGAGCGGGACGAGTTCGATGAGCGGGCGCGGAGCGATCACCACCCCGGCCGCGTGGACCGAGGCGTGCCGGGGCAGACCCTCCACCTTGCGGGCGAGCTCCACGAGTTCGGCCACGCGCGCGTCCTCGTCCACGAGGGTCCGCAGCTCCGGACTCTCCTCCAGGGCCCTCTCGAGGGTCACCCCCGGGCCGAAGGGGACCAGCTTGGCGATACGGTCGACCTCGCCGTAACTCATCTCCAGCGCCCGGCCCACGTCGCGGATGGCCGCCCGCGCCGCCATGGTCCCGAAGGTGATGATCTGGGCCACCCGGTCCTCGCCGTAGCGGCGGACGACGTAGTCGATGACCCGGCCGCGCTTGTGGTCGCAGAAGTCGATGTCGATGTCCGGGAACTCCCTGCGGTGAGGGTTCAAGAACCGCTCGAAGATGAGGTTGTGCCGGATGGGGCAGATGTTAGTGATGCCCAGGCAATAGGCCACCAGGCTACCCGTGACCGACCCCCGCCCAGGGCCCACCGGTATCCCCTCCCGCCGGGCGAAGTCGATGAAGTCCCAGACGATGAGGAAGTATCCGGCGAAGCCGAGGTCCCGGATGACCGAGAGCTCCCGCTCTAGCCGCTCCTCGAGGCGCCGGCGCTCCTCGGGGGAGGCGTGGGGGTAGCGCCGGTCGAGGCCCTCGCGGCAGAGCTTCTCGAGGTAGGTCTCGTTGTCGTAGCCCTCAGGGACGGGGGCCTGGGGGAGGTGCACCCGGCCGAAGTCGAAGTCCAACGAGCACCGCTCGGCGATGGCCAAGGTGTTGGCCAGGCTGTCCGGGCGCTCCCCGAACCGTGCCCACATCTCCTCCCCGGACTTGAGGTAGAACTCCTCCGAGCCGAAGCGGAGGCGCGTGGGGTCGCTCAGGGACTTCAGGGTCTGGATGCAGAGGAGGATGTCGTGGGCCTGGGCGTCGCCCTGGTCGATGTAGTGGGCGTCGTTCGTCGCCACCAGGCCGAGTCCGAGTTCGCCCGCCAGGGCGACCAGGGCGGTGTTGAGCTTCCGTTGACCCTCGAGGCCCTGGTCCTGGAGCTCGAGGTAGAAGCCGTCCGGTCCGAAGACCTCCCGGTAGAAGGTGGCCGCCTCCCGGGCGGCCTCCGGACGGTCCTTGAGGATGTTCTCGGCGACCTCGCCCGCCAGGCAGCCGGAGAGGGCGATGAGGCCGGCTGAGTGGGCGGCGAGGAGCTCGCGGTCCACGCGCGGCTTGTAGTAGAAGCCCTCGAGGTGACCGAGGGAGCACAGGCGGATGAGGTTCCGGTAGCCCTCCTCGCCGGTGGCGAGGAGGGTGAGGTGGAAGGAGTCGTCGTCCACGCGTGGGGTGCGGTCGTGCCGGGTGCGCCGGGCGACGTACACCTCGCACCCGATGATGGGCTTTATCCCGGCGGCCTTGCAGGCCTTGTAGAACTCGACCACGCCGTACATGACGCCGTGGTCGGTGATGGCCAGGGCGGGCATCCCGAGGGCGGCCGCCCGCTCGGCCAGTGGGCCGACCCGAGCTGCGCCGTCGAGGAGGCTGTACTCGGTGTGGACGTGGAGGTGCACGAACGGGCGCAAGATGGTCCTCTCCTGACGGGACTCGCGTCGTGTCCCGGTCCTTGCCAGATTCTCGGCCCCGTAGGGAGGTCCTCTTCAGGTCCTCTTGGGCCTAGGGCAGGTCTCCCGGGTCGGCCGCCCGGCGGACCAGCCGACGCACCGTCTCCTTGAACGCCCGCCCGCGCTCCTCGTAGTTCCGGTACATATCGAAGCTGGCGCAGGCCGGGGAGAGGAGGACGATGGTACCCGGCGGGGCACCCTCGTAGGCGAGCCTGACGGCTTCCTCCATGCCGTCGGCCTCGACCATTTGCGGCACGCGGTCGGGGGCACCCGCCCTCGAGCCCGCCTCCTCGATGGCCCGGCGTATCTTGGCCGCGGTCTGGCCCATCAGCACCACCCTGCGGACCTTCCCGGAGCCGACGACGCTGTCGCCCAACGAGTCGAAGGGTATCTTCTTGTCGTAGCCGCCCAGGATGATGTGGATGGGAGCCGGGAAGCTGGCCAGGGCCACCTCGGTGCGGTCGGGGGCCGTGCCGATGGAGTCGTTGATGAAGCTCACCCCGTCTACTTCGGCCACCGGCTCCAGTCGGTGCTCGATGGTCTCGAAGGTGGTCGCCACCTGACCGCAGGCGTCGAGGCGCCCGCCCGCCAGGCACGCCGCCAGGGTCGCGGCGAGGATGTTCTGCAGGTTGTGCTCCCCCCTCAGACGCACCTCCCCGGTCCGGCAGAGCCGCGCCGGCTCGCGCCGCCCCGGCAGCCGGACGAGGAGGCTCTCGCCTTCCACCCAGCCCGCCGCCTCCACCGGGGCACCCTCCAGGAAGGCCGGCGGCTCCCGCCGCCCGAAGAGGGCCAAGCCTCCGGTCCCCGAGGCCGCCCGCTCGCGGGCCATCGCCGACGTCTCGGCGTTGTCCTGACCGAAGACCGCCCAGTCGCCCGGGCCCTGGTAGCGGTAGACCCCCTTCTTGGCCTGGACGTACTCGGCGTAGTCGCGGTGGACGTCGAGGTGGTTCGGCGAGACGTTGAGGACGGCCCCGACGTTCGGACTCCGGTCGACGAGCTGGAGCTGGAAGCTCGAGAGCTCAAGCACCACCGTCTCGTCCGGCTCGAAGTCGAGCGCCTTCTCGACCAGCGGGGTCCCGATGTTACCCCCCACGTAGACCCTGAGGCCGGACCGGGCGAGCATGTCGCCGACCAGTGTCGTCGTGGTGGTCTTTCCGGCGCTGGCGGTGATGCCCACCGTCCTTGCCCGGCAGAGCTCCAGGAGGAGGCCCGTCTCAGAGGTCACCCAAGCCCCGCGCCGGCGGGCCTGCGCTATCTCCGGGAGGTCCTTGCGGATGCCCGGGGTGAGGAACACCCACTCGGCGTCCTCGAGGACCTCCAGGTAGCCCGGGCCGAGACTCGTGCGGACCGGGAGGGTCCGGAGCCAGTCCGCGGCCGGGCCGAGCTCCTCCGGCCTCTTGGCGTCGCCGGCGGCCACGCTGCGCGCGCCGCGCGCGAGGAGGAAGCGCAGGAGGGCCTGGTTCGACACCCCCAGGCCCACGACGGCGATGCGCCTCCGCCGGAGCTCCCTCAAGATGCGCTCGCGGTCCCCCGGCAAGCCGACCTCCTCCTCCCTTCCCGCATCCCTTCCGTACCCTACGCATCCCTTCCGTACCCTAAGAGTCTAAGCGGCGCTCGCGCTCCTCAGGGCCTCCTCGACGCGGTCCAGGCCCTTGCGGATGGTCTCCATCGAGGTGGCGTACGAGAAGCGGACGGCGTCGGGCTTGCCGAAGGCCGCTCCAGGCACCACGGCCACGCCGTAGCCCTCGAGGAGGGCCATGGCGAGGTCCGAACCGTCCCGGATGACCCGCCCGGCCACGCTCCGCCCGATGAGCCCGCGGACCGTCGGGAAGACGTAGAAGGCACCCTGCGGCTCGGGGACGGCCAGCCCGGGCATCGCCTGGAGCCGCCCGACCATGTAGTCCCGCCTGGCCTCGAACTCCGCCACCATACGGCGCACGGCCTCGGCATCGTGGCGGAGGGCGGCCAGGGCGGCGCGCTGGGCGATGCTGTTGGCGTTGGAGGTGGTGTGCCCCTGGAGCTCGGCCATCGCCTTGGCGACCGGCGTCTCAGCCGCGGCCCAGCCGAGGCGCCAGCCGGTCATGGCGTAGGCCTTGGACGCCCCGTTGACCAGGACGGTGCGCCGCTTCACCTCCGGGTCCACGGCGGCCGGGCTCAGATGCCGGGCCCCGTGGTAGACCAGCTTGTCGTAGATCTCGTCGGAGACGAGCGTGAGGTCGTGGCGGACGACCAGCTCGGCCACGGCCTCGACCTGCCTCGGCCCCAGGACAGCGCCGGTCGGGTTGCAGGGCGTGTTGAGGATGAGAAGGCGCGTCCTCGGGGTTATCTTGTCCTCGAGGGCCGCCGGGTCCAGCAGGTAGCCGTCCTCCTCCCTGGTCTCGACCAGGACGGGGACCCCGCCCGCCAGCTTGACCTGCTCCGGGTAGGTGACCCAGTGCGGGGTCGGGACGAGGACCTCGTCGCCCTCCTCGCAGAGGACCTGGAGGGCGTTGTAGAGGCACTGCTTGGCGCCGGCCGAGACGACGATCTGTTCGGGCGCGTACTCGAGCCCGAGGTCGCGGTGGATGGCCTCGGCGATGGCCCGCCTGAGCTCTGGCAGCCCGGCCGCCGGGGTGTACTTGGCGAAACCCTCCCGGACGGCGGCCAGGGCAGCCTCGGTGGCTGCCGGTGGCGGGGCGAAGTCCGGCTCGCCCACGCCGAAGTTGACGATGTCGCGACCCTCGGCGGCCAAGGCCTTGGCCCGGGCGTCGACGGCGAGGGTGGCCGAGGGCTCGATGCCCAGCGCTCGGCGGGTGAGACGGACGGGTACGGTGGACGTGGACAAGGTGTCGGGACTCCTCTCGTGTGACCGGCTGAGGTGGTTCCCCGGGTCGGCCGCAGCACCGATCGGCGCGCCGGCCGGCTCTGGGTGCGGGGCCGCGGTCCTGCGGCCCCGCTCGGTCCTCCCGCCCTAATCTACATCGAACCGGTCGGCACGCGCCACCCCCGGCCCCCGGAGGTGACTGTCAAGCCAACGTAGGCAGGGTCCCATCGGACGCGCTATTCGGTTCTCGTGAAGCCGGATTCGTCACCAGCGTATGGGCGCGTCGCGAAACGGCCTGGGCCGGTGCATCAGGCCGGGCGCCGACCCAGTGGGAGGCGCTTCGGCGGCTCTGGTTTCGGGCCTGGCCCTAGGGGGACGTCGACGGGTAGACGAGGGGCCGTCACGTCCAGAGAGCCGTTGGCCTTCAGCGTCAGCACGGCCAGCATGTTCCGGGCCCCCTCGACCGTCCAGGGCATGCCGCG